>ODAJ012098219.1_pt1 | contig 18835 bp, 15 predicted proteins | sample 1539241 | NCBI WGS metagenome assembly ODAJ01 (sample SAMN02144231, study PRJEB22623) | gut metagenome | biome: sheep rumen | host: Ovis aries | place: New Zealand | reverse complement strand
TGCAGCGAGTTGAGCCGGTTGGGGCTTAAAAGACGAGATTGATCTTTGAAATAGTGACAGTAATTATGCACAAAGTGCAGGAAAAAGTGATTTTTCTTTGTTTTTATTTGCGTATATGGGAAAAAAACAGTAATTTTGCACCGCAAAATCACAATGGAAAGCCAATTTTATGAATCAATTCAATCACAATGAGGCAGAGGATTACCTCTACGAACGCGCAGAGAAACGCTTCCAAGAGATGAAGGCCGGTCGTTTTATTACGAACGAAGATACGATGTCTTTTGTTCGTGAATATATCGGACAGGATAAGCGTGTAGCCGTATGAAAGTAATCTGGCATCCCGAAGCGACATTAAGCGCAGCTCAAACAGCTGAGTATATTCTACTGCGAGACGGGGAGGTTGCTTGTGAGTCTTTTATTGCTTCAATTGATGAGGTGGTTAAGACTATAGAGCGTTATCCGTTGAGTTATCAGGAAGAGCGGTTGTTCCGCAAGAATCCGTTACATTTTAGGAGTGCTCCTATACAGCAATTAAATAAGATTGTTTATCTTGTTGATGACGATACTATATACATTGTAGATTTTTGGGATACGCGTATGAAGCCTTGGACATTGATAACACGTGTCCGTAGTCGGTTAAACTCATAAACCACGGTTTAAGCAATCACTTATAACAGCCTGCAAATGCAGGTTGTTTGTTTTTATTGTCACTATGAACAAAGGAGTACCCATAGTACCACTCACATGTACCGTGTACTCGAAAATGACTGCTAAATGACTATTAAATGACATGTAAATGATCGGTAGATGAGTACTGATTTACCGATAACGGACCGATAACGGACCGATAATGGACCGACAATGGACCGATAATGGACCGACAATGAGTAGCCTTTCATCCGCTGCCGAAAAGTTCGAAAAAATGAACCATTTACTAACATCTCCCCACATATTTACCGCACTCCGATGGTCAGCAACAAAACAACCACCGCGGAACGGAGTTGTTGGTGGCAAGTAAGAGGCAAGTAAGAGGCAAGTATGAGGCAACTCGGACTCAAATTGTCTTTTTCTCAAATCCGATGCAAAGATACAAAAAAATTCTGACATATGCAAATTTTTCCCCTATTTTATTTGCACAAATGAAAAAAAAGTTGTATCTTTGCAGGCGAAAAATGCAACCTTTATCATAATACAACCTGCATTTGATTGCAACTATTTGAAAAAATGTTTTTTATGTTTTTGTCAAAATAAAAGCATGGCTAAAATAGTAAATATTAATAACTAAAATACCACAATTATGAGAAATTTTTTCTTCGTCCTTAAATCACTCTGTGGTGGGAAGTCTGCGAATACCCCCCCCAGTGAATTTTCTTATGCTTCGCGAGTCTCTGCCATCCTAAAACCCCTCGCTCTCACCCTGCTGTTTGTCTTCGCCGGGGTTGGAAATGCGTGGGGAGTTACGCAAGCTGTCAGCGGTTCTTCTTATAGAATAACAGCAACAGTTGGTAACACAACTTACTACATGGTTGCCCCACCTTCATCTGGTATGGGAACAGTAACGACCACCGAAAGCGACGGAACCGTTTTTACATTTACTCAGGAAAATAACAATTGGTACGTTACGTTTCAAAGCGGTAATACTACCTATTACATGAGTGAATCTTCCACCAACGCTAATGTAACTGTAAGTACCGATAAAACAGCGATGTCGATTGTTGGAGTAAATGGTAACTATGCAAAAATAGGAAACTCATCCAGATGGATATACTTCAATAGTAGTGCAAGCCCCAAACGCATGGGGTGCTATGCTAGTAATAGTAATCAAACCGGTGTGGTGTTAGCAGAAGTTGCGATTCCTCGTACTGTTTCTTGGAAATGTAATGGCAATGCTTGGACATCTGGAGTAGTCGATGGTAATACTACTGTTAATTCTGGTAGTAAAATTTCGGCTGTTCCTACAGCTCCGACCACTAATAACTGTGACAATTCTAAAGTATTCGTTGGTTGGACTGCCACAAAAGATTATTCGAACGAGACAACTGCTCCTGAGGATCTTTTTACAGATGTTGCAGGTTCTCCTACAATTAGCACAAACGTGACATTCTACGCAGTGTTTGCAAATGAAACTACTGAAACTATAAATGTTCCTGCAGGTAACAAACAATACACAGCAACTATCACGTATTCTCAATTGACTGCAAATGCATCTTATGCAAATTCTGATGGAGATTATTCCAGCACAGGAACGGCAAGTGACGAATCTACTACCACAGTAGGATGGACTACTTCATATATTCAAAACTCCTCTAGTAAATTACATTTCAAAAGCAATACTGGTTTTGTTTATAATAAAAACTCATGGGGGACAATTAATAGCATCTCGTTTAGCGATAACCAAAGCGATAATTTTAATGTATATATTGGAAGTAGTGCCCAACCGTCTTCTGCTGGTTCTGGTGGATTCTTTAAGGTGAAAGCTAAAACTGTATCAGGAGGACCTTATGTCGCCACTATTACAATCACATTTACTCAAAGCACTCCAGCGTCGAGTTATGAGCAAACAACTTACTCTAATTATGTTACTTCATGCTGCACTCCACTGGCTCAGATTAACGGCTCGGTTATTGAGAGCCAGACAACAGCTACAAGCGCTACAGTAAGTTGGCATATCCCTGTGGATGGGAATAGCAATAAAGAAGCCGCAGGTGTAATTCTGCATTTGTATGCCGATAATAATAATGCGAAAGGGGAAGAGATAATAGGCAAAAAAACTGACTATTCATCGGATAATACAACTACGACCCATCTCTTTGAGGGGTTGGATCCAGCTACGAAATATTGGTTTACTATTGAACTTATTGGACAAGAAGCCGGTGGCGTGACATATTGTGACAGTGGAGAAGGAGAGGCTGTATCGTTCACTACGGGTGCAGCAACAACCACTTGGACTATCACATACAATGCAAATGCAGATGGTGTGACCAATATGCCTTCTGCTACTTATGCAGAGAAAAGTACGGGAGAAGGAACACTCTCCTCAACAGAGCCTGTACGTCCGGGATATACATTCTTGGGTTGGGATGAGATTGACGATGCAACATCAGCAACATACAAAGCAGGTGACCCTATTACGGGAGTTGAAGATGATTTGAACTTGTCTGCAATCTGGGAGCGCCGTGATGTTACTTTAGTAGCTGGTAGCGGTTCCGTAGCAAGTAGTTCATTGATTCCTAATGCACAAGGCAAAGTTACTCTTCCGGCAGCCACTCCTTCCGCTGCATGCGCAACACTGGGATGGGAGTTTGTAGGCTGGGCAGATGCGGAAGCAACAGGCGACAAACCCACAACGATTATTGCAGCAGGCGAATATACACCGGACGCTAAAAAAACTTTGTATGCAGTATATGGTGTATTAGGTGAAAACTTTGAGAAAATCTCAACAGCTGCTGAGTTCACTACCGGCAACTATGTATTTGCAACCGCTGCCGGAAAGGCATTGAATAATTCTATCTCTGATAAGCAAACTGCAGGTACAGATGTAACTATTACAAGCGGGACAAGTATTTCTAATCCTGTTCAGGCTGCTATTTGGTTGGTTACTAAGAGTAATTCTAATTATACACTCTATAACGCGGCTACCGAGGGCACAAATAAATATCTGAATATCATTGCAGATAATAATTATGGTCAGTTGGCTTCGGAATCGACAGGCGTGGCATATACGGTATCTTTTGATGCCGGTGCAATCATTCTGACTTCTGTTTCTTGTTCGCCTCAACAGATTGAATATCACAATGGAGTATTTAAGAGTTGGAACGGTCAGAGTGTCGCAATTTATGCTTTCAAGCAAGATTACGACTCATATGAGACTTCGCCGAATTGCACCGCATATACATTGAGCAGTGCTATTACTCCGGCTGCTTCGGGTGAAGTGGAATTGGGTAAATCGTCTTTGATTACCGATGCGACTACTACAGCAACGGCAAGTCCGACAGAGGGCTATCGTTTCTTGCATTGGACGATTAGCGGAACAGGTGCATCAATGAGCAATACTGAAGAAGGAAAGAGCACCGATAACCCTGTTACAATAACAATGGGTTCCGAGGACGCAACTATTACTGCACATTTTGAGGCTATTCCGACATATAATATCGAGTTTAGCATAAATGGAGCAAAGGTTGAGGCACTAAAACTGGCTGATCAGTTAGAGGGCACGGCTATTGTCTTCCCGGACGCTGCTGCTATTACTGCTGCAAACGCATTCCCGACCACCGATAAGAAATTCGTTGGATGGATTGAGGCAAGTACAGTAGAAGATCCTGCTATTGCTCCAACATTCGTTACTTCGGCAACCGCTGCGGAAAACAAGACTTATTATGCTGTGTTTGCGGATCAAGTAAGTGAAGGCGGATATAATAAACTGACGAGTGCTGAAGGTTTGGCTGCCGGCGACAAGATTGTTGTTACTAATGGTTCTTCGGTTGGTATGAAGGCTTTTGGACAACCTTCAGACAATAATTTCAAAGGCGCAGAGATTGAGATTGAAGGAAACCAAATCACTAATCTTGGTGAAGCGTGCGAGTTAACATTGGGTGGTACTGCTGGTCATTGGACATTGTTTGATGGTGCAAAATATGTATATGCGGCAGGTAGCGCAAAATCTGGAAGTGGTTATAATAACTACATGAAGGGAAAAGATACTAAGGATGCCGCTTGTGAATGGACCATTTCAATTGATGGTGAAACTACTACCATTAGATCAGTAGAGAACACCGCGACATCATATATGCGTTATAATAGTAATAATACGTCTGTATTCTCTTGCTATAACACCGCAAGTCAAAACGCAGTCGTTCTCTTTAAGAAAGCAGCAAATATTTATGAGGACTATGTAACGAATATTGCTACCTTGAGCGGTATTGAGATTACAACTGCTCCGGAGAAGACGGTTTACAAGAAAGGCGAGACATTGGATTTGACGGGTATGGTTGTTAAGGCCACTTATAGCGACAGCCGCGTACGTACACTCAGCAGCGACAAATACACTGTTGAACCTAATGCAGGAACGGCTTTGGCTGCATCCAATAACAAGTTCACCGTTTCTTATACCGAAGGCGAAACAACTAAGACTGCGGAGCAAACGATTGTAGTTTATGAGTTGACTTCGATAGCAGTTACAAACGCACCGGCAACCACAATTTACCTTGAAGGTGCAACATTCGACAAAACAGGAATGGTTGTAAAGGCTACTTGGGGAACAGGTGAAGATAAGATTGTTGAGACGCTGGATGCCGAGGATTACACAGTTGACCCGTCTGTGCTTGATGCAACAAGCATCACTTCCGTGACCCTCTCTTACACGCACGAAGGTGTTACCAAGACGACACCCCAAGAGGTAACGGTCAATGAGCGTCCGAGCCTGACGATGAGTTGGAAGGTAGGTAATGCCGATGCGACTACCAGTAAGATTTACATCAATGGTGATGACCAGTATCTTTTGGTATTGCCAGATGTAGATCCTAATCCTGTTGATGCAGGCTTCACGTCTGACTTTGTATTCAAAGGTTGGACCAGCGATGAAACGATTGCTAAGAGCGGTGAAAACATCCACTTCGCTGAGGCTGGCGATGAGATGAGTGTTGCAACAACCTTCCGCGCTGTATTTGCACAAGGTGAAGAAAGTGAGGTTGAAGTATTCAACGAAACGTTTGCTTCGTGTGATGGAACGGGTGGAAATGATGGTTCATGGAGTGGAAGCATTGCTTCAAAAACAACTCCGGAAGCATTAACATCTACATGGACACTTCAAAACTCCAATGCAGCTTCTGCATGTTTGAAATTAGGATCTGGTAACAACCCTGCATCTGCCCAAACGCCGTCCATAAATTGTGGAGATGCTACCTCTGCTAAACTGACATTTAAAGCAGGCGCATGGGATAACAATGACGATGGTACTACATTGAGCCTTACTTATACCAATTGTACCGGAGACAAATTATCCGAAACAATGGTTAAAGGGGAATGGACCAGTTATGAAGTTGCATTGACTAATATCAGTGGCGCAATTACAATTAAATTTGCCTCTACCACTGGAAGCAAGCACCGTTTCTTCTTGGACGATGTAGTAGTGAAAAAGACTGTAACGAACTATTCGAACTACCGCTTTGCTCCTTCTGTGGTAACAGCTCCGGTAATTGATTTGGAAGCAGGCACTTACTATGGCGCACAAGAAGTTACCATCACAGCAGAAAAGGCTATTTACTACACTCTCGATGGTACGAACCCAGACAAGAATTCAATTGCTTACAACAGCGTAATCAATCTGAACGAGGCTGGCACAAAGACGCTGAAAGCTGTTGCTTATGACAGCGAAAACGATGATTACAGTGCAATAGTTAGTGCGGAATATACCATCGTTACCGAGATTGACGCTCCGACGATGCCTGCAACCGGTAAGTTCTATGAGGATAGCAAAGAAGTGACCATTGAGCACGCATTGACAGTGGAAGGTGCTAAGATTTATTACTCCTATGACAATGCTGCTTACAGCGAGTACAGCGAGGCTCTGACTATCACTGAGACCAAGACCGTTTGGGCTTACGCCACTATTGGTAGTCTGGAATCGGAGAAAGTAAGTGCAACTTATACAAAGGGTCAGACGGTGACGTATACCAAACTGACCTCCGCCGACCAATTGGCAGCAGGTATGGAATTTGTGATCTACTCTACTCCGAGCACCGGTAACCATTTTGGGGCAGGTGCATTGAGTGGCTCCTATTTAGAGAAGGTTGAAGTAACTGCGCCAGAGGAAGATGTTTTGACTATTCGTGATGAAGCGGTAACAGTCTTTACTTTAGGAGGAGAGCCTGATGCCTGGACGATGACTTCGGGAGCAGATACGTTGAAGAGTACTGGAGACAAGAATGTGAATTATTCAACCGGAACGGATACTTGGAATATTGCTCGTTCTGATTCGAAAACTATGATTAGTAGTACACTTTCAGGTAGCGGACCTTTACAATATAACGCATCAAGCCCTCGTTTCACTACTTATAATAGTGCATCACAAACGGCAATTGAAATCTTCTACCTGCCGTATGATGCAGCATACACGCTGACCTACAAGGATGCCAATGGTAATGAGATTAAGAGTGTGAAAGTAGTAGCAGGCTATGAGTACACGATTGTAAATAGCAATTGTGGTACAGAACCTGCAAACAGTGAGTTCTATGCATGGACAGATGGCGCGAATTACTACCGCGTAGGCGATCCTATTACAGTCAATACAGAAATTACATTAACTGCTGTATGGAAAGAGACTCTCCGCGGAGAACTGTATGAGGGCAAATGGGGAACCTTCTGCCCGCAACACGAGATAAGAGCCTTTGAGGGTGCTTCGTTCTACACGCTGACCTACCTGCAGATGGAAGCCGGAATGCCGTACAAACTCTTCTTCGATGAGGTAGAGACCGATTATCTGGAAGCAGGCAAACCGTACCTGTTCATCGCTGAGGGCGAAGCCATTAAGGGTATTAAGGTTGGTGACAAGGTGACTACGGCTGCTAACTATAACGGCTTCTACGGAAACGTAAGCGGCAGTACGAACACAATCTCTACAATCCAGACCGAATACCAAGCATCCGGCGACATCGTGAACTACTACGGTCTGAAGAACAATACATTCACTCTGCTTGGCAACGGAACAACGGTAGCTAACGAACGCGCTGTCGTTCAGATTAAGAACGGTCAGCTGGATTGTCCTAATCCTCCGTTGCATTTGGCTCCTGCACGTCCGGGCGTACGCCGAGTAGTAGCCTCCAATAACGCTCCGCAGATTGCAACAGGCGTGGATGAACTGAATGCATCCGAGACTCCGGTTAAGATGATGATAGACGGACAACTCTTCATTCTCCGCGGAGAGAAGATGTATGACGCTACCGGTCGTCTGGTAAAATGAGGCAATGAATCGTACTTTAAACTTAGAAAGGATTAGAACTATGGAGAAAAAATCATATATTATCCCTCTTACGGATGTGATGCGGGTATACCCCCAGAGCGTTCTCTGCATCAGCAATGTGATGGATAACACGCAGCAAATTTTTGATGAAGGGTCTGGCGGTGTAGATTAACCCACGTCTCTATTAATCATTGACAATCAGCAACCTCGCACCCCTGCGGGGTTGCTGATTTATATAGCGCAAAATAAAAAAATGTTCACAATATTTGCGAATATCAAAAAAAAGTAGTACCTTTGCAGCGGATTTCAGAATACTATGGATATCATTTTTCAAAAAGACTACTTGAGCGAGCTGTATTATACAGGTAAGACAAATGATAAACAACATCGCTATCAACCTGAAGTAGTGCGTAAATACGTAAGAGTAGTAGGACTACTAGAGGCCGTCAGCCGCATGGAAGATTTATATCGATTTAATTCACTCCATTTTGAGGCGCTCGGCGGAGCAGGAGACTTTTTTTCTGTTCGAATAGATATCCATTATCGATTGGTTTTCCGGATGGAGGCCAAAGCCGGAGAAACAATCTTTACAATCTGTAAGTTAGAAGATATAACGAACCATTATAAACTGTGATTTTATGGCAGCATTAGGTTATTCATTTTACCCCGTGCATCCCGGAGAGATTATAAAAGATGAGTTGGAGGCACGTAATATATCCCAACGCGAGTTTGCGCGTCAGGTGAATATTTCATACACTGTACTGAACGAGTTAGTGAACGGCAAAAGGCCATTGACACCAACAACCGCTCTGATGTTTGAAACGGCATTGGATATTCCTGCAGATGCGCTGATGAATATCCAGACAAAGTATAATATGCAAACCGCTCGCCAAGATAAAAAAATCTTATCTTGGTTGTCCAAAATCCCGCGTGTAGCTGCAATTCTATGAAACAAAGCATATAACTAAACACATTATAATCATGAAGAAAATTTACTTATTTATTGCTGCATGCATGGTGAGCGCAATGAGTTTGGCGCAAGAGCCTGTACTCACAGCATCCGATTTGGATTTTGGTACTGTTGATTTGACAGAGGCGAGCATGGGAAAGGCTACACTACACGTTGAGTGGGCGAATCTGCCAATATACTCGCAAGTTGAAATGGCAGTCGTAAATGTGTCTGACGAAGACCATTGTATCTTTGCCGTTGACGAAAAAGATACTACGTTCGTATGGACTGGCAGTGGCGTTCCGTATGATCCGTATGTCTATTCCTATGACTGTGAGGTCTCTTATCAGGTAGATGCAGCAGGGGATTATTCCTGCCAGATTCATATCTACGTATATGATCCGGAAAATACAAAAGAATATGTCATTGTAGCGGAAAAAACCGTCAATGTGACACTCAAAGTAACGAATACACCTACCGCTATCGGTAACACGGCGGCGGAGGTGAAGGCGCAGAAAATGCTGCGTGACGGACAGGTGCTAATCGTCCGTAACGGCAATACCTATACCGTAACCGGCAGCAGAGTAAGGTAATCACGATTTACAACTTGGCGCGGAGAAGCAGATGTATATCCGTGCGCGTGGATGGGCGGCTCTGTGAGGCCGCCCATTGCTTTGCATAAACGGTCTCGGAGAACTTGAAATAGAGCGATAGCTGCGGTATAATCTGCCACCTAAGGCATATATACCCCCGTCCGCCAAGGCCGTACGTCGCCGGAATGGAGAAAGCGTAGAGCACGTCGTGCTCGTAGAGATAAATGCGGTTCGCCCACTCGCGGACATCAAAACCCTGCAGGCGGAGAGTCAATGCCAAAGGCACTCGGGTGCTCAGACTCGCGAGCCGGGAGAAATCCAACGCTACATCCTGCGCAATGGAGAGACCGTAGGAACCCGCGTAGTTGGCATCGGCAACCGTGCGGAAAGACCACGCGCCGCGCGTGACATCCGCCTGCACGCGGGCGGAATAGACGGAACTGTCTTTCTGCTTCGCACGCAAGCGGACGGTAATGGCGAAAGGCGATTGGCGAAGGGGTGAGTGGTATTGTGTCTCAACCATCGCGTCATAGCCGAGGGTGGGCGAGCTCGGGATACCGTATTTGGGACCGGTGAAATAGAAGATGTCGCCGTAGCCGGTGAACCGCCAGTTCCGCAGCCTCGTGATGTCAAAACCGAGGTAACCGCCGTTCTCGTCACCAATCCGTGAAGTCTCGGAGAACGCATATCCGAGAGCGTTGTCGAAGGACGGCGAGTAGTACCGGTAGAGCCCGATGAGCGTCACGCCGGAGGCTGGATAGAAACGACTGCCGGCGATGAGGGCGATGCCCCAACGGGGATTTGAAAATTTAAGAATTTGAGAATTTGAAGATTGAGCCGTAGCGAGTTCGGCGAAGGCGTCGAACCAACCATGGTTGTAACGCGCGGATGCACCTATGACTGCCTGCGTACGCCCGCGGAAATAATGTGCGTTATACGCTGCATTCCGGTAGGGATGAATGGAATCTGAGTAGATGTTCTCAATACCGGTGAGCTGGAGCTCCAGACGCTTGTGCCGGAGCGTGAGGTTGGCACCCGCCAAATGGTGCCATACGGAGTCGTTGGCGCGCGTCATGGAATAGAGCGCAGAGACATCGAGCCGCGTCTGCTTGGACCACTCCCACCGCAACATAGCCCCTGCCCCGTGCAGGCTCTGACCATCCACCGAGGAGTAGTACCGCAAACCCTGATTCTGCTGACCGGCGGAAGAGACATATCTCGATTTGCCGGCATGAAAAACAGGCGCCAGCACCAGCCCCTGACCAAAAGAAGCCTGGAAATTACCGCCTACCACGGTGTGCAGATGCGGCGCTATGTCGCGGAGTTGGATATATGCGCCGTACTGCAAATCCCTCGCCAGACCCCCTGCCGGACGGCGCAGCTGCGCACCGAAAATGACCTGCCGCCTGAAGTCAAAACGGTAGCGCGTTGCGGCATAAACAGGATCCGTACCCTCATATCCTTCTATATTACGGGCGTCCACGCGCGCAAGGACCTCGTGCCGGGCAAACGCAAAAACCTCTCCGGGGTACAACTTCGGTTTATCGGTACCCCGATAGCTCGATAATTCGTCGCTCCGGATGGTGACGAACGGCAGGAGGTCGCGGATCTCGTAGTCCGCGAGGGACGGGATAAGACGGAGTTCGTAGAGCGATACAAAAGGGTGGCGGTCAGCGTACGCTAAGATGTCATCTATCTGATGCGGGGAGAGAAAATAGAGTTGGGAGAGTTCTTCATCCGAGGTGTGGTTGAGATCGATCGGCGAGTCGTGAAGGGCATAGAGGTCGCTCTGCAACTGCTCATAGTCGGTCTCGGCGAACTCGGATACGGCATTATGGATGTCGAGAATAATATCGTCCAGGGAGATATTCGCTGCCAGTAATATGACTGCAATTAAATGTTTCACGGCACAAAAGTACAAATAAATTTGCACATATGCAAAAAAAGCAGTAATTTTGTGGGCAGAATGGATAAAAAGCGTCTGTATCATATTCTCGAATGGATCGTTGCGATTGGCGCATTGGCTTGGCTGGTGTGGAAGATAGCCGTCTATGATGACTATGTCTCTCTATGGACGAGCCTGCGGACGATGGGGTGGCGGGAATGGTGCGCGCTTTCGGTCGCTGTAGCCCTGATGCCTGTGAACATGGGAATCGAGGCGTGGAAATGGCGCACACTCATGCCTATGCCCTTCTCCGAAGCGCAGAAGCAGGTCTATTATAGCAAGTTGGCGGGACTGATAACGCCTTGGAGACTCGGCGAGTACCCAGCGAGAGGCGTGTTGATGGAGGTACAAAGTGACAAGGTACAAACGGCAAAGGATATCTGGGCGAAAGTGCTCTCTATGGGAGCGGTAGGAAGCGCCACGATGACGGCTGCTATCGTGATAGCCGGCGCAGTAGGTCTGGCGTTCTCTCCGGCTGCATTGGACTATTTAGGCGGCAGTTATCTGTATTCGTTAGCCGTAGTCCTCGGCGTGCTCGCGGTAGCGTACGCGCTGATGCCCAAGGCGCTGGCTAAGTATGCGGAGGTGAACCAAAAGCTGCTGCTCATCAGCACCGGGCAGAGTTTCGTGCGGCTGCTATGCTGGTGCGTGCAGCTGGCGCTCGTGCTATATGCCCTGGGGGCAATTAGCAATTCACAATTCACAATTCACAATTTACAATTTACAATTTACAATTTACAATTTACAATTTCGAATCTATTCGTTTATTATCTCTTGGTGACGGTCACGCCGAACGTACCGGTTGCAGAGGTCGGCATCCGCGGTGCATGGGCAATCGTGGTCTTCGGGTCGATGAACGCAGCCCTTGCCGGAGTACTGTTATGGGCGATAAATACGCTATTACCATGCCTTGTATGGCCTTTTTTGCGAAAAAATAACTAAAACCCTTGCATATATGCAAAATTTGTAGTAACTTTGTGCCCGAAATGATGATACCGTAAATCGACAAATCATAAATTTATTATACCATGAACATTAATTTTCAGATTCATTATCGCGCCGAGTACGGCCAGAGTCTATGCGTTATCGAGACGCAGGAGTCAATCTTGGGATGGACGGAGAAAGAGCCGTTGGTGCTGAGCTGCCAAGGGACGGAGTTCTGGTCCGCAAACGTACCCGTGAGTGATTTCGCTGGCAGTATTCAATACAAGTATGCGATCCGTCTGCAGGACGGCGGTTACATCTACGAAGCCGGCGAGCCGCGCGAACTGGTGCTCGAATCAAACGACAAGAACCTCGTCGTTCGCGATGCATGGCAGGCAAGTACCTATGAGGACAGTTTCTATACCACTGCCTTCCTCAAATCGCTCTTCCGCCGTCAGCGCCCGGCGAAAGCGAAAGCGGCTAAGGGCAATATCCGTTTCTCGATAGACCTGCCTCAGATCAAGCCGACTCAGGGAGTAGCCATCATCGGTAACTGCGAGGCATTAGGTAACTGGGAGCCGGACAACAAGCTCGTCATGAGCGACGCCGAGTTCCCCGTCTGGCGCGCGGATATTCAGGTTAAGGACCAGGATATAGTGGAGTACAAATACGTGGTATATGATCTCAAGACCGGCGCAGTGGTTGATACCGAGTGGGGCGAGAACCGGCAGATATGGGGCGTGGAGAAAGATGTTGTGATTTGCCAGAACGACCGCGGCTTCCGCCGCACGCAGCCCCGCTGGAAAGGTTCGGGCGTAGCGGTGCCGGTGTTCTCCCTGCGGACCGACGAAGGATTCGGTATCGGTGAGTTCCAGGACCTCAAGAAGATGGCGGACTGGGCTGCGGCTACGGGCCAGCAGATGATCCAGACCCTGCCGATCAACGACACCACGCTCCGGCATAACAACCTCGACAGCTATCCCTATAACGCCGTGTCCGTCTTTGCGCTCCACCCGATTTACATCAATATCGAGAAGATGGGCCGCCTGACGCCGGCACAGAAGAAGAAATACGAGGCGCAGAAAGCCGAACTGAACGCCCTTTCGTTTGCCGACTACCAGAACGTCTATGACGCCAAGATGGTGTTCTTCAAAGCGCTGTACAAACAGGATAAAGACGCGCTCTTCTCTTCCGAAGAATACAAGGCGTTCGAGGCGAAGAACAAAGAGTGGCTCGAACCCTATGCCGCTTTCCTCAGCAAGCGCGACAAGAACCCCAAAGATTTCTATAAGTTCCTCCAGTTCCATGCCGACAAGCAGTTGGCGGACGCTGTAGCCTACGCGCACTCGATCGGCGTTGCCATGAAGGGCGATATACCTATCGGCATCAGTCCGGATTCCGTGGACGCAGCTGTCTATCCGGAGCTCTTCAATCTGGACGCTTCCGCCGGTGCACCGCCCGATGATTTCGACGCACGCGGCCAGAACTGGGGATTCCCGACCTATAATTGGGACAAGATGTCGGAGGATAACTACGGCTGGTGGCAGAAACGGTTCAGCAAGATGCAGGACTATTTCGACGCCTACCGCGTGGACCATATCTTGGGCTTCTTCCGTATCTGGCAGATGCGCAAGACCGATGTCTGGGGGCTCTGCGGCCATTTCGTACCGGCGCTGCCGTACAGCTACGACGACCTCTGCGGTCAGGGCGTGTGCCTCGACTGGGACCGACTGACGAAACCTTATATCCGCTCGAACTTCTTAGGCGAAGTGCTGGGCTACGACGTGGAGTGGGCGAAACGCAATGCACTCCAGACCCGCGACGAGTATGTCTATTTCTTCCGTCCCGAGTTTGACACCCAGCTCAAGGTACAGGAGTGGTACGACCGCCTCATGGCGGATCCCAAGCAGATGGTGGCTGCCGGCTTGACTCCCGAGGGAGCGAAGAATATCCACGACGGACTCATCTACCTCCACTGCGAGGTACTGATGGTCGAGGACCAGCGCCGTCCGGGACTTCTGCACCCGCGTATCTCCATCTATCAGTCCCATTCGTTCAACGAACTCTATTCCGACCAGAAAGAGGTGCTCATGCGCATCTACAACGACTATTTCTACCGCCGTCATACGCAGTTCTGGCGTGACTCCGCGATGCGCAAACTGCCGACCCTCATCGGCGCTACCCATATGCTTTGCTGCGGTGAGGATTTAGGTATGGTGCCGGCGTGCGTACCCGACGTCATGCACGAACTGCAGATTCTCTCTCTGGAGATTCAGCGCATGCCGAAAGACCCGACGGTCAAGTTTGCTCACCCGGCTGACGCGCCGTACCAGAGCGTCTGCACCACCGGTACGCACGACATGAACCCGCTGCGCGCTTGGTGGGAAGAGGACCGCGAGGTAACGCAGCGTTTCTACAATGAGCAGATGGGCTGGTGGGGCGATGCACCCAAAGAGATGACGCCGGAGATTGCCGAGTTCATCATCAACCAGCATATGTATTCACCGGCAATGTGGACCATCCTGCCGCTCCAGGACTGGCTCGCCATCGACGGCGACGTGCGCATCAAGGACCAGTTCGCCGACCGTATCAACGTGCCGTCCAACCCGCGGCAGTTCTGGAACTACCGCATGCACCTGAAGATTGAAGAATTGATGAAATGCGACGCGCTCAATAAGAAAATCAAAAAGCTGACAAGCGTTCGCTAACCTGCTCCATAAGCCATTGAGGCGTACTGGTGGCACCGCAGATCCCGACCTTAAAGTCGGGATTTGTTATTTCCGATAGCTGATGGCTGATAGCGGATGGTAACTCCTCGGCCGAGGAGATGAAGACCGTATTGGGGTTTGCCTCCACACAATGTTTATATAGTACGCGCGCGTTGGAGGATTTGGCGCCGCCGACGAAGATGACGAGATCCTGCGCATGGGCAAAATCCTGCAATCTGGCTACGCGGTTAGCCACATTGCGGCAGATGGTGTCGTGCGCTTCCAGCGCCAATTGTGAATTGTGATTTGTGAAATAATCGTGCCCCTTGTGGGCTAAGAATTGTGATTTGATCGCCTCTACGAGGGCTTCGAACCCCTCTACGCTCTTGGTGGTCTGGGAGAAGAGATAGATAGGGCGGCTGAAATCAAGCCGGTCAATCTGGTCGGCGGACTCCAGTACGATAGCCGTGTTGTTGGTTTGACCTTGCAGACCGATCACCTCTGCGTGGCCGGGTTGTCCGTAGATGACGATCTGGGGCGGCAGGGGAGAGTCGTTCTTGTGCGCCTCGTAACATTCGCGGATACGGTCCTGCAGTTTCTTCACGACCGGGCAGGTGGCGTCAACAACCTCTATCTCCCGCTGCTTGGCTATCCAATAGGTTGCAGGCGGTTCACCATGCGCCCGGAAGAGCACGCGCGAACGGGGAGGCAGCGCGCGCAGGTCATCATAATCAATGGTCTGCAGACCCTTTTGTTCCAAGCGTAAGACCTCCTGGCCGTTATGCACAATGTCACCCAAACAATAAAGCGGACCTTTCTCCAGTTCGCTCTCCGCTGCCTTGATCGCACGTGTCACCCCAAAGCAAAATCCACTATTATTGTCAATCTCAACTTTCAACTTTCAACTTTTCAGGGCTTTCTCAAAAAGCCCGTAGATAACCTCCATCTGTTGCTCGCGGGTGAGGGTGCTGTTATCGACCACAATAGCGTCTTCGGCCTGCCTGAGAGGGCTTTCGGCACGGTGGGTGTCGCGGTAGTCGCGATCATTGACATCGGCGAGTACCGCCTGATAATCGGGGTGCTCGCCTTTCTCCACCAGTTCGTCAAAACGCCGCTGCGCCCGCACTTCCGGCGAAGCGGTAAGGAAGAGTTTCAGTTCCGCCTTCGGGAAGACCACGGTACCTATGTCACGGCCGTCCATGACGATGCCTTTCGCTTCGCCCATCTTCTGCTGCTGCGCTACGAGGAAAGCCCGCACTTCTTTGATGGCGGAGATACGGCTGGCGGCATTACCCACTTCCAGCGTGCGGATGAACGGCTCTACATCTTCGCCGTTGAGTGTCACATGCTGGGCACCGTCCATCAGGATGAAACCCACCCGTATCTGCGGCAGCGCCGCGATGATGGAGGCCTCATCGGTGAGGTTATGACGGAGGGCGTAAAGACCGATGGCGCGGTACATCGCACCGGTATCCACATACGTGTATCCGGCGTATTTGGCCAGTGCTTTTGCAATAGTGGATTTCCCGCAGGACGAATAGCCGTCTATAGCTACAATGATTTTTTTCATCAATTATCAATTATTGAGCTACTTTAGTAGCGAATTAATATCCAGCGCCAGACCGAGCTGGTAGGAGAAATTGGATTTCGTCATCTGGCTGATTGCAAAATTGACGCGTGCTTGTTTGATCCGTACACCGACACCCAAAGCAAAGCCGGCTAACGACCTCTGGTCAGCAAGGTTCAACTCGGCGCGGCGGCGGTGGTTGTAACTGAAAGCGATGTAGAACTTCTCGCTCTTCGGTACAATCTCGATGGTCCAGATAGTATGCCTGAACATCATGTCGTACCATTTGACCTCATGCGGGATAATATCGCCGGTAGTAGGGCTTTTCTCCAGTCCCGTCCACTCGTAATCGAGTTTCCATGTCTGCATGTTATGTATCTGCAGGTGGAACCGCAGCGGAGCGTGCTTCACGCGGTACGACAGACCGAGCTGAAGGTTGAGGGGGAGCATCTCATGATTCCTTCCGCCCTCCTCCGAGTAGAAGCCCTTGAGCTGCCATCCGATGTTCGCCAGCACGAGACCCATTTGGAAAGCGGAGTCGGGCGTCTGGTAATGCGCGCCGACATCCACGCCGATGGCGAAAGAAGAGTAGGATTCATAGATCGAATAGACGGGCTTGAGCGTCACGCCGACCTTCCAGCACGGGTGTAACTGTCGCGCGTACATGATATCTACCAATATATCCCGCGCGCCGAACGTGCGCCCGGTAAGCGTTCCGTTGCTCAGTGCCTCCTGCATCGTACCATAACTCAGGAAATGCAGTCCCACGGCGAAATAGTTCGGCTTGTCCGGCTCGCCCTCTCCGGAATAAGGTTTCTCAACCGGCGAGCGGCCGAAATTATGACCGTACATGGCGGAGCCGAACATCGTCCCCGGCAGATAATAGGAATAGTTGAGCTGCAGGTTCATATGCGAACCGGCATGCAGCAGCGCCGGGTTGCACATCGCCAGCGATATATCGCCGTCACTCAGATTGACGTTCGATCCGCCTAAGGCATTCAATCGCGCAGAAGCCGGCAGACTCATAAACGAGAATACCGAACGTCCCGCGTTGGAAACCTGGCTGAATGCCGACAAAAAGCCCCCAAAACATAGGAGAATGAGTACTATGTACGTTTTTTTGCTCAAATCGGGCACAAAAGTACAAAAAAATTTTGAAATATGCAAAAAAAGTTGTAAATTTGCACGCAATTTTGCGGGAAATATACAATTAACAAAAATATTTATCTTATCAAACAATTTTTTCTATGTGGTTAAAAGATTCATCTATCGGCCGTAAGTTCGTGATGGCCCTCAGTGGAGCAGCCTTGGTGTTGTTTCTGCTTTTCCACGGGTGTATGAACCTCGCGCTGGTATTCAGCGAGGAGGCGTACAACACGATTTGCCGTTTGCTCGGCGCCAACTGGTATGCCGTGATTGGTTCGCTGGGTATTGCGTTCCTCGTGCTCGTACATTTCTGTTACGGTCTGTACCTGACTATCCAGAACCGTGCTGCCCGCGGCAACGACCGTTATGAGGTTCGTGGCAAGAAACAGGGCGTGACCTGGGAGTCCGAGAACATGCTCGTCCTGGGATTCACCATCCTCGGTTTCCTCTGCTTGCACCTCTACAACTTCTGGTTCAAGATGCAGTTTGCGGAGTTGACGGGTATCGAAACCGGCGCATTTGATCCGCAGAACGGTGCCGCGTACGTGAAAGCGCTGTTCACCGAGCCTGTCTGGGGACAGATTTACTGCGTGCTCTACCTGCTTTGGCTGGTAGTGCTGTGGCTCCACCTCAATCACGGTGTAGGTTCCGCTATGACTTCCATGGGACTCAACAACCTCAAGTGGCAGAAACGCGTAGAGGTCATCTCTACCGTGGTGGCTACCATCGTTGTACTGCCGTTCACAGTAGTAGTATTGTATTACCTGGGCATGGGCATCGGCATGCTTTGCGCATGAGAATTTGAAAATTTGACGATTTGAAAATTTGAAGATTATGGCAAAGAAAGAAGATATATTAGACGCTGCTAAGAAGGCAGCTGAAGTAATCAAAGAGAAAGTAGAAGCAGTAGCCGAGCGCACTGAGGTGAAAGAGGCTGTTGAGGCTGTAGCTGAGGCAGCTAAGAAAGCCGGTAAGGCAGCTAAGGCTGCCGCTGAGGAGATCGCTGCTCCGACAGCTAAAGAGGCACCGAAAGCAGAGGCTAAAGT
>ODAJ012168580.1_pt1 | contig 18840 bp, 16 predicted proteins | sample 1539241 | NCBI WGS metagenome assembly ODAJ01 (sample SAMN02144231, study PRJEB22623) | gut metagenome | biome: sheep rumen | host: Ovis aries | place: New Zealand | reverse complement strand
TCCAGGCGTGCCTCTTCAGCCACTCGAGCATCTCTCCAATACGTATCCGGGGCCTTTCGGTCAAACCGGACTGCAAAGGTAGTAAAAAAATCAGAAAATCCCACAATTCCGGAAGGAAATTGCGGGACTTTTTTTACAGCGTATCCTGCTTCAGTTTCTCCACGTATCGGTTGATCCGCTGCAGTTCGCCGGGAATCGGGATGGACTGCGGGCAATGGGAGAGGCATTCTCCGCAGGAAATGCAGTGGTTGGCCTGGCGGAGGGTCGGGATGGCCCGGTCGTAACTCACGAGGTACGCGTTCTTGAGTTTGCGGTAGTCCTTCTGCTCCTGCGTCTGGGCGTAGCGGCCTTCCGTGACGGAGGTGTTGTAGTGCTTGAAGATGCCGGGAATGTCGATGCCCCAGGGGCACGGCATGCAGTATTTGCAGTCCGTGCAGTTCACCAGCGGATACTCCTTCATCTGGGTGGCCATCCGCTCCAGGAATTCCAGTTCCTCTTCATTGAGGGGCTTGAAATGGCCGAAGGTCTTGATGTTGTCGATCAGCGGGTCCATGCTCGTCATGCCGGAAAGGGTGCAGAGAACGCGCGGATAGGTACCGCAGAAGCGGAAGGCCCAGGATGCGATGGACTTGTCCGGCTCGCGCTCCTTCATCTGCTTGGCGATGGCGTCGGGAACGTTCGCCAGGCGGCCGCCCAGGAGGGGCTCCATGATCACGATCGGAATCCCGCGCTTGTCCAGTTCCTCATACAGGTACACGGCATTGGCGTTCCGGACGCCGTCGGCATGGGTCCAGTCCACATAGTTCATCTCGATCTGGCAGAAGTCCCAGTGGATTTCCCCGCGGTCGTGCAGGCCGATGAGGGCGTCGAACTCCTCCGCCTTTCCGTGGAAGGAGAAGCCGAGGTTCCGGATCCGTCCGGCCTCCTTCTCCTTGAGGAGGAAGTCGATCATTCCGTTCTGCACGTACCGCTGCTCGAAGGCGGCGACGCCGCCCCGGCCGATGGAGTGGAGGAGGTAGTAGTCGAAATAGTCGGTCCGGAGTTGTTCGAAGGAGTCGTGATACATCTTGATGGATGCCTCCGGGGACTGGTCGCCGAAGTTGGAGAGTTTCGTCGCGATGAAGTACTTGTCCCGCGGGTGACGGCTCAGGGCGATGCCCGCTGCCAGTTCGGACTGACCCATCAGGTAAGCGGGTGACGTGTCGAAGTAATTGATTCCGTGTTCGATGGCATAATCCACCATTTCATTCACGGCTTCCTGGTCGATCACGCGTTTCCCGTCGCCCTGGTCGATCATGGGCCAGCGCATGCAGCCGAAGCCGATGAGGGACACCTTGTCCCCGTTCACGGGGTTCTCCCGATAGACCATCTGCTCGGGGCCTTCCTCGGTCCCGACCGTCTTGGGCTTGGGCGCACATCCCACGGCGGCGGCCCCCATGGCCAGCGCCCCGGCGCCCGATATCTTGATAAAGTCTCTTCTTTCCATGACTTATTTGTTTTATGTAGATTTCTCCACTCGCTTCGCTCGGTCGAAATGACAGGACAGACTATTCGAGCTTGTACCTTTTGTCATTTCGAGCTTGTCGAGAAATCTATTCCTCGATATGGTTATGCCGTCCATTCACCGTGATGGCGCTGATGGGCCGGGCCGGGCACAGGTTCTCGCAGGCGCCGCAGCCGATGCACACGGCCTCGTTCACGACCGGGCGGGGGAGGCTGTTCTCATCGTCCTTGACCATCCGGATGGCGCCGGTGGGGCAGTGGCGGGCGCAGTTGCCGCAGGGTGTCCCGTCCTCCGTGACGCACAGCGTGCGGTTCACCTGGGCCGTACCCACATGGTACTGCGTCTTCTCTTCCTTGGTGATTTTCAGGATGGCCCCCGTGGGGCACACCTCGGAGCAGCGGGTGCACTCCGGCCGGCAGTAGCCGCGCTCGTAGGACATCTCGGGCTGCATGAAATGCTTCAGGTCCGTGGAGGGACGAAGGACGCCGTTCGGGCACTCCGCTACGCACAACTGGCAGGCCGTGCACCGGCGGTAGAAATCCTTGATGCTCTTGGATCCCGGAGGCGTAACGGGCACGTCGCGGTTCGGAACCTCCTTGTCCAGGACCGTGGCGAAACCGCCATCGACCTTCTTCTCCTGCGCCTTGAGCGTCGCCGTTCCTACGGCCAGCGCCGCGCCGGTCACGAATGCGCGTCTGCCTTCGTCCTCAATTTTGGCCTTATTTGAGGATGAAACCGAACTTTTGGCCTTTCCGTCCTCGTTTTGGGCTGTTTTTGAGGATGAGCCCCACGCATACTGATAATGCAGCGCCCCGAACTTGCAGGTGTCGATGCAGTTGAAGCAGTCCACGCAGCGGGAGTAGTCGATCTTGTGCTCGGCGATATTGATGCAGGCGGCCTTGCACTGGTGCTCACACTGCTTGCAGTTCTTGCACTTTTCCGTGTCGATGACCGGGCGGAACATGGCGAAACGGGAGAAGAAACTCAGCGTGGTTCCCACGGGGCAGATGGTGTTGCAGTAGGTGCGTCCGTTCTTCCAGGCCAGCACGACCACGACGATGAGTGTGACGATGGCAACGATGAAAGTGGGCAGGCTCCGCAGCCAGACTTCCTTCTCATAGAAAGCGTAACTGCCGGCCCGTTCGGCCAGGGCGGCGAACAGGTTGTTCACCCAGATATACACCGGCTGGAAGAGGTTCTGGACGATGCGTCCCCAGGCGCTGTACGGGGCCAGGAGGGCCACCAGCGCCTGCACACCGGCGATGAGGGCGACGACGAAGAGCACCCAGACGCCATAGCGCAGCCACTTCACTTCGGGGCTGTAGTTGTAGGGCTTGTGGTCCTTCTTCCTGCGTTTGCGGGCGACATTGAGATGCGCTACCCCGTCCTGGAACACGCCCAGCGGGCAGATGACGGAACAATAGACGCGGCCGAAGACAAGCGTCAGGAGGACAAGGCCGATGATGACGGCCACATTGAGGGCCAGGACGGCGGGGAGGAACTGCACCTTGGCCATCCAGCCCAGCCATCCGTGCAGCGCTCCCGTGAAGTCCAGGAACAGCAGCGTGATGCCCAGCCAGAAGATGACCGCCAGTGCGACGCGGAGTTTCTTAAGCATAAGTCCTTTTATTGTTAGCAGTTGCAAAGATAATAAAAAATCGCTCAATCCAGCAGGATGAGCGCACGGGAAGGATGTGAGAACGTAAGTTTTATGACGTCGTCCACCGCCCGGTTCAACGTCGCGGGCCACCAGGCATCGAAGACGACTGCATCCGTAGGCCATTGCAGTCCTTCGGATTTGATAGTCAGTGAATTGTCCGGTGAAAACAGCGATACGCGCCGACCCTCTCCCACGTGCAGTTCGCAACTGTCCGTGACGGCGAAGGCCGTGGAGTAGTCGGACACGATGTCCACCCGGATGCCGTCCAGGTCGAAAAGGCGGGTGTACTCCATCAGGAGGCCCAGGTTGCCGATGGTATGGTCCTCCCGCTTTCCCGTCGCCCCAAGGATATGGATCTCCGACACCTCCGGATGCTTCGAGAGCACATACCGCATCGCCTTCGTCAGGTCGTTGTCATCCTGCTCGCTCTCATGGACGATCAGCCGCTCCAGCCGCTTCTGCCATTTCCCGGACAGCGTGTCCATGTCTCCCACCACCGCCTCCGGCATCCGCTCTTCGCCGAATCTTTTCCGCGTGTGCCGCAGATAGTTCACCACCGACCCGTCGCAGCACACGACCGCATCGGCGCTGTCCAGCAGGTACAGCGGATAGTCTTTCCGGGGAAACTCCCCGTCACAGAGGATTACGACGTTATTCATGGCGTCCTGCCACCTAATCTTCGTCCTTGGGTTTGGTCTTTTCTATCTCGGCCTTGGATGTTCCTTGCGAGGTCGTATACGAGGTGGGCTCCCGGAAGCCGAGGAGGAAGGACTTGACGTCCATGCGCTTCTTGCCGGCAAGTTGGATGTCGGTGAGGGCGAGGGCGCCGTCGGCCGTGGCCACCGCCAGGTAGGTCTTGCCGTCGGAGAGGACGGTGCCCGGGGCGGCGTGGAGGTCGGTACGCTTTTCGCCGAAGAAGACCTTGAGTTGCGTCGCCTGGCCGTTCTTGACCAGTTCCGTGAAGGCGCAGGGGAACGGGGAGAGACCGCGGACCAGGTTGTATATGTTCTCCGTGGTGTCGTTCCAGTCGATGTGCTGGAGTTCGCGGGTAAGTTTCGGCGCCGGTTTCAGGACTTCGGAACCCTGGACGAAACTGCGCTGGACGCGCGTTTCCACGTTCTTCTGGATGAGGCCTTCGACCGTCTCGACCACGAGGTCCGCACCCAGGGCCATGAGTTTGTCATGGACATCGCCCACGGTGTCGGTGTCCGCAATCCGGCACTCCTGCCGCAGGAGGATGCCGCCCGTGTCGATCTGCTTGTCGATCATGAAGGTCGTGACGCCGGTAATGTGTTCTCCATTGATGACGGCCCAGTTGATCGGGGCTGCACCGCGGTACTGCGGCAGGAGGGCCGCATGGAGGTTGAACGTACCCATCTTCGGCATCTTCCAGACCACTTCCGGAAGCATCCGGAAGCCCACGACCACGAAGAGGTCGGCTTTCCAGGCGGCGAGGGCCGTCAGGAAAGCCGGATCCTTGAGTTTGTCGGGCTGCAGGACGGGGATGTCATGGGCCACCGCGTATTTCTTCACGGCGCTCTCGTTCATCTTGAGGCCGCGGCCGCTGGGCTTGTCGGCCACCGTGACCACGCCCACCACCTTGTAGCCGCCCTGCACGAGGGCGTCCAGCGGGGCCACCGCGAACTCGGGCGTGCCCATATACACGATGCGGGTTTTCTTAAACAGGGACATGAATCTGCTGAAGATTTTGCGCCACCAGGTCTTGAGCCCGTCGGTGTTGAGGGACTTTTCCCGGATGGCCATCCAGGTGAGGAAGGCCCCGATGGGAGCGAGGACGAAGGTGGAGATGAAATTGCCCACGAAAGGCGTCGCGGAGCCGTCCCGGGCCAGTTTCGTGCCCGAGATGTCCACGACCCAGTACAGGACGAAGAACAGGATGGAAACGACGGCCGGGGTGCCCAGACCGCCCTTCCGGATGAGCGAGCCGATGGGCGCGCCGATGAAGAAGAGGATGAAGCAGGCGATCGCCTGCGCGTACTTTTTCCAGATTTCCACCTCGCTCCAGCGGAGGAGGCGGGAGTACTCGTAGGCCTCCATGCCCTGGCTCTGCAGGGTGGACTGGTACTGCTGTGCGCTGGACGAAGCCCGTTCGTAGATCTGTTTCCGGTTCCTGGGATCGTCCCACTTGGCGGGCTCCTCCTTGAGTTGCAGCGGCTGTTTTCCGGATTCCTTCCAGTTCGTATCCAACTGGTTACGCCACTGGAGGGCTCCGGATCCCTGGAGTTCGGAGAGGTATTTCCGCACGCCGGCGTCCGACAGGGCCCCCAGGGAATCCATGCCGTGCTCGAGTTGGGCGATGGACATGGACTTGACCTGGTCGCCGTAGCGGGCGGAGTCAGAATGATGGAAGGTGTAACTTTCCAGCGGGATCACCATCTCCTGGCGCGCGAAATGGATCCGCTGCAGGGCCAGGGTGGTGTCACGGTACTTGCGGGTGTTGGTCTCCTGGTAGTTGGTCCCGTCGTAGAGTTGGAAAGTCAGGTAGTCCTTGGCCTTGGACATCTTCATCATGCCGCTGTCGGCGACCGTGAGGCGGGTGTTCCCCTTGTCGGCCGAGTGGTCATAGACCATCACGTCGTACATCATTCCGGTCTCGTCGTCGCGGTCGCTGATCCGGAGGATGTACCCCTCGATGCCGTCGTAGAACGTGCCGACGGGGATCTTGATCTCCGACTTGGTCCGGCCGATGTCGTCCCGCATCGTATAGATCTGGTTGATGGAGTAGGGGACCAGCCGGTCGCCTATGAAAAAGGCACCGATGGCGATGATGGCGCTGGCGACCGTTACCGGCAGCAGGATCCGGGCCAGGGAGATGCCCGACGCCTTCATGGCGGTGAGTTCGTACTTCTCGCCCATGTCGCCGAAGGTCATCATCGACGACAGGAGTGTCGCCAGCGGGATCGCGAGCGGCAGCACCTGGCAACTCCCCCACATGAGGAACTCCAGGATTACCTTGAGTGCCAGTCCTTTACCGACCAGTTCATCGATGTACAGCCAGAGGAACTGCATCACCAGGATGAAGATGACGATCATGAGGATCGCAAAGAACGGTCCTATGAACGACTTCAATATGAACTGGTCCAGTTTCTTCATGTTATGCGGTAGCCAGTTCGACGAGTTTGTCGAGGGCGGCAGGGAGGTTCGAGGTGTCGCGGCCGCCGGCGGTGGCGAGGCCGGGCTGTCCGCCGCCGCCGCCCTGGATGAGTTTGGCGGCTTCGCGGATGTCCTTGCCGGCGTTCCTGCCCTTGGCAACGAGATCGTTGGAATACATCAGGACGAGGTTCGGCTTGCCGCCGAACTCGAAGGCGCCGCATACCGCCAGGTTCTCGGCCTTCTTGTGGAGGAGGAGGGCGATGTTGCGGGCCATGGCCGGATCGACGGACATGTCGAAGCGGGCGACGCGGATGCCGTTCACCTCCTGGGCGTTCGCGCTCACGCGCTCGGCTAGTTGGGCGGCCTTCTCGTTCGCGGCGGCCTCCAGTTGCTTGCGGGCTTCGGCATTCTCTTCCACGAGGCGCTGGATGGCGCCGGCGAGGTCGGGCACGTTGTTGAAGAAACCGCGGGCGGTTTTGAGCGTGGCTTCCATCGCGTGGACGTAGTTCTCGGCCGCTTCGCCCGTGAGGGCCTCGATCCGGCGGACGCCGGCGGCGATGGCGCTCTCGGAGACGATCTTCAGCAGGCCGATGTTGCCGGTCGCGGAGGTGTGCGTACCGCCGCAGAGTTCCACGGAGTCGCCGAAGCGGACTACGCGGACCACGTCGCCGTACTTTTCGCCGAACAGGGCCATCGCGCCCATGGACTTGGCCTCGTCCATCGTCGCGTCACGCTTTTCCCAGAGCGGGAAGTTGCTGCGGATGAGGGCGTTGACCTTTCTCTCGGTGGCGAGGATCTCCTCGTCGGTCATCTTGGCGAAGTGGGAGAAGTCGAAGCGGAAGTAGTCCGGGCCCACGAAGGAACCCTTCTGTTCCACGTGGGTGCCCAGCACCTCGCGCAGGGCTTCGTGGAGAAGGTGCGTCGCGGAGTGGTTCGCGGCGATCTTCGCGCGGCGGGCGGCATCGACATGCAGGTCGAAGGACTCGGTCCCGTCGGCGGGCAGGCGCTCGGCAAGGTGGATGGTGAGGTTGTTCTCCTTGACGGTGTTCAGGATGGCGATCTTCTCGCCGGAGGCGGAGACGATGCAGCCGGTGTCGCCCACCTGGCCGCCCATCTCGGCATAGAACGGGGTCTTGTCGAAGACGAGCTGGTAGAGTTCCTTGTTCTTCTGCTTGACCGTGCGCTGCTTCAGGAGCGTGGCGCCCTCATAGTCCAGCAGGTCGTAGCCCAGGAATTCCACCTCGTCGCCGGAAGCGAACTCCACCCAGTCGCCGAACTCGTTGGCGGTGGCGTTGCGGGCGCGTTCCTTCTGCTTGCTCAGTTCCACCTGGAAGCCGTCGAGGTCCACGGTGTAGCCCTTTTCGGTGGCGATGAGTTCGGTCAGGTCGATCGGGAAGCCGTAGGTGTCATACAGGACGAAGGCGTCCGTGCCGGCGATGACCTTCGTCGCGGCGCTCTTCGCCATCGTGTCTTCCAGCAGGCGGATACCGCGGTCCAGCGTGCGCAGGAAGGCGTTTTCTTCCTCGCGGATCACGCTCTCCACGAGTTTCTGCTGGGCCTTGAGTTCCGGATAGGCCTCGCCCATGTCCTCCACCAACTGGGGAACCAGGCGGGTGAGGAACGGCTCGTTGAAGCCCAGGAACGTGTAGCCGTACCGGACGGCGCGGCGAAGGATGCGACGGATCACGTAGCCGGCCTTCACGTTGGACGGAAGTTGTCCGTCGGCGATGGAGAAGGCGATGGCACGGATGTGGTCGGCGCAGACGCGCATCGCCACTTCCACTTTTTCACTCTCGTGGTACTTGTGTCCGGAGAGTTCCTCCAACTTGCCGATGAGGCCGCTGAACACGTCCGTCTCGTAGTTGGACGTCTTGCCCTGCAGGACCATGCACAGGCGCTCGAAGCCCATGCCCGTGTCGATGTTCTTCGCCGGGAGCGGCTCCAGGTGGCCGTCGGCCTTGCGGTTGAACTGCATGAAAACGAGGTTCCAGATCTCGATGACCTCGTCGTTGTCCGTGTTCACGAGTTCCCGGCCGGGAACCTTGGCGATCTCCTCGTCGGAGCGCAGGTCGATGTGGATTTCCGAGCAGGGGCCGCAGGGGCCCGTGTCGCCCATCTCCCAGAAATTGTCATGCTTGTTGCCGAGCAGGACGTGGTCCACCGGCATGTGCTTCAGCCAGGCCTCCTGCGCCTCGGTGTCCAGGGTGGTGCCGTCCTCGGCCGCGCCCTCGAAGACCGTCGCGTAGAGTTTGGTCTTGTCGATCTTGTACACCTCGGTGAGGAGTTCCCAGGCCCAGTCGATGGCCTCGGTCTTGAAATAGTCCCCGAAACTCCAGTTGCCGAGCATCTCGAACATCGTGTGGTGGCGGCCGTCGTGGCCCACCGCTTCCAGGTCATTGTGCTTGCCGCTCACGCGGAGGCACTTCTGGCTGTCGGTGGCCCGGAGGAACTTGGGCTGGGCGTTGCCCAGGAAAATATCCTTGAACTGGTTCATCCCCGCGTTCGTGAACATGAGGGTGGGGTCGTTCTTGATCACCATCGGCGCGCTGGGCACGATGGTATGCCCCTTGGAAGCGAAGAAGTCCAGGTACTTCTGGCGAATTTCTTTTGCAGTCATTTTTACTTCAAATAAATATAGCCTGCAAATATACGCCTTTTTACGCGGATTTTCAAACGCCCGGGATGGCTTTCCGGGCCCGGAGGGTCAAGTAAAGTGCGCGGACGGCAAGATGGGTGAAATAGGCGGCCATGAGGATGTGGATGGCGAGGGTCTCGGAAACCGTCCCCAGCAAGGCCCGGGCAAGGCCGATGCCGGCGAACCACACTCCGAAAAAGCCCAGGACGCACCAGACCGTCGAGTTCCGCAGATCCTTCGATGCGGTGGCCCCGGTAAAGATGCCGTCCCAGGTGAAGGCCGGACAGCCGATGACCGGCATCAAAAGCAGCCAGGGAATGAACTCCCGGGCCGATTCCACCACATTCGGGTCGGAGGTCATGAGTTTCAGGAGCGGTACGCCGCCCACCCCGTACACGAGGAAGAAAAGGAAGGTGACGCCGATGCTCCATACGAACGTCTGCCGGACGGTGGTCCGGACGCCCTCCTGAGACCCTTCGCCGATGAAACGCCCCGTCAAGGCCTCCCCGGCGTAGGCGAACCCGTCGGTGAAATAACTGAAAATCATCAGGAGTTTCATCAGGATCGCCCCCACTGCCAGCATCATGTCCCCATACCGGGCCGATATCATCGTGAATCCGATATACACCGCGATCATGCACATGGACCGGATGAACAGGTCCCGGTTCAGCACGAAGAACGACCGCCAGCTGCCATTTCCCGTTCCTTCTGTCATTCCGAGCGGAGCGAAGGAATCCCTCGCCTCCCGGAAAAGCCGCCCGTACCGACTCCAAACGGCGAGGGCCGCATAGGCGAATCCCGTCCACTGGGCGATGAGCGTACCGTAGGCGACGCCGGCGAAGCCCAGGGCCGGGAGGCCGGCATAGCCGAAGGCGAGCCCCACGGACAGGAGGATGTTCGTGAAATTGACGATGAGGTCCGAGGTCATGGGCCTCACCGTATCCTGCATGCCGATGAACCAGCCCTTGAAGGCGAACAGCGACAGGGTCGCCGGCGCCGCCCAGATGCGGATGTAAAAGTACCGGGTAGCAAGTTCTTGCACCTCAGACGAGCAATCCACGAGGAGGAACGCCACCTGGACCACCACCCATTGCAGGGCAACCAGCAGCAGCCCGGACCCCAGTGCGATGCCCAGCGCCCGCTTGAGCGTCAGCGTGATATCGCGGACCGCTTCGGAAATCCCGCTCCGCCATCTTCCGAACGCCTGCGCCGTCAATCCGCCCGTGCCGCCGCGAAGGAAACCGAAGTTCCAGTAGAGCAGGTCGAAGAGCATCGTGCCGATAGAGATGCCGCCGATGAGGGTGGCGGCAGGGATGGCGCCCGAAGCACCCAGATGCCCGGCTACGGCGATATCCACCATGCCCACCAGGGGGACGGTGATGTTCGCGAAAATGCTCGGGACGGCGAGTTGGAGGATGTTCCGGTGGAGGTTCATCGGAATTTCTGGTCTTCCTCGAGCATGCCGAGATAGGAGTTGTAGCGTTCGGCGGAGATGGTGCCCGCATCCACGGCCGCCTTCACGGCACAGCCGGGTTCGTGCGTATGGGTGCAGGGCGTGAACCGGCAGCCTTCGGAGGCGCGGAGCATTTCGGGGAAATACTTTCCGATCTCCTCCTTCTCGAGATCCACCAGCCCGAAGCCGCGAAGCCCCGGAGAATCAATGACATATCCGCCGGTTGTCAAGGGGTACATTTCGTATAGGGAAGTCGTGTGCTTCCCCTGCAGGTGGGCCGTGGAAATCTGCCCGATCTTGGGATCCAGCGTCGGGTCCAGCGCCTTGATGAGGGACGACTTGCCCACGCCCGATTCCCCGGAGAACAGGTTCACCTTTCCCCGGCAGGCCTCCCGGAGCGCGTCGATGCCCTCGCCGGTGACGACGGAGGAGTCCACCACCCGGTAACCGGCGCCTTCATAGATGGCGTGGAACGCATCGACCTGGTCCTGCGCCATTTCCCGGTACATGTCCACCTTGGACAGGACGATGGTCGCCGGAATCCCATACACCCCGCAGGTTACGAGGATCCGGTCCAGGAAAGGCAACTTGATTTCGGGGAAATACAGAGACACGACCAGATAGGCCATGTCGATGTTCGCGGCGATGATATGCGCCTGGCGCGACAGGTTCGTGGACCGCCGGATGACGTAGTTCTCCCGCGGCAGCACCTCGGTGATCACCGCCGTCGTCTCTCCGTCGGGAAGTTCGTACCGGACGCGGTCCCCGACCGCCACCGGATTGGTGATCTGGCTTGCCTTGAGGCGGATGCGTCCGCGGAGCACGGCGGGGAAGAGCCGCCACGCCGGCAACTCGGAAAGTTCGTAGTGGCTTCCTGCATTCTTGACGACCGTCGCCTGTCCCTGTGTCATTCGTCGCTTTTTTTCAACCGTTCGCACCGCAAAGATAAGGGTTTGTTTTGGAAATCCGTCCGCATTCCTTATTTTTGCTTTGCAATGGAACAATAACCAATTCGAAGATATGGATATCCGAATCATCCTTCATTATCATACCGTACCGGGCGAAAGCCTCGTGCTCCGGGTCGGAAAGAAGCGTTTCCCGATGGTGCCGGCCTATGCCGGAATCTGGCAGGCGGAACTGACCGGACGGAACCTCCGGGACGGCGACCGCTACGGATTCGAAGTGGAGCGGGACGGAAAGACCGTCCGTACCGAGTGGCGCAGCCACCACTATGCGGCACCGGCGAAAGCCAAGTCTCTGGTTATCAGGGAACGCTGGACGGACCGTCCGGTGAATTCCTCCTTCTATGCCCATGCCTTCAGCGACGTGATCTTCCGCCGTCCGGACGGCGCTTCCTTCCGGAATCCCCGGCCTATGGCCGCCGGAAAGGGGAACGTGACCTTCCGTGTCGCCGTGCCCGAGGTGCGCACCGGCGAATCCGTCGCCCTCGCGGGCAGTGGGAAAGCCCTGGGTGACTGGCAGGTATTCCACCTGCTGGACGACGGCCGCTTCCCGTATTGGGAGACGACCCTGGAAGTGAAGGACGTGTTTGAGTACAAGTTCGTCATCGTGGACACGAAGACCCTGGAGCCCGTCGCCTGGGAGGAAGGGCCGAACCATTTCTTCGGGGAAGTGCCCGCGGAAGGCAGCCACGTGACCGTCGCCGACGTCGACCCGAAATTCCTCGTGCGTCCCTGGCGCGGAGCCGGCGTCGCCGTTCCCGTGTTCTCTCTCCGGACGGAGGACAGTTTCGGTGTGGGCGAATTCCACGATATCCGGAAACTGGTGGACTGGGCCGTGAAGGCCGGGCAGAGCATCGTCCAGATCCTCCCGATCAACGATACGACGATGACCCACACCTGGCAGGATTCCTATCCCTACAACGCCGTGAGTTCGTTCGCGCTGCATCCGATGTACATCCATCTGCCGGATGCCGGCGTGCGCAAGGATGCGGCTTACAAGGCCCGGAAGGAAGAATTGGAGGCCTTGCCGGCCGTGGATTACGAGGCCGTCACGCAGGCTAAACTCACGCTCCTGCGGAAACTCTTCAAGAGCGCCAAGGGGCAGCAGGCGGCCGCTTCTGCCGAGTACAAGGCGTTCATGGACGCCAACGAGGAGTGGCTCCTCCCGTATGCCGTGTTCAGCGTCCTCCGGGACCGTCACGGTTCGCCGGACTTCTCCACGTGGGGCGACTGGAGCGGCTATGACCGGCGGAAGGCCCTCGCCTTCGCCCGGGAGAACGCCGCCGAGGTGGATTTCTACTGTTTCCTGCAGTATCTGCTGGACAAGCAACTCAAGGATGCGGTGGCCTATGCGCACCTGCATGGGGTGGCAATCAAGGGCGACCTGCCCATCGGCGTGTCCCGCGTGAGCGTGGATGCCTGGCAGCATCCGGACCTGTTCCACATGGACAGCCAGGCGGGCGCCCCGCCGGATGCCTTCGCCGTGGACGGCCAGAACTGGGGCTTCCCGACCTACAACTGGGAGAAGATGGCCGAGGACGGCTACGGATGGTGGAAGGCCCGCATGCGCAAGATGGCGGAGTATTTCGACGCCTTCCGCATCGACCATATCCTCGGATTCTTCCGCATCTGGGAGATTCCGGTGCCGTACAAGTCCGGGCTCATGGGCCATTTCAATCCGGCCCTCCCGTACAGCGGCGAAGACCTCAGGAACCAGGGATTCAACCCGGAGAACACCGGGGATACGGACGTCCTCTTCGTGGAGGATCCGCGCCGGAAGGACATGTGGCATCCGCGTATCTCCGCGCAGAACACCAAAGTATATGCGCAGCTTCCGGAGTGGCTCAAGGACCGTTACAATGCCCTGTACAACGATTTCTTCTACCGCCGTCACAATGCGTTCTGGAAAGAGTCGGCCATGAAGAAACTGCCCGCCCTCGTGCGGAGCACCGGCATGCTGTGCTGCGGGGAAGACCTGGGTATGATTCCGGACAGCGTCCCGGAGACGATGCACGAACTGGACATCCTGTCCCTGGAGATCCAGCGGATGCCCAAGGATCCGCGCGACACCTTCGCCGATCCGGCCCGCTATCCCTATGCCTGCGTGTGCGCGACCGGTACGCATGATACCGCGCCGCTCCGTGCCTGGTGGGAAGAGGATCGGAAACTGACGCAGGAGTATTTCAACGGGATGCTCCACTGCGCCGGCGAGGCGCCGCAGTTCTGCGAGCCCTGGGTGGCGGACCTCATCCTGGGGGCGCACCTCAAGTCTCCGGCGATGCTCGCCATCCTTCCGCTGCAGGACTGGCTCGCCACCGACGGGGAAGTCCGGTATCCGGGCGACCCGAAGGACGAGCGCATCAACGTGCCGGCCATCCCGCGCTATTACTGGCGCTACCGGATGCACTGCACCCTGGAATCCCTCATCGGCAACGAGGCGCTGAACGCCCACATCAAGGGCATGGTGGACGCTTCGGGCCGTAACTGCTAGTGATATCATGGGCAAGGACAACGACTGGAAATCGCGTCTCGGCGTGGTCTATTCCACGAATCCCGACTTTCAATACGAGACGGCCGGCACGGAGGAGGCGGAGACGCTCCCTCCTGACAAGCAGCGGCTCATCGTCGCTATCGACCGTCGTAACCGGGGCGGGAAGCAGGTGACGCTCGTCACCGGTTTCGTGGGTACCGCCGATGACCTGAAGGAACTCGGGAAGACGCTCAAGACGCGCTGCGGTGTGGGCGGGACGGCCAAGGACGGGGAAATCACCATCCAGGGCGATTTCCGGGACAAGGTCACCGCCCTCCTGAAAGAAATGGGGTATAACGCCAAACGGGGGAACTGATGCTGCAGGAGGACATTTTCCGTTCCGGGGAGTTGCTGCTGCCCACGACGCCGCCGGAGGCCGCCGCCCCGGTGGAGACGGTACCGCTCAGCGGGACCATTCTCGTCGTGGCCGCGGTCCTGCTGTTCCTCGTGACGATCCGCAGTTTCCTCAACGTACTGCCGTACCTGCGGGACAGCATCAGCCGGGCCCGGGGCAGCGCCCCGCTGGAGAACAGCGTCAAAGTGAGCCGCGACCGGAATCTCGTCGCCGCCGTTTTCCTTCTCCCGGCCATCCTGCTGGTCTTCCGGTACCGGTTGTACGATCCGGCCTTCCTGCAGGATTTGGAACCGGATTACCGTCTCCTGGCCGTCGCCGGGGCCATTGTAGGCTTTCTTCTGTTGCGATTTGTCCTATATCGCTGGATGATGCCGCGCCGCCGGTACGACGATTATCAAATGGCCTACCGGGTGGGATACACGTATTTCATCCTGCTGATGATGATGGCCCTCGTCACGGTCGGAATCCTCTATATCATAGGAGCGGACGACTTGATGGTCAAGCGCTTCCTGCTCGTGGAAACGGGCTTGACATATCTGCTCTATCTGCTTCGCCGAACACAAATTTTGTCGACTTCTTGCAAACCATTGACAACTTTTTTGTACCTTTGCGGGCTCGAATTGCTCCCTGCCGCCCTTCTGGTCGGCTCGGCGGTGATTCCGGTAGGTTAGTAGTAGATATATATGAGTGTACAGAAAATCCTGGTTTCCCAGAACGCCCCGCGTATCCTGACCCCCTATCAGGCCGTCACGGAGAAGTTCGGCGTGGAATTCGAATTCCGCCCGTTCTTTCTCATCGAACCCTTGACCTCCAGGGAGTTCCGCGCCCAGCGGATCAACATCCTTGACTATACGGCCATCGTATTCTCCTCCCGCCATGCCATCGATGCTTTCTTCTCGCTCGCCGAGGAACTTCGCTGCAAGATTCCCGAGACGATGAAGTATTTCTGCACGACCGAGCTCGTGGCGATGTACCTGCAGAAGCACATCGTGTACCGCAAGCGCAAGATTTTCTACGGCACGGGTACTCCGGACAGCGTCATCGCGCTGGTGACCGCCAAGCACAAGGGCGAGAAGTTCCTGATCACCACGTCGGACAATTCCAACAGCGACGCCCTCACGCGCCTGTTCGACGCCCAGAAACTCGACTACACGACCGCCGTTTTCGTCAAGAGCGTTTCGCAGGACCTCTCCGGCGTGGACCTTCATGCCTACGACATGATCGTCCTCTACAATCCGGCCGATGTCAAGTCCCTGAAGGAGAACTTCCCCGATTTCGTCCAGGGAGACATCAAGTTCGTTTCCTACGGCCGTTCCATCGTCAAGGCGATGGAGGAGGCCGGTCTTTCCATCGAAGTCAAGGCACCCACGCCCGAGATTCCCTCCGTGGCCCGCGCCATCGAGGCCTATCTCGAAAAGCAGCAGTAGCCGTGGCCCCGGCCACCCTTCCCAAGTCCGAGCGCCTGTGCGGGAAAAAACCCGTCGCAGCGCTCATGGAGCATGGCAAGGGCGGTGTTTCGGGCTGTCTCCGCTACCGTTTCCTGCGCCGGGAAGGCCCCGAGGCCGATGCTCCCGCGCGCATCCTCGTCTCCGTCCCCAAGCGCAGTTTCAAGCGTGCCGTCAAGCGCAACCTCCTGAAGCGCCGCATCCGGGAGTCCTACCGCCTCCAGAAGGAACTCCTTCCCGCCGGGATCGACATCATGTTCGTGTACCTGCCCCGCGAGGTCCTTCCTTCCGCCGATATTTACGCCGCGATGACCGCCGTCCTCACGGCGGTCGCCGCCAAGAACGACTGACCATGCCCAATTGGCTCAAACAGGTACTCATTTTCCCGTTCGTGTTCCTGATCAAGTTCTATCAGGTATGCGTGAGCCCGTTCACCCCGCCGGCCTGCCGTTTCACTCCCACGTGCTCCCAGTACGCCCTCGAGGCCTTCCGCAAGCACGGCCCCTTCAAGGGCCTCTACCTTTCCGTCCGCCGCATCCTCCGCTGCCACCCCTGGGGCGGCTCCGGCTACGATCCAGTGCCATAATGCCTAAGAAAGAAAAGGTGCAGCAGATGTTCGACAGCATCGCACCGACCTACGACAAACTCAACCATATCATGTCCCTGAGCGTGGACAAACTCTGGCGGCGCCATGCGCTGAAGGAGATCGTGGACGGAACTCCGCAGCGGATCCTGGACGTCGCCTGCGGAACCGGGGATTCCACCATCTCGATCGCCAGGGCCGCTGCGGAAGGGACGAAAGTCACCGGGGCCGATATCTCCGAAGGGATGATGGCCCTTGTCTTGGAGAAGGCAGGGAAGGCCGGCGTGAAAGACCGGATCGACCTGCAAGTGGCCGATGGAGAGGCGCTTCCGTATGAGGATGGAACTTTCGACCGCGTCACCTGCGCCTTCGGTATCCGCAATTTCGAACACAAGGAGAAAGGCCTGGCGGAATTCCGGCGCGTCCTCAAGCCCGGTGGAAAGGCCGTTATCCTGGAACTGTCCGTCCCGCAGAACAGAGTCATCCGTTGGGTTTACGACCTGTATTTCCTGCACATCCTGCCCTGGGTCGGCGGTTCCATCTCCGGCGACAAGGCCGCTTACAGATACCTGCCCGCCTCGGTCCATGGCTTCCCGTCTCCCAAAGATTTTTGTGCGATGATGGAAGGTGCCGGATTCCACGGGGTCCGTTGCAAGACCTTCACCCTGGGCCTTTGCCGGATGTTTGTCGGAGAGCGCTGACTTGGCCTTTCGGCGAATATTTGCTACCTTTGTGCCCATTAAACCAAAACCTGCAAGAATAATGTCCAATTATTTCCATGACATGATCCCGCGGGAGGAGTTCGAGCGTCTGCCGTACTTCCCGACCATGGGTGAATTCGTCCAGTGGATGGAGAAGGAGTACGCCGACATGCCGGCCCTCTCCGACCTCGCCCACACCATTACGTACAAGGAATTGGGAGAGCGAGTCGCCCGCCGCCGCGCCTTCATCGAGTCCCTCGGCCTTCCGAAGGGATCCCATATCGCCATCTTCGACCGCAACAGCCAGGATGCCATCGAACTGTTCCTCGCCGTCACCAGCGCCGGTTACGTCGCGATGAACTTCCCGGCCTCCCTTCCGGAAATGGCCGTAGTCGGTTCCTGCATGAAGTTCGACATCGCCGCCATCTTCGTCCGTGAGGAGTTCATGCCCCTCACCGCGAAACTGCAGGGCGTGAAGGTCCTTCCCGCCGCGAGCATCGCCGATGAACAGGCTCCCGTCACCATCGTGGACAAGGAGCAGCCCGCCGCCATCTTCTTCACCGGTGGCACCACCGGTACCCCGAAGGGTGCCGTCCTGAGCCACCGCGCCCTCATGCGCGGCTCCTACAACGCCATTTTCAAGCCCGGCAAGGTCATCGGCGTACACCGCTATATCGCCCTGCTTCCGCTCAGCCACGTGTTCGGCCTCATCGCCGGCACCATGGGATGCTTCTATACCGGCAACATCCTCTTCACCTGCGAGGACATGAAGGCCACCATCGGCAAACTCCCGGTGATCAAGCCCACCCTCCTCGTGATCGTTCCGGGCATCTGCGACATCCTCGCCGGCCTGTGCAAGATGTACGGCCCGCAGTTCCTCGGCGGCAGTCTCCGCATGATCATCTCCGGTGCCGCGAACGTCCCGCCGCGCCTGGTGGACATCTTCACCAAACTCGGCGTCGAGTTCTGCTTCGGCTACGGCCTCACCGAGACCGCGAACCTGACCTCCGCCAATGCCGACGCCGTCACCCATCCCACCTCCATCGGCAAGGTCTATCCCGGCCAGGAAATACGGATCGTGGACGGTGAACTTCAGGTCAAGGGCGACAATGTGTTCTCCGGCTACTACAAGGACCCCGAAAAGACCGCCGAGGCCTTCACCGAGGACGGCTGGTTCCGCACCGGCGACCTCATGCGCATCGACCAGGACGGCTTCCTCTATATCACCGGCCGCATCAAGAACCTCATCATCCTCTCCAACGGCGAGAATGTGAGCCCCGAAAGCCTGGAAGAGCCCTTCTATGCCGATCCTTGCGTCCGCGACGCCATGGTGAAGGAGGACACCCTGAACGGAAACCCGGTCATCGCCGTGGAGATCCTTCCGTTCATGCCGGCCTTCGAGGGCAAGCCCTGGGAAGAGGTGACCGCCTACATGGACAACCTCGTGAAGAAGATCAATGACACGCTGCCTTCCACCCACCGGATCCTGAAGGTGACCGTGCGTACGGAGGATTTCAAGCGCACCGGCAGCATGAAAGTCGCGCGCGTATGACCAGGGAGGAAGTCTTTGCGGGACTGAAGGAAGTCCTGACGGTCCTGCGTCCGCACACGGACCTTTCGAATGTGACGTTCGATACCGAACTCGTCCGCGGGCTCGGCATCGACTCCCTCACGATGATGCTCCTCTCCCTCGCGGTGGAGGAGAAGTTCAAGATGCGTTTCCCCGACGGCGAGCCCATGCCCGTCACCGTGGGGGACGTGTGTGACAATGTGCTGAAGGCCCTGGCCTAAAGATCCATCACATAGGAGCGGCGCCGCTGGAACGGCTTCGGGTCGTATTCCCCGAACAGGGACTGGACCTTGTAGTTTTCCTCGAGCTGCGGATTCAGAAGCATCCG
>ODAJ011954727.1_pt1 | contig 18840 bp, 15 predicted proteins | sample 1539241 | NCBI WGS metagenome assembly ODAJ01 (sample SAMN02144231, study PRJEB22623) | gut metagenome | biome: sheep rumen | host: Ovis aries | place: New Zealand | reverse complement strand
TAAAAGACGTAGATGTCGCTATTCTGGCTACCCCTACCCGCTCGTGTGAGGAATATGCGAAACAGATTGTACCTCTTGGTATAAATACAGTGGACTCTTTCGATATCCACACAAATATCCGCGGTTATCGTGAGCGCATGATGGAACTGAACAAGAAGACGGAAACTGTCAGCGTCATCGCTGCAGGTTGGGACCCGGGTTCCGACAGTATAGTACGTACTCTTATGCAGAGTCTGGCTCCAAAGGGACTGTCATACACCAACTTCGGACCGGGAATGTCAATGGGACACAGCGTATGTGTCCGTTCCAAGGAAGGTGTTAAGGATGCACTCTCTATGACTATTCCTCTTGGCGAGGGTATTCACCGCCGCATGGTTTATGTTGAGTTGGAAGATGGTGCCAAGCTTGCCGACGTTACCGCTGCCATCAAGGCAGACCCGTACTTCGCTAACGACGAGACTCACGTCTTTGCTGTTGACAGCGTTGACTCTGTTCGCGATATGGGTCACGGTGTACATCTCGTTCGCAAGGGTGTCAGCGGCAAGACTCAGAACCAGCGTTTCGAGTTCAACATGAGCATCAACAATCCTGCTCTTACTGCTCAGGTTCTTGTCAACGTGGCACGTGCCTCTATGCGTCAACAGCCCGGTTGCTACACTATGGTTGAGTTGCCTGTCATCGACATGCTTCCCGGTGAACGTGCTGACTTAATAGAGAAACTGGTATAGGGAAATTGTTTAAAAGAATATCTCCTGCCCGTCGAATGCAAGTTGTATTTCTGCGGGCAGTTTTTTGTTTACTTCGGTGTGCAGTCCTATATCATGGCAGGAGTGAACGAGCCATGTCTTTTCTGCTCCTACCTTTCTGGAGAACTCTACAGCGTCATCGACACTCTGGTGCGAGTGGTGCAAGGGGGTATAGCGCAGGGCATTTACAACCAGCGTTTTCGTACCACGCACAAATTCAAAGTCCTCGTCGTTTATGGTCTTCATGTCCGTGATATAAGTAAGGTCGCCTATTCTGAAACCTGTTATCGGCAGTTTCCCGTGCATTACGGTAAAGGGAATTATCTCGAGTTCGTTGACATGTAGCGATTGATGCGGAGTTATGGTATGTAGATTTATCTTCGGAGCTCCGGGGTATCTGTGTTCTGCAAAACAGTAAGGGACGGTCTGCATAAGTCCGTCACTTGTTATCTTGTCGGCATATACATTAACCTCTCCGAACTGGCAGAAGGGGCGCAAGTCGTCAAGTCCTCCAACGTGGTCGTAGTGAATATGAGTAAGCAGTACGGCGTCAATCTTCTTGAATTCCAAGGGCAACATTTGTTGACGGAAGTCCGGTCCCACGTCTATGAGCACTCGTGTTGTGGGTGTCTCTATCAACGCAGAACATCGCAACCGCTTGTCGTGCTGGTCGCTGCTCCTGCACACCTCACACTGGCAGCCTATCGTAGGCACGCCAACAGAGGTTCCTGTTCCCAAGAAAGTCAGTTTATTCATTATATTATATTCACCTCCGGATGAATCTCTATATCAAATTGTTTCTTGACGTCGTCGCAGATAGCCCTGCATAGGTTCAGTATCTCTTCGCCCGAAGCCCCACCGCGGTTTACCAGCACCAGCGCCTGTTTCTCATATACTCCGGCACGTCCTAAACTCTTTCCTTTCCATCCGCATTTCTCTATGAGCCATCCTGCGGGAATCTTCTCGTGTTCCTCGTCAATGGTATAGTGCGGCATCTCGGGGTAATCCTTTCTCAGCTCTTCGAACTTTGCACGTCCTACTATGGGATTTATGAAGAAACTTCCGCCGTTTCCTAGCACTTTGGTGTCGGGGAGTTTCGAGTTACGAATCTCTATGATGGCGTTTCTTAGTTCCTGTGCTGTAGGTTTGTTTTTTCCGTGACTCTCAAGATAAGAGAGTATGTTTCCGTATTCCAGTTTCGGACGAAACTCCTTCTCGAACCTGTATGTTACGTAGGTAATGAAATAGCGTCCTTTCCACTCGTTCTTGAATTTGCTCTGACGATAGCCGTATTCACAGTCGCTATTCTCAAAAACCACCTTCTCGCCAGTCTTCAAATCTACCGCCTCAACAGCAGTTATAAGGTCTTTCACCTCAACGCCGTATGCCCCGATATTCTGAACGGCACTTGCTCCTACGTCGCCGGGAATTATCGAGAGGTTTTCACTACCGTAGAGTCCGTTCTCTACGGCGTACGACACCACGCTGTCCCACTCCACTCCGCTACCGAAACGTAATAAGTTGCCGTCACGATGGACATCCTTTATTGCGGAATGAAGTATTGTTCCGTTGAAATCTTTAGTAAAGAGAATGTTTGCACCTCCTCCGAGTACAAAGAAAGGCTCTGTGAGTTCACCGCCTGTAACGAACTTTACCACCTCTTCTTCGTGGGCGAACTCCACAAACCTACTGCATTTGGCGTCTATGCCAAAAGTGTTATGAAGCTTAAGACTATAGTTCTTGAGGTCTTTCATTCAACAAGACGTATTAGTTTCCATGCTCCTCCCTTGCGTTGGAATGTCATTTCCAGTTCTTGTCCGTTGGCTATTCCACGCAACAGGAAGACCTTGTAGTTGTTCTGCACGTACTTCTGACCGTATATTATGTTATATATGGTTCCCGAGGGCAGGTCGGTAGGACCTAAGACGTCCCACTGTTCGGGGAATATCTCTCCTTCTAATTCGCTAAAGTCGTCGTCAGGATCAGGACCCGAGAAGTCTATCGTCTCGTTCAAACTCTTATATTGGAAAGCGCTGTCGGTAGCAAAACGCTGGTAGAACTGCAGGAATGAGGAGTTGGAGTTCTTCTGCATAGCATGGCTGTTGATGCTGGTGAGCATCCACTCACCGCGAATCCTGTTGAAGTTATACTGCTTAACATAGTTTTTGCGGAGGAATATCTTCTCCACAGTAACGTTGTTGATGTTGGTATCCTTCGTCAGATTAAGTTGTTTTCTGGAGTCCAGAATAAGTGTGTAGTAACCCTGTCGCATGAAAAAATGCTCTATCTGCCAGTTCTCCTTCTTTATGTAACCTGTATCACCGTTGTTTATGTTCAGCAACGGGAACTTTATTCTCGCCTGCTGCAACTTGTTGTTGCCCGCGAAGTTAAAGATGAAGTCATCGAACAATTCATCGGCGGCCTTAGGCATAGGTTGCGACTCCAAGAGTGCATCCAGCGAGTCAACCTTTGCTGTGTCAACGCTATCAGCAGAGAGTGAGTCCGCTCCCGATTGTGCCTTGTTGGTACAACCTGCCGTCCAGAACATCATCGTCACAAGGATAAGAACAACGAAGATAGCACACTTTCTCATTTTCTTTTTTCTTAATCGGGCGCAAAGGTAATGAAAATTAACATAAAGAAGAAAAGAAATGAAAAAAATTTTGTATTCCCCCTATTTATTCGTACCTTTGCCGTCAAATTTTTAAATACGATTATGATTTTAGAAAGAATAGAACGACTTCTCAAGGAAGTTAACGAATTACACGCATCTAATGCAGAAGAGATAGAGGCACTACGTTTGAAATACCTTAGCAAGAAGGGTGAGATTAACGCCCTGATGGCTGATTTCCGTAATGTCCCAGCAGAACAGAAGAAGGAAGTGGGTATCAAAATCAACGAGCTCAAACAGGCTGCCTTTGACAATATCAACGCCTTGCGCGACAAGTTGGCAACAAGTGACGAAAGCAGTTCAGAACTCGACCTCACACGTTCTCCCTACCCTATAGAACTGGGAACACGCCACCCGCTGACCATTGTGCGCAACGAGATTATCGACATCTTCCAGCGCATGGGCTTTGTACTTGCTGACGGTCCCGAGGTTGAGGACGACCTGCACGTATTTACAAAGATGAACTTCGCTGCCGACCACCCTGCTCGCGACATGCAAGACACCTTCTTCGTGGAGCAGAATCCTAACGACGTCACAAAGAATATCCTTCTTCGTAGTCACACCTCGTCGGTTCAGGCTCGCGTTATGGAGCACTCACAGCCACCTATCCGCATCATCTGCCCGGGACGTGTCTATCGTAACGAGGCTATTACCTCGCGTGCACACTGTTTCTTCCACCAGATAGAAGGTCTTTACATCGACAAGAACGTATCGTTCACCGACCTCAAGCAGGTTCTTCTTACCTTTGCCCGCGAGCTTTTCGGTCCGGACACAAAGATTCGTCTGCGTCCTTCTTACTTCCCGTTCACAGAGCCTTCTGCCGAGATGGACATTTCCTGTCATATCTGTGGCGGCGTAGGTTGCGGCTTCTGTAAGCACACTGGATGGGTAGAGATTTTAGGTTGCGGAATGGTTGACCCCAACGTTCTTGAGGCTTGCGGCATCGACAGTAAAGTATATAGCGGCTACGCTTTCGGTCTTGGTGTTGAACGTATTACCAACCTCAAGTACCAGGTTAGCGACCTCCGTCTGTTCTCCGAGAACGACACCCGCTTCCTCAAGGAGTTCGAATCAGCTCATTAACGCTTCCGCCTATGATTGAACTGTTGTTTTTCGTCATCGGTGTGGCAGTAGGAGCGGCTTGCCTTTGGATGTTTCTCAATCCAAAGCTGGTCTCTTCTGAAACGGAGCTGCGAATGGAGAAAGAACGTAACGCCGCCATCAAGGAGGACTCCGAGAAGATGCTCCGACAACAGATGGAACTCTCCGAAAAGCAACTCCAGGCACAGACGGCGGCACTACAGGAAAAAATAACAAACATCACCAACGAACTCCTGAAAAGTCGTTCTAAGGACCTCGAGGAGCAGAACGCACGACAGATGAAACCTCTCGAGGAACAACTCGAAAGACTTCAGAAACTTATGAACGAGACACGTGTCAACAACGCCAAAGATACCGAGAGCGTGAAGACACAGATTGCCGACATGATGCGTCGCTCTAAGGAGATGAGCGACGAGACATCGCGCCTTGCCAACGCCCTCACCCACCGTTCTAAGTTCCAGGGCGACCTCGGCGAGAGCATCCTCGACAATGTCCTCACCAATGCTGGACTGCGCGAGGGACGCGACTACGAAATACAGGAATTCATCCGCGACGATGCCGGAAATACCGTCGTCGATCAGGAGTCAGGACGTAAGATGCAGCCCGACGTCATACTGCACTTCCCCGACAACAAAGATGCAATCATCGACTCAAAAGTCTCGCTCACGGCATACACCAAATATGTCAATGCCGAGACAGAACAGGAAAAAGAAATCTACTTAAAACAACATCTCGACAGCGTCCGCAAACACGTCAAGGAACTTGCACGCAAGGACTATAGCAAGTTCATTGAGAAGCCACGCGCCACCTTCGACTTCGTCATTATGTTCATGCCTTTCGAGGGTGCCTTCCAGTCGGCAATAAATGCTGACCCGCAGCTGTGGTCGGATGCTTTTAACATGGGAGTTTGTATTGCTGGCGAACTGAACATCTCCGTAATCCTCAGGATGATAAAGATGTCGTGGACGCAGTACGAACAGACACAGAACCAACAACAGGTGTTCAAGGTGGCAAGCGACCTGGTACAACGTATCGGGCTACTCCGTGAGAGGATGCTCGTCGCCAAGAAAACTCTCGAAACGACAAACGTTAAGTTCGAGGAGGTAATGACCTCCGTAGAGGGACGTCTCGGTGTGCTTAACAGCGCACAGAACATCATTAAACTTGGTGCTAAGTCTGACAAACGCATTCCCAACGACGAACAAGTATGAAACTATCCGAACTAAAGACAGGAGAAAAGGCTGTTATCGTAAAGGTCTCTGGACACGGAGGCTTTCGTAAACGTATCATAGAGATGGGCTTCGTAAAGGGAAAGACCGTCGAAGTACTTCTCAACGCACCTCTTCAGGACCCCGTGAAATATCGCATCATGGGCTACGAGGTTTCGCTGCGCCATAGCGAGGCAGAACGTATTGAGGTTGTTGCCGAACAGACCGTCAGAGAAGACAATGCCAACGAGAACGAGGAGCTAACCTTGAACATTCCCGAGACAAAACTCTATTCCGAAGCTCTCAAGAAACGTCGTACCATAAACGTTGCACTCGTCGGCAACCCTAACTGCGGAAAGACGTCACTCTTTAACTTCGTCAGCGGAGCCCACGAACGCGTAGGCAACTACAGCGGTGTTACCGTCGATGCAAAGGAGGGTACTGCCAACTTCAAGGGCTACACCTTCAACATTGTAGATCTCCCCGGAACATATAGTCTCTCGGCATACTCTCCCGAGGAGCTCTATGTGCGTCAGCACATCATCGACAACACCCCCGATATCATTATTAATGTCATTGACTCCAGCAATCTGGAGCGCAACCTCTACCTCACCACACAGCTCATCGACATGAACCTCCGTATCGTGGGAGCACTAAACATGTACGACGAACTTCAAGGACGAGGCGACAAGTTGGACATCCGTAACCTTGGCGAGCTGCTGGGCTTCCCTCTCGTGCCTACCGTCTTCAGGGACGGACGCGGAGTGGACGACCTCTTCACCACTATTATTCAGGTTTACGAGGGGACATACAAGAAGCACCCGCTGCGACATATCCACATAAACTATGGACACGAGATAGAGAACGGCATTAGCGACATGCAGGAACACCTGAAGAGCTATAGCGACATCCGCGAACGTTTCTCTACCCGCTATCTCGCCATAAAACTCCTGGAGCACGACCAGGACATCGAAAAAACCTTGTCGTCGCTACCCGACTACAACGAGATAATACTCCACCGTAACGACGCAGCACGACGTATCGAGGAAGAGCTGAAGACCGACTCCGAGACCGCCATCATGGATGCCAAATACGGATTCATCCGTGGTGCGCTGCAGGAGACGGGCTATAAGGAGGGCAACGAGAAAGACACCTACGAGATGACGCACCGTCTGGACAAGATAATAACCCACAAGTGGCTCGGCTTCCCGCTGTTCTTCGTCTTCCTGTTCGTAATGTTCGAAGCTACCTTCGCCCTCGGACAATACCCTATGGACCTCATAGACTATGGTGTGGAGTTGCTTTCCGAATGGCTTAACGCCATACTCCCCGACGGACCCATAAAGGCAATGATCGTCGATGGAGCAATAGCTGGTGTGGGAGCCGTCATCGTCTTCCTGCCCCAGATACTCATCCTCTACACCTTCATCTCGTTTATGGAGGACACGGGCTACATGGCGCGTGCTGCCTTCATAATGGACAAGCTGATGCACCGCATGGGTATTCACGGCAAGTCGTTCATACCTCTCATCATGGGTTTCGGATGCAACGTCCCCGCAGTTATGGCAACGCGAACCATCGAGAGCAAACGCTCCCGACTAATCACTATGCTCGTGCTGCCGCTAATGAGCTGCTCCGCACGCATGCCTGTATATATAATGATTATAGGAACGTTCTTTGCGGCACGCTATCAGTCGCTCATCATGATTTCCCTCTATGCTATCGGCATCATCCTGGCAGTCATCATGAGTCGCGTGTTTAGCAAGTTCGTCGTCAAGGGCGAGGACACTCCCTTCGTTATGGAGCTGCCACCCTACCGCCTGCCCACAGCGAAGGCTATACTTCGTCACACCTGGGAGAAGGGCAAACAATACCTCAAGAAGATGGGAGGCATCATTCTTGTGGCAAGTATCATAGTGTGGGCATTGGGCTACTTTCCCCACGACGACAGCCTCACCGAACAACAACAGCAGGAGCAGAGCTACATAGGCATCATGGGAAAAGCCGTAGAGCCTATCTTCGCAGCTCAGGGCTTCGATTGGCGTCTCGACGTGTCGCTGATTGCCGGTGTGGGAGCAAAGGAAATCGTCGCCTCTACCATCGGCGTGCTCTATCCTAACAACGACGAGTTGGCAAACAGCATCACCCCGCTCATAGCCTTCTCGTACCTACTCTTCGTACTCATCTACTTCCCCTGCATAGCAACGATAGCAGCAATAAAATCCGAAACGGGCTCGTGGCGCTGGGCACTCTTCGCCGCCATCTACACCACCTGCCTCGCGTGGGTTGTCTCTGTACTCGTTTACAGAATAGGAATAATGCTTTAACAAAACTATAAACACAATGGTAAAGATTACAAAAGAAGCAGCATTGGAATACCACGAGAGTGGGAAACCTGGCAAAATTGAAGTAAAGCCTACCAAGGCGTATCGTACCCAAACCGACCTCAGCTTGGCTTATTCTCCAGGCGTCGCCTATCCTTGTCTTGAGATTCAGGATAACCCCGACAATGCCTACCGTTATACCGACAAAGGTAATCTTGTTGCCGTCATAAGCAACGGTACCGCAGTACTCGGTCTTGGCGACATCGGAGCTATGAGTGGTAAACCTGTTATGGAGGGTAAAGGACTGCTGTTTAAGATATATGGTGGCATCGACGTCTTCGACATCGAAGTTGACGAGAAAGACCCCGAGAAGTTCTGCGAGGCAGTGGAGAAGATTGCCCCAACCTTCGGAGGTATCAACCTCGAGGACATCAAAGCCCCCGAATGCTTCTACATCGAGGAACGTCTGAAGCGAACCCTCGACATCCCCGTGATGCACGACGACCAGCACGGCACAGCCATCATCTCTGCCGCAGGACTGAAGAACGCCCTCGAAGTAGCTGGTAAAGACATCAAGGAGGTACGCATCGTAGTAAATGGTGCCGGCGCTGCTGCCATCTCTTGTACAAAACTGTATATGGCTCTCGGTGCCAGGAAGGAGAATATCCTCATGCTCGACTCAAAGGGTGTTATCTCCCTGGAGCGCACCGACCTCAACGAGCAGAAGAAGTTCTTCGCCACATCACGTACCGACGTACACACTCTCGAGGAGGCTATCAACGGTGCCGACGTCTTCGTAGGACTCTCCAAGGGTAACGTCCTCTCGCAGGACATGGTGCGTTCTATGGCGAAAGACCCTATCATCTTTGCCCTTGCTAATCCTACTCCAGAAATCACTTACGAGGAGGCTATGGAGGCACGTCCCGACGTACTTATGTCAACAGGACGTACCGACTATCCTAACCAGATAAACAACGTCATCGGCTTCCCCTACATCTTCCGTGGTGCCCTCGACGTTCACGCTACGGCTATCAACGAGGAGATGAAGATGGCGGCGGTACACGCTATTGCCGACCTCGCCAAACAGCCTGTTCCCGATGTTGTCAACGACGTTTATAAGGTTAACAACCTGCGCTTCGGACGCAACTACTTCATTCCGAAACCCGTTGACCCACGACTCATCTCCGAGGTCAGCGCCGCCGTTGCTAAGGCAGCCATAAAGAGTGGTGTAGCACGACGCACCATAAGCAACTGGGACGAGTACAAGCACTCACTGAGCGTCCTCCTCGGTCAGGAGACAAAACTCACACAGAAACTCTACGCCACAGCAAGTGCTCACCCACAGCGCATCGTCTTCGCCGAAGGCATGAACCCCACAATGCTACGCGCCGCAGTACAGGCAAAGTCGGAGGGCATCTGTGAGCCTATCCTCCTCGGCAACGACGAACGCATAAAGAAACTCGCCAAGGAACTCGACCTCTCGCTGAAAGGCATCAAGGTGGTTAACCTGCGTAGCGACAAGGAGAGCACCCGTCGCGAGAAGTACGCACGAATCCTCACCGAGAAACGCCAGCGTGACGGCTACACCTTCGAGGAAGCTAACGACAAGATGTTCGAGCGTAACTACTTCGGAATGATGATGGTTGAGACGGGCGACGCTGACGCCTTCATCACTGGTCTCTACACCAAGTACTCCAACACCATCAAGGTAGCCAAGGAGGTTATCGGTATCCGCGACGAACTGAAACACTTCGGCACTATGCACATCATCAACTCGCCAAAGGGAACCCTCTACATCGGCGACACCCTTATCAACCAGAACCCCGACACCTCTACCCTCGTCGATATAGCGCAACTCTGCAGCACCACCGTTCGCTGGTTCAACGAGAAGCCTCGCATAGCAATGATAAGTCACTCGAACTTCGGTTCCGACACCTCCGAGGGCTCTCAGAAAGTACGCGACGCTGTGAAGATACTCCAGAAGAACAATCCCGACATGATTGTCGATGGTGAGATGCAGATTAGCTTCGCTCTCGACAAACAGCTGCGCGACGAGAAGTACCCCTTCACACGTCTCTATGGCGAGAACGTCAACACCCTGGTGTTCCCTAACCTTACCAGCGCCCGCTCAAGCTACAAGATGCTCCAGGCACTCGATACCGACGTGGAAATCATCGGTCCTATACAGATGGGACTCAACAAGGCAATCCACTTCGTTGACTTCGGCAGCAACGTTCGCGACATCGTCAACATCGCCGCCATCGCCTGCATCGACGCCTACGTCTGGAAGATTCAACATAGAATAAAGAAATAAACACAAACAAATAGCGGGACTCGATTGAGTCCCGCTTTCTTCCTTATTACTTCATCCTTCCTACTTGCCCTTTAGTAAGCCCCTCCCTTTGGAGGGGTTTGGGGAGGCTGTTAAGGCTCCTCCGGCTCCGGCTCCGGATTCGCCAGGTCAGCGATGTTGACGAACTCCGCCTTCTTGATGAACTCCGTCGATGCAAGGCTCTCGTCCTGCTTCTGCTCGGGGAGGAAGCGGATGTGGACACCGCTGATGTTCTTCTGTGGCGAGAACTTCTTGTAGCTCTCCGACCCGCCGCCGGCGTTGGTCAGCGTGGTGTAGAAGGTGCCCAGCCCGTCGATATAGACCTTCTTCGACTGCAGGAGCATCTCGACGATGCACGAGCGGTACTTCTCCAGCACACCGTAGATGACGTCAGGCGTATATACCGAGCCGTGCTCAGCAATGTGCTTCGACATCTTGCGGTTGTCCATAGTTTCAACACTCTTTGAAAAGGCAAAGAACTTGCCCGCACTCTTTGAACTGCTGTTGTTGTTCTTTCTCAGTTCGTAAAAAAATCTTGCCATACTCGTAACGTTTTAAAAAGTTAATAAATCAGTTTAGTTTTTGTGTCGCAGAAGCACTTAAAGTACTCCTTTAATAACACGCTACAAAGATACGAAATTTCCGTGAATTACGCAAGCATTTACCCCGAAATTTTCACCCCAAAAAGTGTTAAATTTCCCTTAATTAACGAGCCGTATTCTCGTGGGTAACGAGGCGGATTCTCGTCACCCGCGAGGCGGGTTCTCGCACCTCGCACCTCGCACCCTTTGTAAGGCAGATAAGAGGAAAAGCGGAAAGGGACAAAGACACCGGTGCCGCGTAACCCGTATTCCGAGTCGCTCCGCGACCCCCTCTATCGGGAGGTCGCGAAGCTTTTGCAGTTCATACTTCTCCATAACCATTAACCCTTAACCATTAACCCTGAACCTTTCAGATATTTCTCCGTCTTAGTGTAGAGTCCGGTCTGTGCAGAATACTCTATGAAGCCTCTTGCACTCCATACGGAGAGCTGTTTCTTGGAGGCGGCACCCGTGGGTTTTCCAAGACGTTGGCGAAGGGCATCCAACTGCTGCTCGCTGAAGGTGTTTCCTTCTATGCTGTCGAGCATATTGGCAGGGCCAGTCTTGCCGGACTCAGCAGAGTCCGCATTACTGTCTTTTTGCAGCATGTCACCCATGACTGCCCACACACTCCATATACTGTGCCATGTGAGCCATTCCACTGTGTCGGCCATCGCACGTGTCCAGGTCATATTGTTAAGAGCCCACATGATGCAGCCAGCCTTGAAACTGGTCACGATGCTACGCTTGGCCATATCCCACATTATGTCATTATCGGTCAGGTCGGCGTACTCGCATATCTCAGCCGAGAGTTTATTGCACACCTTGTTGAGTTGGGGTATGACATAGCGCCCCTTACAGAGAGCGAGTGGAGCCATACGAGCGTCAAGTTCCTGATAGAAGCCATCGTCAAACCGTCCTATTTTCGGTATGTGAGGGTCTCGTTTCTCGCTGCGGGGCTTATATGAGAAAGCTATTCTGCCCAGCGTTCCGTCCAGTAGGTTATACCTCAGGAACTTCCTGATGTCAGTCGGGGTCGATGCCATCGAGATGTTGGTTCGTAGAATGGCCGAACCTGTAATGCCATCCACTGTAGCCCTCAGAGCCCGGTATCGCGACCGGTCGTATATCAGACGGAGAATCTGTGTCATCTGCTTGTGACCGCCGCATAGGTTATCAAGCATAACCGCTTCAGGCAGGTCGATAAACGTGGTGTAGCCGCCGTGCTTCTCAGCCGCCATCTGCGCCTTCAGGTATCCAGGACGAGTCGTGTCGCTCGGCAACACATGGATGCACAGGTCTTGTTCAACCGGCTTATCACGCTTGTTGATGGCCTTGTAATTCTTCTGCCACTCCAGATATTTATTGATAGCCTCGTGGTCAGAGCGGAGCTCTTCGCGCATAATAGCCTCTACCAAAAGCGAGTGCTGGCCCTTGTTATTGCCCGAATCGGCGCACAAAAGAAGTATCTGACCGCATGGTTCGAGCCATTGGCCGCTTGGATACTGAAACTCTGCACCCGAGATTTTCGCCCCCAAAGCTGCGTAAAGCAATGGGTGTTCGGGCTGATACATGTCCTTGCTCGTCTGTGAGAGCAACAATTTCTGGGTCTCTAAGCCCTTACCGAGGTTTGGCATCTCGGGGGGCGTTGGTCTTGTAATGTCGTATATCATAATTAGTTATGTGCTTTTTAATGAAATAATAAAAGATAATTTTTCCTTCGTTTCTTCAGTTCTTCAGTTACTTCAGTTAGGTCTTGAGGGGTATCTCATTCCGTCACTCTTCATATAATATATATATAACTTATTTATTATTAAGTAGTTATAAGTAGTATTAAGTAGAATTGACGAAATACAACTCCCTTGTTTCTAACTGAAGAACTGAAGTAACTGAAGTAAAACGCTTAGTCGTCCATTGCTTTCAGCCTTTTCAGCATCTCCTTAAGGATCTTGCGCATTCGATGTGGTCCCATAAGGTCGGTCATCACCTCTATTGGCTCTTCTATAAAGGCCCTCTGCCAGTCGATGCCCTCATTGGCGAACACCTTCAGAGTCAGCTGAAACGCATTGTCGCGAGTGCCGCTCAAACGTCCGTGCTTGGCTTTGCGAATTAGCATCGCGTTGCTTTTTACACGTGGCTTGTCGGGAACATAGTCAAATGTGCCAGTGCGTAGCAAGTGCAACTGACCATTGGTCTTGCTTGGTTGCTCCAGTACTGGCGTAAACTCATCGTCCGGAAGAAACTGAATGTTCTTCATTTTGCTATTCTCGTCTATGGTAACGACAGCAGAACCGCTGATATAAATACTCTTATCCATAACAGTTCCTCCTATCGTGATGTCAGGGGACAGTCCCTTGTCACATAAGTTAGTCACTTGTTCAGTATTCTGTGGCTGAACGTTGTTTGTTACTTTTTTTAATTTTACCATAATTAAATAATCTTTAATAAATTAATCCGGGGATTGGTGTTTCCCCGCAAATCGATGTTTTCGATCTACTTATCGTATGAAATTGCCGTTGAGGTATACCCCCAAAAAAATATTCCGAATTTGACATATTTGGTAAAACTTTTATTACCTTTACGCCCAATATGAGAAACAAACAATATGAAAAAATACGAAAATGCGTCGGCGAAATACTTCAACTACAGCGCAAATGGAGCTTGCATCTTAATCAGACGGAGATGGCTCAGGTAGTAGATGCTCATCAAGAGTTTATCTCAAAAATAGAGTCAAGCAATAAAAAACTTGATGTTGTTGATTTGATTGATTATTGTGATGCACTACAACTTTCCTTTCCTGAGTTTGCTGCGTCTGTAGAAAGGCGGTTGTGGGCTGAAAGACTAATTACTCGGCGTAATAAAACAGTAGATGACTCCATTCCTAAGGATGAGGTATATAAATGTAAGGATGTAAGGTCATTGTTGAATGCTTGTACTCCTTACGTCTCACTCTCTGTTATTTCTCGTGCCTCTGGAATAAGCCAAAGTCTGCTATCGCAATATGCAAATGGATTTAAAAAAGCAAGCCTGCCTCAAATGCAACGAATCGTAGATACCATTCACGATATTGGCAAGGAGCTGATGGCGGTTACGATATAATTGTTAGAGCACGGGAGCAATTCTGTGCCTTTTTGTGTACAATTTCGCAATATCATTTTGCTGTTTCAAAATTTATCATTATCTTTGCCCTCAGGTAGCGAAAGCGTAAATCCTGCAAAGTTTAGCGAAGCAGAGCAAAGATTATCAACAATTAAAACTTGCTGATTATGGATTTTTATCTATTCTCTCAGGCTTTAGAAGCCTACAAGTTTGTATGTGACAATCACATTACTGTATATGACAGAAAGGGTAATTCATATCCTATGCTTGTCTACTACGTTCCATCGTATAGTTTAAGCAAGGTTGGTCGAATGTATGTCCATCTGCGTAATTGTAATGGCGACATTGCTCGCTACAACATTAAGACGGGAGAAATTACCGTCTAAAAAGTGAAGGCACAGGATTGCTCCTGTGCCTTTTTGTGTACAATTTCGCAATATCATTTTGCTATTTCAATATTTATCATTATCTTTGCCCTCAGTTCGGGGAGAAATCCGGACAACAGAAAGCATTCGCTATTATTTCGCGTTCAGCCAAAAGCGTAGGAAACTTATTGGGAATAAAAACGCAACGAGATAATACGTGACGAGGTGTCGTAATGGGCGTCTTGCGCAGTCTTGTATATAGGGATGCACTTACACTTAGGTGTGGTGCATACTTGTAAGACTGCCGGGGTTCCCTTCCTACGCTACCTCGAAGCTGAACGCAAAAGGTGCATCACACTTTTTTGCGTCCTGGCGTGATTGATAGTTGATGCTGTAACCTGAAACTATCAATCAAAAAGAATGGCAAACAAGAATCTGAATGCGGCAAAGACTGCCAAGAAGGATGAGTTCTACACGCAGATGACGGATATTGAACGGGAGCTGCAGCACTACTGGCCACACTTCCGCGACAAGGTGGTGCTGTGCAACTGCGACGACCCTTACGAGAGCAACTTCTTCAAGTACTTTGCGCTGCGCTTCAACCAGCTGGGACTCAAGAAACTTATCTGCACCTGCTACAACGGTTCACCCGTACAGGGCAACGAACTGATGATAGACTTTGGGGACTTCGGCAGCAAGCCCAAAAAGATAGCCTACAAGGTGGAGATAACTGAGGTGCGCGACCTGAATGGCGATGGAGCCGTTGACCTCAGCGACGTACAATATCTGCTGAAAAACGACAAGAACGTGCTCTCCACGCTTAAAACTGGCGACTTCCGTGATCCTGAATGTATCGAACTGCTAAAACAGGCAGACATCGTGGTAACCAACCCGCCGTTCTCGCTGTTCAGGGAATACATCGGACAACTGGTGGAGTATGACAAGAAATTTTTGATAATAGGGAATCAAAATGCAATTACCTATAAAGAAATATATCCTTTGATATTAAGTAATAAATTGTGGATGGGGTATCATTCAGGACACACATGGTTTTCAGTGCCTGAAGATTATGAGATTCCAGACTTCTACGATTTGAATGACACAAAACGGCTGCGCTCAAACGGCTACGCCTATCGTGATGGACGACTTTGGAGGAATCTGGGAAATATTTGCTGGTTTACAAACTTAGACCATCAAAAACGCCATGAGGAGATTGATTTAATTTGCCGTTTTTCTCAAGAAGAATATCCTAAATATGAAAACTATGACGCAATTGAAGTTAGCAAGGCAACAAATATCCCTTATGATTATGAAGGCCTGATGGGCGTTCCTGTTACCTTTCTTGAAAAGTATAATCCAGATCAATTCGAAATAAAAGGTATAAGCCTTGTTCTTGGTATAACAAAGCCATCTGATTTGCCAAAAGCAAAACAAGGTGGCCCTGCTTTCTATATCAAGAAGAATGGAGAATATCAACGCCTTTTTGCCCGAATAGTTATCCGCAACAAACACCCCAAAACGATATGATGACAAACGACAGAATGACCATCAAGCAGATTGAAGTAACAGTCGGCGAGATAACTAATGGTTACGTAAACAACGATGAGCTGGGAGTGCGCGGCTACGGTGGGCTGCTGGACATCCGTCCGCCTTATCAGCGCGAGTTTATCTACAACGAGAAAGAACAAAAGGCGGTCATTACGACCGTCCTGCATGAATATCCGCTGAACGTGATGTACTGGGTGAAACGCAGCGACGATGCAGAATGTCCTTACGAGGTGATGGACGGCCAGCAGCGCACACTGTCGCTCTGTGAATACGTGGCTGGCAAGTTCTCGTACGACTTCAAGAACTTCTTTAACCAGCCAAAAGACATTCAGGACAGGATTCTTAACTACAAGCTGACGGTCTATGTCTGCGAGGGCAAGGCAAGTGAGAAGTTAGAATGGTTTAAGACCATCAACATTGCCGGCAAACCTCTCAACGACCAGGAAATCAGCAATGCCATCTATGCCGGACCCTTTGTCAGCGATGCCAAGCGTCACTTCTCGAAGTCGAACTGCGGTGCATACCGTCTGGGCAAAGACCTGGTGAACGGAACGCCCATCCGTCAGGACTTCCTGAAGAAAGCATTGGAATGGATGGCTGACCACGAGACGCGCAACGGACACCGACAGACTGCCATAGGCTACATGGCCGACCATCAGCACGACCCGAACGCCAACAACCTTTGGACGTACTTCCAGACGGTGCTTAACTGGGCTATCACCAACTTCGACATGAAGAAGTTCAAGAAGATTATGAGGGGGCTTGACTGGGCATGGCTTTACGACAAGTATGGCAGCGAGACTCTCGATACGGCGGCACTGGGCATACGAATTTCTGAACTGATGCGCGACAGCGAGGTGCAGCGACAGTCGGGCATCATCCCCTATGTCCTGACAGGTGACGAGCACTACCTCGACCTGCGGACATTCCCCGAGGACCTCAAACTGGCTGTATGGGAGCAGCAACACCATGTTTGTCCGCTCTGCGGCAAGGAGTATGACTATGAGTTCATGGAGGGCGACCACATCACCCCGTGGCGCGACGGCGGGCGAACGGTCATTGATAACTGCCAAATGTTGTGCCGGGAGTGCAACCGCAGAAAAGGAGCTAAGTAGCTTTCTCTATGATGCGGACAATCAAGTGTATTTTCGCCCGTTCCCTGAAGCCCGTACGGCAGTCCCCCACCCCGTCTATTCACAAATGAGGCGGGCCAACTCGTTCAGCTCCAAGCACTGCTGACGGCTGATGGCAAGCCGCTCGTTATGGTGGGCCCAGGGAGCCAGCAGCAACAGCTGACCACGGCAGCAGGCCTCCATGCGCTGACAGCCAGGCTTGGCCAGGTCAGAAAAGCCGTTCTCCTGAAGGATGATGAGCGGCAGCCCCTCGGTAAAGGCGGCGCGCATCACCTGCTTCTCACCCTTGGAGATGCAGGGCGACACGAGCACTGCTCCCCTGCGGGCCTCACTGAGCCAGCTGGCTTGCTTGGTCTGCCCTACCCTTCCATGGCTCTCGTGCACAGGTCATAGACGTAGTCGTATGCCGACTGAGCATCAAGGCCCGTTTCTTCCATATAGAACTTGCCTGCCTCGTTGAACTTGTTGTCACACAGCAGATAATAGATTACATCGTCGATGGAGTCACCTTTCAGCGTAAATGGTACTTCGGCCTGCTCAATGTCGTCAACGGACATCATCCAGAGATTCGCTGCCAATGCGGAGAGTTTGGCGTTCCTTAGCTTTTTTTCTTGGTCTAAAGCCTGCCTAAGTTTTTCTTCTGTCTCTCTCTTGACTTGCTCTTTTGTTTGTTCCTCTACATGTTTCTGGAAGTCATCAGCCAGATAGTGTTCATTGTTCTTCTTTATTTGCTCCTTTTCCCACTCGTACTGTTCTTGAGTTAAAAGCCCGTCGGTCAAATAGACATGTAATTTGTGTAGTTTCTCATACATTTCATAGCGGTCAGGTTCTATCAGGACAGCTGTACCAACGCCTGTCACCATGAACATGCTCTTACCTTTTCCTGATATTTCGTCAAAGTCTATGCGGAAACCAACAATTGCGTTGGCTCCCATACGCTTAGCTTTTTCGTTCAGCTGTTTGGTGACATCTCTATACAGCGTGTCAAGGCTTTCACGATATGCACCAGAATTGCCGCCTACGAAATCAGTAATACTGGCAAACAAGTCAGCAAAAAAGTTTGCACCAACCACCTGGTTTGCACTTACGAGGCCTTTATACTCCTTTATTGTATAATGTGATATGTTGTTTGTATTAACGATTAAAACACTCATTAGGTTATGAAACAATGTAGGGTTAATATTACTTGGCTGCTTACAAAAATAGGAGTAACTGATTGTTACTCCTTCTTCTTCGTACACCCGCAGGGGTTCGAACCCTGGACACCCTGATTAAGAGTCAGGTGCTCTACCAACTGAGCTACGGGTGCATCGTTTTTGGTTTTGCGGGTGCAAAGGTAAGGACTATTTTTTATTCCACCAAACTTTTTGCCAACTTTTTTCGGTTTTTTTACATTTTCAGGTAAAAATCGTGCAAAAGAGCGCAGTATTCGGGGCTGTCGAGGACAAGAACGGTCGTTTCGAACTGTGGCGTGGTCTCTCTGCGGAAGGCGAGCAGGTAGCGTCTGACGGGCTTGCGTGGTGAGGTTAGGAAGGCGCACGAGCGCGCGAGCTGAAGGCCGGCGAGTGCTGCGGCTCCCACCATGGCTCCCCTACCCTCTGCCGGCACGACGACGGAGACTTCGCCCCCGGGGGCCAGCAGCAAGGCAGCACGCTGCATGAGCTGCTGGAAGCTGAGGGCGAGCGTGGAGCGGGCTAAGGAGCGCTGGTTGCAATCGTCTCGGCGGGGAAGC
>ODAJ014748867.1_pt1 | contig 18842 bp, 8 predicted proteins | sample 1539241 | NCBI WGS metagenome assembly ODAJ01 (sample SAMN02144231, study PRJEB22623) | gut metagenome | biome: sheep rumen | host: Ovis aries | place: New Zealand | reverse complement strand
CCCATGCGTCGCCCCATGCGTCGCCAGAACCTACGCGTGTCATAGGCTTCATGATATTCGTAACACCGATGCGGTAAATCTTTGTACCATTTGCAAAAGTCACGTTGGCATTGCCACCGGCTATTACCTTATATTTATATACACCGGTAGCAGCATCCAGACCGTCTTCCGCCTCTGCTGCCGTGAGGTTCGACGGCAATGTCTTTGGTTCCGCGCTCGACTTGATATACACGTAGTGACCTTCCAACAGGTCGGGAATCGTCACCGTCACATCGCCATTACAGGTCAGGGCACGCACTGGTATTGTAGGTGTATCCTCATTGATTGGTGTAATAGAAATCTCAGTCAGATATACCGAATACTTTTTGTCTGCACGGAAAATATACACCGAGTCACGACCTGCCAGACCATCACCCTGCTTTACTGTATGGGTGAGAGTATGCTCCACAGTGTTATCAGTAGTTTCCCAGTTAAGTGTCAGCAGGGCGTCGTTGGCATTGTCCATCTGTGCGGCATAGAAACTGAATCCCGACTGTGACACATTGACATTGGTTGGAGTATAGCCTTTCAGTGTAATTATATCCCCCTCTTTTAGGGTACGTTCCGGCTTTATAAGCAGATACTTCGTGTTACCACCGTCCATAAGGTAGTGGGCACCGCCAGATGTTGTAATGACAGACTCTGCACGCTTACCAGCATTACCAAACTTTACAAGCCCGTCACCTGCTGTCCAGTATTCTTTTGTTACGGCATCTGTAGGTTTGTCAGCGTCAGCACTTCTATTCACTGTAGTCATTGTATATGTCAACAGTGAATTATTGATTGTCAGCGCGGCTGGTGTTGCTGGTTCTGCTGACCCTTGCAGCGCTGCGCGGAATGTAAATTGTCCGGTGAAACCCAGACCGTTGAATTCATCGCAGCCGTAGTTGTTTGCGTTGAGATATGAGATTTCGCCCTTCTGTCCCATATCACGAGCCTCGGTAACGAGTGTGGCGCCTGGCACATAGAGTGATCCGCCTGAGGTACGCGTGTCGAGCTGATAGCTGTCATAGCCCAGACCCTTCCAGGTGTAGGGGTCATTGCTGATGTTGTTGTAAGCATTGTTGCCCCTGTTGAACACGGCTCCGCCCGAGATGTTCTCAAAGTTCCACGTGAACGGATAGTCCTGATGTGGCGGATGCCCTACGGTCAGTGAGTAGGTAGGCGTATAACCAATAAGGTATCGGCCTTCTGCAGTGTAGTTGTTCATGCGCACCAGAATCTTGCCATAGCCCTCATTGACGGTGATGCGACCGCTGTTATAGAAAGCACCACCTGCGGAATACCATCCCACGTTCTCCAACGAGGCGTTGAGGTTGTCGGACTTATCGCGCAGCTCATATTCTGCCGGGCCTACCGACGTGGACCACAGCGGGTGACAGTAGGTTAGGTCATAGACCATCTGCTGTCCCTCCTCCTTTAGCAGCGTGGCAGGAGCATCGGGATAGCCCGTGGCATCGAGCTTAACGGGCAGCATCGTATAGTCGTAACCGTTCTCTGGATCGGTACCATTGCCGCTGTTGCGCGTGCCAGGTGAGTAGATTTCTATTGACAGCACATCAAGATAGCCCTCGTCGGCAAGGGTGAACGACACATCAAACTCATCCGTTTCCTTTGCTCCGTCCTTATGGGCTATGAAGGTATAGTAGCCTGGGATGATGCGTTTACCGTCACCATCAACCGCCAGCACGCCGTTCTCATGGTAGTCTGTCTGTGAGCGAGTGATGGTGAAGGCAGAGGTGACCTTGCGTCCAGCGAGGTCTGTGACGTTCTCTGCCTCTATGATAGCACCATTATTGGGAATCACACGACTGAGGTTCAGCGAGACAAAGTCGCCGTTCTTCAGCTTGGGGATGGTGATGGTGGAGCGGCTATGGATGCCGATATGCGTGTAGGCAGCTTCGGAATTGTTGTCTACATAGAAGGATTGGGTAGGTGTTTCTATCATCAAGCCCGCCGTCTCCTCTATGACGAATGCATTGTCACAGCGCATGGCACGGTTGAGAACCCAGCGTGGTTCCTTTCCGCCATTGCTTTTATTACGATAGTCGCGAGTCCAAGAGGTTTCGGTGGTCCAGGAATTAGTGCCAGTGATGGTGTAATTGTCAACAGAGGTTGAGGCATAGTCACCTATCTTGTTGTCGTGATTGCTCTCAGCCTTCAGACCGTTGGTGCCGCCTGTGCCGTTTTTCATGCGGTAGAAGTTCCACTTATGTTTTGACGACGCAGGATACGCAATGGTGAGCACGAACTGTGCAGAAACGTCATCAGTGTTATTTTCTGGAGTACCTTTGTCATTCGTCACAACGCAACGTATGGCACCGTGACCTATTGTACCCAGTCCACTCAGTTTCACCTTGTCATCTGCAATAGTAGCAGTAGGCAGTGATGTAATATCACCTGAGCGGTGTAGTGTCACGGTATTGGTACCGGCGCTGACGAAGCTTAACGGTAAATCATTTTCAAAGACATCACCTACTAAAGCAGCAATATCTTTATCACTCAACACCGGTGCCACGTATCCAAAGGCATTACCCTTAATGGTAAGCTCACAAGTGGCAGTGATGCGGCCTGTCGTGGCTTTGAGTGTAATCACGCCCGGGCTATAGGCTGTCAACTGATACGTTGTCTGTCCGGGCGTAGTGTTTGTTATCTGCCTTAGCATAGCACGAGCGGAGTTACCGTCAGCAATCTCGTATGTGTAGTCAATAGGCATGACGACTTTATCCTTGCCGACTGGATACTGATTACTGCTGAGATCATTGCCTCCGTAATAGTCCTCGCCGTCGTGAGCGTCAAGGTTGAGGGTAGCAACGGCAGGATTAAACTTAAAGTCCACCACATAGACCTTATATGAACCCGTCCTCGGCTCAAGGGCTCCTGCAGAAGCGTTGTTGTTTGTTACCGTAACCTCAAACCAACCTTCGCCGGTGTTATTTGTCAGTGTTATCTGTCCCTTTGTGGGTGAGGCAGCGGTATTGTCTATTGTTGCCAGTGCACCTGATGAGAGGGTCTCGCCATCAAAGTTAGTTTCCGAGGTAATGGTATAAGAAAGTGATCCCAATGACGCGTCGGGTATGTTTGTCGTGGCATTGGTTACTTTCCCCGTCCCGTTATCGCCCGTAGGCAATACCGTCACCACATCGTCGGTAAAGTGTATCTTTGGCACACTGAGCTTGATGGAGTGCAGATACATGCCCACCTTGTCGGTGGACTGCACCTCCACCATTCCGTCCTCCTTGGCCAGGAAGTAGGCGCGGCTGGGTTTGTCTTCACCGCTCTCTTCTATATAATAGACATTGGTACTGTTGCCATAGATGTCGGTGACATTAGTGATGACATTGCTGATGTCGGCAGACGACGTGGCTGCATAGATCTCTATCTCCATGCCAGCCTTGACGGGGAACTTGAAGCTGGCCTTGGGCTGCGACAGGTTTGCACGCAGGCCGCGGGTGTAATACCAGCGAAACTCGTCCTTCAGCAGGATGCCGTGCTTATCACCATAGACAGCAGTGTTTCCTGCATTAAGTATTGGCGTATACTCTGAGAAATATCCATACTGGTAGCCACGGTCATCATTAGTCCAACCGCGACCTAATACATCGGTATTTTCAACGCTTTCAAAGTTCCACACCACAGGATTATTCTCACCAAACTTTAATACCTGCACCGTTGTGGAGATATTGATATCTTCATCATATCCGTCTGCCATACCTGCTTTTTTGCTTACGACATGGCCGATGGTTGAAGAACCTTCTGTGGCTGCAGCTGTAACTTCACCCGTTGAAGAATTCAACGATGTGAGGAGCTCGGAATTTCCAACAGTATATGCTCCACTTCCCAGTTTGTATGCATCTGTCAGGTCTATGGGATTGTCGGGGTCGCCCACGTCAACCACACGGAAGCCGGCAATGGCACCCGAATGGAATCCAGTGAACAGCACCTGCTCAAGATAGTTGTCCTCCTGTCCGGGATAGTAGAGCCAGCTGCGGAGCTGCGGACTCACGACATGCAAAGAGTAGATGATGAGGGGCGTGCTGGTGGTATTGCTCAATTCAAGGGTACCCGAACCGGTAGCATAAGTATTGTTACGGCTGCGCGTAGTGCCATAGGAAATACTTGATTGATTGGGGGTCGCTCCAGTGCCGGTCAGCGTCAACGGAGTGTTGGCAGCGTATGCAGAAGCCTCAATGTGTATGCGTTGTCCGTCGGAGATGCTGACATCTGCATAGCTTTCGTCTGGCAACAGCATGTTGTCAATGGTGTAGGAGGCTGTCGTTCCGGCAAAGTATTTTGTCTCATGGAACGTGGCAGTTATAGTACTCTCGCCCGACTTCAGCAACTGGCCGTTGGTGCCGTCGGTATTGATTGTCGCAGTATTGATAGCAGAAGAAGCGTATGTATAGCTGAGCAGGAACGACTTAAACCAGTCGGTAATAACCTGCGTCGGAGTTTGTGAGAAGGCTCTGCCGTCATTAGGTATGCGCATTATATGCGTATCATCATACTTTATCGTCGGACCTACCTTTGTCTCGTCAAGACATTCGTCAGCCTTGGCGGCATCGCTGCAGGTGTAATATATTTTTATGGATGTTATCTGCATTGTGCCCGAAACCTGCTCAATAGATAATGAGGAACCGCTGAGCGACTCTAACAGCACACCTCCAGCAGTTACGGACATGGCAGCACCTCCATTGATGCTCCAACTCGGTGTATCTGTGGCCGACTTCACCGTAACCAATGCCTGATTGATGGTAACTGTCTCACTGCCGCTGAGTCGAGGTGTTATAGTCAGTTTGCCGCTTGAACCGCTGTTTCTCAATATAAGGATACTTGGATCATTAACTTTGGCACCATCGCCACCTTCAAAGGTAAGGTCAAAGCCCGGGATGCGGCGGTTGAGGCCATTGCTGGCATTCACGCCAGATGCACCTCTGTCATACAGCAGGTCGCTGATGCTGATAGTACGTATGCGTGTTCCTGCATCAGCCACCACCTCAATTGCGGCGACGAGGGTTACGATGCCCTGATGTGTGGCGCTGTTTTTTGCGGTTGCCGTAGCGGTGATGATGGCTGTTCCCTCACTGACAGGGGTGATATTACCACTGCCATCAACGGTAACGACACCGGTATTGCTGCTCTTAAAGTTACCCGGACCGCTGTATGCATCCTTCAAATTCACTGTACCATCCTCGGTTGTGATGGTATATCCGGTGCGGCTTTGTGAACCTCCGCCAGTGCTCAGCACCGTCTTGGCGTATGTCAGACTGCCGATGGCACGTGTGGGAGTGCTGACAGATATACTATTAATATAAGAGGTAACAGGACTGGTGAATATCCTTACGCGTCCTGTCTGCGTAGCGGTGAGTTGCAGTGTCCCGCCTCGAGAGGCTGTAACATTCTCTCCTGCTGCATCTGACATATCCAACGTTGCCTGACTGTTACCACCTGTCCAATTGACGGTGACAGTCTGACCAGCCAGCACATCATCGATGGATATGCTGCTGGCTCGCATGGCAAGGAAGTTGGGGCTAAGGTTCTTGGGAGCTATATACAGGCGGTCGTTGTTCGCTTCCTTATTGAAGAGCAGCCCCGCTGTCTCGGACATCACCGTCGTGCCGTCCGTAGTCAGCTGATCATAGTCCATAGCCTTCGTATTGCGGTAGAAGGTAGAGCCGTTCAGGCCGTTGGTCGCGTAATTCTGGGCGGTTGTATCCCATCCGCCACCACTGGTCAAAGAGGAAGCAACGGTCTTCCACTTGGAATTATCATTGAATATCCACGTGCGCTTGACCAGGTCAATGGTGTAGGCTATATTGTCTGTTCCTGCCGTTGCCTTTACCACTACAGGTGCAGGGCTGAGGAAATAGTCTCCCTTGAATGTCACCTTGCCTGCACCGTCAACCTCGGCAATGTCGCTGCCGGACATGATACTGTAAGTGACGGGAAGCCCCTGGGCCGAGATAGCGGGATTGGTGTAGCTTGCCTCGCTGACATCTACAGTGATGACTGGCCGCGGATTGCGGAAGGTAAGTGATGATGCATTTGGCACGAACTTGAAGGAATGCAGCAACGGGGTGGTACTTCCACTATTATACAAGTAATACACCTTGCCGCCTTCTAATGATATGTTAGTAATCTCTGTACCAGTATTGGCCGAAGTTGTCAGAGTCATCCCATCGCTCTCATAGAGTTTGGCATTATCCATCTCACCCGTGACGGTCAGCTTTCCATCTACCGACGGGGTGAACCTATAGAACGTGCCGCCCCAGTTGTTCTCTGGGGGTATATTTCCTCCAGTCAGATTAGGATGAGAAAAGCCGTTGGCATCAATGACCTTCAGCTTAGTGCTACCGCTGCTGTTGACCACCAGCGCCGTCGGTCCGCCACGGAATGACAAATTGATAAACGGCACATCGTCAACGCTACGGTTGCTGACGATACCTACCTTATCAAAGGTGTAGGTAGATGTAGCAGCATCGTATGTGCCACCGCCAGTGGGAGCCGTGACGGTGAGGCCGTACTGAGCAGTCTTGCCGCCAATGCTGGCAGTCACTGTCTCCGAACCGGTAGCCTTCAGGCGCGGAGGATATGTATTGTTTTCAAAAGTACTCAGGACGTTTCCTTCGTAAGTGTAGGTGACAGCTGAATTATCAGGATTGTATAGCTTCGGCATGGTCGTCACTTTGTTGTCATTGTTGACTGTTGTCAGGTCAACAGAATATGACGCCACATCCCATCCCCACTTCAGGACTTTGATATTGTCTATGGCTAAGGAACTGTTGTAACGCTTGGTGGCAAACTCCATGTTACCTAAGCCGCCCGTAGTGCTGTTCGTGGTGATTTCTGCTTCGGTGAATATAGTATTCCCATCGCTTGAGTTGTCACTGCCTCGGTCAACGACGGTCAGGTATGTCTTATCGTATGTGCAAATCAACTTAAAGCGATACCAATTCGATGCAGTCAGCGTGACACTCTGCGTTGCGCTGCCGTTGATGGCCCATTCCGCTCCGCCTACTGACTTCTGTGTCAATTGTAGCACAGAAGTGTTTGCCGTAATGGCAGCACTTTCATTGACAACGACCGCTGTGTTGGTAAAATCATTGACCTGAAACCATGATACCTGATTGTCGCCACCCTTTATCTTGATGTCAAACTGCAGCATGAAGCTGACTCCTGCACTGACTAAACCATTGGTGCTGGTAGTATAGACACGCGTTCCGCTATTACCATTGCCAACGGGACTAACCTGTGTGTAGTTCCCGTCTCCACCTGTACTCGCTGTGCTTACGGTATATCGACCCGTATTAGCCGACACCCAAGAGCCGCCGGTATCATCATTCAGGTAATATGTAGGAGTGGTCACGACTTCTGCCCATGCGTCGCTGACTCCTGCCATCAGCATAAGCAGCAGGAGGAGCAGCCACGTGGTTATGTGTCTATCTCGTATCATTGTCATTATGGTCATATCGTGTCGTTATTCAAATACTAAGGTCGATTGCTTCGCCAACGATTCGCTGGCGCTGGTGCCTGTTTCTATGGCGACGGTGGTGTTTTGGGTCTCTTCTGTCCAGTCATTTGCATCAACGGTCACCTTGAAGGTGGTAAGTCCTAAGACTAAATTGATGTAGTACTTCACACCGGCAACCAACTCCAGATTTTCGATGGTAGCGGTTCCGATCTTTGACTCGCGATGGTAGCCAGTCTCGGTCTTGTAGGTCAGGAAATACTCTATACTTATTGTGTAGTTTTGTTTCTCCTGAGGAATAAGCATAAAGAGGTTGTCGTCCTTGATGATGGTCTGAGTATTAGCTGACTCGGTGATGCCAGGGACGGATGTGTTGCTCATCACGCCGGTGTTACTTGGATTTGCGTCACTGAAGTCACTGGGATTTGGATCGAGCAGTTTTGCGTCAATTGTCGAGGCACTATTCAGCACAAGTTTATCGATAGTGCCAGTCTTCTCTGGCCACAGCGGCTGATGGGCTGTGGTATTGTTCAGATTCAGCACACCGCTCTTGTATAACGATGTCGTCGGCGTAATCGTAATGCTCTTCAGCGTCACTTTACAGCCGTCTGCTTTACCGAGGGTTCCTAACTTCGAAATGTCGTCAAGGTTGTTTTGGTCGTTCTTTTGGTCCACTATCACCTGTGCATGGAAACCGACAGCGCAGAGAGCGTGATAGAATGTGAAAAGTACGGCACTGGCGGTTTGTCCTTTCGTGACATTTTTCCACGGCAAGCCAGATTCTTTGCTAGTGTCGGTGCGTACGCCCCACAGCAGGTCAACGCTGCTTGCCGGGTTTTCTGCAACGGTATAGCCAATGGTGGGGTCGCCATTACCTACTGACACACTTGTTATGCCGGGTGCATCGCCACCCTCTGCCATATATGGCGCGTAAGCAAAGAACGTATATTTCTTTCCTGCAGCCCATGTCTTTGTACCGTCATATTCCCAACTGCCCGGATGGTCAAGGCTTGTTGTTGGTGCTGTACCACCTGATACGAATGTTACTTTCTTGTTTGCACCACCAAACAGGGTTGGCTCAGAACTGCTATAGTTGTATCCGTCAGCACCTTCTTCATAACCATATACTCCGAAGCCTGTATCTGTCAGTTTTGTAAAGTCAATGCTTCCTTTCTGCTGTTCGGCACGCGTCTCCGGCGCAACAACTTCCTTTACGCCCAACACGATGACATTCTCTGCGGCTGCAATGTCTTCCGTTTGTCCTACAGTCGCTGACTCCTCGCTGCATGCCGTCAGCAGCAAGGCTGTCATCAATGTTACTATGTATAATTGTTTCCTTTTCAATTTTTTGTTTGTCTAAGGTCGAGTGTCAATTCTTAATTCTTACACCTAAAGGTATAAGCGGCAAAAGCCGATTACTTAATTCTTAATTCCCTTCCTCTATCACCACTTCAAAGTTCTTCTCTACCGTTATGTTAACTATCTTTTCCTTCCCCTCCTCCAGTGTGATATGGAAGCTGAATTTTTCACCCGTACTATTGTTTACATCTACGTTGACTGTTATCTCGCGGTTTCCATTTGGTATCAGCAGTACCGAATTACTCGGCATGTTTGGGATTGTTGTTTCGCCATCAGCCAAAGGCTTAATAAGAGCTTTCGCAGTGTAACCAATAGAAGGTGCTCCTTCCATTTCAGCCTCAGAATGTACCACTTCTACGAAAGGTGGTGGCAACGTGATTGAGGCTTCGCTGCTTTCGTGACCTTCCCACTTACCTGTTGACAAATCCAGTTTTGCAGAACTATTCAGTGTTCCTCTGACGGTAAATCCTTCTAATGTGATGGTTTCACCGGTATTGTTTGTCAACGTACCAAAGGTCAGCTTTGCCAACTTATGATTAAATGTCAACGTTGCTGGATTGATATTGGTGCGTTCATGTGTAGTGTAGGCATGGAGCAAATCCACATTGCTACCAGATAGTAGGGCACTAAAGTCCATCCCTAATCCCATATTGGGATGTTTTTCTGCATTAAATGTCAACTTGTTGTCACTTACTGTATAGCCTCCTGCCTTATATGGCGCGTAAGCATAGATGTTTAGCGATCCGCTTTGGTTGCTTTGCCAGTAGGTGGGATAGTTGTTCTCACCGATGTGCCACCGCCCTTCGGCATCACTCCATTTCACCTGAGTGTTCGTATATTCCAATTCACTGCAATAGAGACCGAAGCCTTCGTCTGTAGCTTCCGTCACATTAATGGAGTAGATATACATAGGCCCTGTTGTAGTAAAGACGACATCGCCGTTGGCACCCACTGTGCCACGCCCTGTTTGCTTTGCTGTTGTAGGGGGGGTGAAACCAGACGGCTTGGTCAGGTTGGAAAATCCCAGAATCCGTGGGGTATCGGTTGTTTTGAATACTATGGTCACTTCCTGCCCGGCTTTCAGATTCCTGACTATCAATGTCCCATGTAATTTTACGGCTTTTGCAGCGTCAACATCCACTACCGTCAGCTTGTCGTCATCTCCATTTAACGGAGCGAATGTCAATCCGTCGCTCATAGATAAAAGAGCTTCTTTGTCTGCGACGCTTGTGAAGTTCCATGACTTTGCGGGGTAGGTACCCTTCAGTCCCTCCATTGTCTCACCGCTGCGGGTTGTTACGTTGATGTTCTCACCGTCCCAGCTCGTTTCGGTGACATTAAAGGTCAATTGCTGCATGGCGTCATCGCCAGGCTGCCCTGTGACAGCCGCCTCCTCGCTGCATGCCGCCAGCAGCATGGCAGCCATCAGTGCTAATATATGTAATTGTTTCCTTTTCAATTTCAATCTTCAATCTTCAATTTTCAATGTTCAATCTTCAATTTTCAATGTTCAATCTTCAATCTTCAATTTTCAATTTTCAATTTTCAATTCACGTTCGCCTCTATTGTCTTTACGTCCCAGTTCTTCACGGTAGCACTCAGCAGAATCCATTCATCCTGCTCGTCGAGTTCATATACCTCGAACTTGGCACTTGTCAATCCTAATATCATGACAATCTTGTACTGCTTGTTGGGTTCGAACTTAAAACTTCCATCACCTACGGTAGCAGTGATGTCGTTGGCGATGTCGGAGTAGTATTTCGGTTTGTTTAACACCAGATTTTCATCATACGTCACAACATGGTATTTTACCCTTATGGTCAGTGCCTCGGTATCTTCTGATGGCAGGAACATGTATGTGCTGTAGTTGGCAGGCAGTTGCTGCTCCGTTGTCAGGACACCATTCTCCATAGCGTCAAAATTTGCCTTCGCGGTTTCCTGCTCTGTAAGCCCGGTATCGTCGTCCAGCCCGTCACTGTTGCTATCGGTGATGGTGCTCGACGGTATGTTTGGCGCAGCATATCGCATGGAGTATTTTACGTCCTCTGTAGTGTTGGATGTAATGGCGTCATAATGAAAAAAGTCAGGCTCGGCAGCCAAACCTGTATAGTCCCACTTTGGTGTGGTTTGGTCGGGGGCTATCATCAGCCTGCCTTCTGAATATATGTCAGGAGTTATCACCCTTGCCTCCTCGATGAAAACCTTGGTGTTTTCGTCCAGTTGCTCAGAGTATGCCGGCGATGTGTAGTTGGTGGTGCGGTCAACAAGCAGTTTTGCGGTGATGCTCAGCTTTGTCAGCGCATGCTTGAAGAGAAAATCCACATGTCCGTTGACATAACCCTCGCCCGAAGATTTCATTTTGTACAGGTCCTGCCGTGTAGCCCACATCAGGTCAACACTCTTGTCGGGGTCGAAAGGTTTTTCTATGCTGGTGCGGTAGTAAATATATGAGCCACCAGTATAAGGGTTGCTTGTAACATAAACATAATCACCGCCGGCGTTTGTGGCGTTAGACGTCATCGCAATGATACCATCATGGCTGGCACCCCCAGTCAGTACGCCGTCATCGCTCAGAGTACCAGGCAGTTCTGATGCGTTGACATACGGTGCGTATGCAAAGAAGTTGAGGTAGCTATGCTCTTGCGAGCCTGTAGCCCCCTTGTCGTCAGCGGGCTGGTTGTCGTTAGGCCAGTACTTCACGGGGGAGTAAGTCCATGCTGTAAGACCATCGTTCCAATCCACTTTCTGGTTCCACATGAAGTTGAAAGGCTTTGCCGTTGCGTGATAGGTGGTCCAGTCCTGATTACCGGTAGATTGAGTAAAGACACCGAATCCTACATGTTGCAGGTCTTCGGTTGTGTTAATCTGGGCGCGGGTCTTGAACAGTTGCACGCTACCCCTGAATCCTATTGCCAGAGGGTCTGCCGACGAATTGCCTGACGCGGAATCCTCGTCTCCGGAACTTGCAACGCAACTGGAGAGGAGCATCTGAGACAATGTTGTCAGCAGCAGTATGGAAAAGTATTTCTTTATCGTTAGTTCCACAGATGTTTTTTCTGTTTTTGATCTTTTTTCTTGAGGTTGAACTCTTGTTCAAGAGTTTATATTTTTAACGCGGTGCAAATTTACAAAAAAAAATGAAAAAAAACGGTGTTTGGGAAATTTTAACGCAATTTTTTTTTGTTTTATAAATTTTTTTCTAACTTTGCACCCGCAACCATTTTAAGAAAGGTGAAGGGCTATGTACATATACTACTACTTTCGCTGCTTTATGCGGCTTTCGCCAGCGCACAGAATCCTCTGTCCTTGGACAGCGTGCGCTTGACGCAGGATAGTGGTGTAGTACAGCTTTCTGCGGACATTGGCATTGGTAAGAAGCTCCCGCGAGGGAATGTTTACGTCATTACGCCAAGGCTCATAAATGGCAATGACTCCATCGACTTTCCGCAGATAGTTTCCTTCGGGCGCAATGCCTATTATCACGATGCCCGTCAGGAGACGGTGACGGAAGATATCCGTCCGGATGCGTATAGGATACGTCAGAAGAACGGTCCGCGCACCGAACATTATGCCCGCAGCGTTGCCTACCAGCCTTGGATGGAGGGAGCACACCTCAAGCTGGTCGTCTCGGAAGGCACGCCCTGCAACCTCAAGAGCCATGAGCTCTCTGTTGCCGTGCAGTACAGAAAGCCAGAGAACAAGACGGCTGCTGCCGTGGGACGGCGCGATTCTGTAGAGAAAAAGATTACAAATACTGTCAGCGGACAGGCTAAGATACAATTTATTGTTAACAGGACGGAATACAGACCTGACAAATGGAACAACCGCTTCGAACTCGAGAAGATGCGGAAGAGCTACGAGGACATGCTCCGCAATCCTGATGTCCGTATTACGGAGTACAAGATTAAGGGCTATGCCTCGCCTGAAGGTCCTTACCTCAACAATGTGCGCCTTGCAAAGGGACGTACAGCCCGTCTGAAGGACTTTATGCTCAACGACTGGGGGGTGCCAAAGGATATCTTCAAGTCTGAATACCAGCCGGAGGACTGGGAGGGATTCCGCAAGTATATGGTGGCGCATCATGACGAGTTTCCCGATGCCGACGAAATCATACGTCTCATCGACAAGGAGGATACAGACCTTGACCATAAGCTCGCCGTCATCAAGAAGCGGCATCCTGAGTCCTATCGTCGCATCCTGAGAGACTGCTTCCCTGCCCTTCGTCGTACCGACTACGACATCAGCTATGAGTGGACCAAGACGGTGAAGGAGCCGCAGGCGCCACAGACAGGGGAGGCACGCGTCAAGGAGGCTGCCACGGAACCGTTGTTGGAAGACAATGTGCTTACGCCATATACCCCTACGCGCCCTTGGATAGCTGTCAAGACAAACATGCTCTTCGATGCTCTCGTCACTCCTAATATAGAGGTGGAACTGCCTCTGGGACAGGAGTCCCGGTGGAGTATCATGGCAGAATACTGGAATCCGTGGTACGTATGGCATCATAACAGCCGTGCCTACGAGATACAGCTCTTCGGTGTCGAGGGACGCTACTGGTTCTCTCCAAAGTGCCAGCTCATACGCCCTACGCTTACAGGCTCCTTCGTAGGTGTCTATTATGCCAACGGCAAGTACGACATAGAGTGGAACAGCGTAGGCGACCAGGGCGAGTTCAACAGCTTTGGCGTCACATACGGTTACAGCTGGCCTCTGTCGCTGCACCTTAACCTTGAGGCGTCCGTCAGCGCAGGCATCTTCTTCGGACCGCGCCGCCACTATCACGGTGAGTACGACGATACACACCTGATGTGGAAATATACCGGCAGCACATTCTATGCAGGACCTACGAAGCTGAAGGTGTCCATCGTTTGGCTCATAAACAAGAACACCTTCAAGAGGAAGAAAGCGAAAGGAGGCGTGCTATGAAGACAACGCGATACTTGACACTGTGCCTGCTGGCTGTCGTCATGACGGTTCTCACGAGCTGCTACCGCCGTCCCCTCGAGGTGCTGCTCAATGAAAGGGTCAACGTCAGGATTACTGTCAACTGGCTGACTACCGTGATGGGTGATGTCACTAAGGAAGACTCCGTCATCGCTGCCAAATACTACGGCGGAACGCCAAACGGCATGACCCTCATGCTGTGGGGCATGAATACCGGTGAACGCTTTGTGGAGTCGGTCAACGGCAACTACATCGACGTGGCACTGAAGCCGGATACCTACCGTCTCATCATCTTCAATGACCGTGAAGACGAGTTCCTGCCTTACCAGCGGCTGTATGACAAAGACAGCTATGACAACATGACGATGCGCCTGACACACTATATTCCCAGCAGGGCGTACTGGAGCAATGACTACATCTATTATCCCGACCCCGTAGGCGTGGCGGTAGATACCTTCCAGATAACGGACGATATGGTAGAGCGCGACTCCCTGATATTCGCTCCCTACGAGGACTATGTAAAGGGTGGGGTATTGCAGAATACTACTCTTGACAGCCGCTCATACGAGATTCTCGAAAAGGCAACACCGATGACAGTGACACTCTACATGAAGTGTAAGGTGAAGAACCGCGAGAGCCTCCAGAGCATCGAGGCAAGCATATCGGGAATGTCCGACGGTTTCTACCTCAGCCGCGTAAACCGCACACAGGAAACGGGAGCCATAGAGCTGAACTCCAAGGCGTGGGAATACTATGCCGTAGGCGACCCGAACGAGGCACTGGGCGTCATAACCAACAAGACGGCAACCTTCGGACTGCCATACGGCAAGGAACTGCTCTCGGAACGCAATGCCGCAGACAACATACTGAGCCTCCGCATAACGCTCACAAACGGCGACGTGCAGGAATACTCCTTCGAGGTGGGCAAGAACATACGCTATATCACCCCCGAGGGACGTGAGGCACAGATACGCTATCGTGAAGACTTGCACGACCTGCAACTGGAGATAGACCTGCAGGATGTCATAGTCCTGCCGCCGCTGCCGTCAAGAGGCGCTGGCTTCGATGCCAGAGTGGCAGAATGGGAAGAAGGCGGAACATTCGATGTAGGTGGATTTTAGAGTGAAGAGTGAAAAGTGAAGAGTGAAGAATGAACCCCACATCCCCAGCCAAATGGATGGTAGAAACGAGATTCTTTGATTTTGATATAAAAATAGAAAATATAGTTCAAATTTTTTTAAATTAACAAGTTATGAAAAAACATTTATTTTTTGCAGCTACGGCAGCCTTAGTGTTTGCCAGCTGTTCTTCCGACAGTGTTGATTTCACACAAGCTGACGTGCTCCAAGCACAAGATGACAACTCTGTACAGTTTGACACTTACATGGGTAAGACTGGCACAACCAGGGCAGGAGTACCAGGTCCAATCTCAAACACTACAAACACTACAAGTGGAGAGACTGCATTGAAAGACGCAGGAGGATTTGGCGTATTCTCTTATCTTACATCATCTCCTGATTATTCTAACACAACTCCTACTATTCTAAGACCAAACTTTATGTATAATCAGGCAGTAACAAGTACCGATGGCTCAACTTGGACATATACTCCAATCAAGTACTGGCCTAATGGTGTTGATACAAAGAATGGCGGTTCAGGTGACCCATCTAATACAGCTACAGAAGCAGCTACTCAAAAGTTGAGTTTCTTTGCGTATGCGCCATTTATTACAACACCATCAACAGCGTACGTTTCTGCTACAGATGGTGATAAGCCATCTGTAATAGCAGATGATGGCATGGTTAAGAAGAATAGTGATGCAGAAGGTATCGTAGCCATGACAACCAATGAATTCACAGGCAATGTGTGGGTAAAGTACTTGATGCCGGATGCAAAAGCCAGTGCAGCTGTTGACCTGCTTTGGGGTACCAATGGTAAAACTCAGTATGACGAAACTGATGATGAACCTTCTGCACTTCAGACAATTGGAGAAGGCTACAACATGAACCTTACTAAGCAGACTGTTGGTGAGAAAGTAAAATTCCTCTTCAAGCATGCTTTGGCTAAGTTAGGTGGTAACACTGAAACAACTGAGAATGTTACAAATCCAGCTTCTGATGGTACAGGATTCATGATTAAGCTTGATGTTGACGGAAATAATGGTGGTTCATTTGATAGCAAATCACTTGTTACCGTTGAGAAAGTTGAAATTATGGATACGAAGAGTGCAAATAATGCTGGTATGACCACAGTAGGAACTACAAGCGACCTTGCAAACTCAGGTTGGTTCAATATTGAGAGAGGTATATGGGATAAAGTTGGTATTGCAGGCACAGGTGCATCATACTCTATTGTAGCAGAAAATGCTACAGCTAATGATGCGAACACTACTGATGATAAATATTCTTTGAACCCCAATATTAAGGAGAGTCTTTCGGGTGTATCTAATGTAGTTGGAACCGCTTGGCAGGCAACTAATAGTGGTAATAATGATTATACTGGCGGCGCTACTGGTGTAACTGTGGATGCACAGCCTCTCTTCGCAAAGGAAACTGTTCCTGGATTGATGGTTATTCCTGGTGGAACTCAGACTCTTTATGTACGTATTAAATATTACGTAAGAAGCCTTGATGCTAATCTGTCAACAAATTACACTCAGGTTGTGCAGACCATCACTAACAGGGTTGACTTGTCATCACTTACTTCAAACAAGTACTATAAGATTATCATGCACCTTGGTTTGACCAGCGTGAAGTTTGAAGCTAAGGTAGCTGATTGGCAGACTTCTGATGGTGGCACTTATAATGCAAATGGTGAATATACTCCAGCAGGTACTCCTAACGAAACTTCTGTATGGCTTCCATCAAACGTTGTTACTCCATAATCCCCACAACATACATTATACAATACAAACAGCCTCACTTCGGTGGGGCTGTTTTTGTTTAATGCTTATCAAGGAAGAATTGTAAGCATTCGATATGGGCTTAAATCCTCCGCTGGTACATTCGAAGTACTATCGTGTAACTATCGTGTAACAATCGTGTAACTATCGTGCAACTATCGTGCAACTATCGTGTAACCTCCGTGTAACTATCGTGTAACTATCGTGCAACCTATGAGTCAGAAAAGTCACCCCAAAAATGAATATAACTCAACTTTCGCTTTATTTTTGCAGCAGAAATTAAATGTTACAATCATGACACAGGCAGAACATTGACCTTTGACTGCCGTAGGCGAAGATACGAAAAATCCAAAAAAACAAGAAATACCCTTTTCTCTATGTGTCAGCCATTGGGGCTGCATGAGTTATAGCAGCATGGTGCCACTTGTGTGCAAGCACCCAAATGTCACCACACCGCCACAACTCAGTGCCTTGCACCTACACATAGAGAAAAGAAAAACACCGCCTTTGGCGGAAAAACCTCTGCTTGCGAAAACCATAAGCGTCTAAGCCGCTAAACTGTAAACCTAATTTGTTTAAATATTCATCTGGTTTTTTGTCAAAAATAATCAGCAAGACTGACACAGGAAATTACTGGTGAGCCCGAAAGTCGAATAAAAGATTCTTACCAATAGCTTCGATATGTCCGGTTCTTACCCCACAGTCTTTTGCCGTTTCACGCCATGAAGCCACCGAAGTCTGCACTTCTTCGATGATGTGGTTAGCATCGCGTATGCCTACGTTCTGCGCTACGGTCAACAAATCCTCGCGGGTGAAGCCATCAGTCTTACTGTTGAGAGAAAGCTGGTGCCGGCTTGTCCATCTCCCTGCCGGGTTGTAAGAGTAGCATAAATCATAGGCAGGAGCAAACGACCATTTCCCTGTCTTATCCATCAAGAAGGAGAAGTTCTTAGTATGGTCATCATGGTTGCGGGCCATGACATAGCCCCAACAAGGCTACCCCACAGATATATTTGTATAACCGGTATTTCCTCCATTGTTTCTAACTCTTCTTGGTTCTTACCCGTTTTACCTGCTTTCCCTGCATCTTCAAGAGTTCCATCGGTGATGGCTTTTGCTTTGGAACAAGCAGGTCAAGATTTTCAAGTATTCCGAGTGTTCTCATGGTGCTGATGAGCAGCGAGGACGATACTGACTTTCCGCTTTCTATCTTGGCGATAGTACTTACACCAACACCCGACTCCGCAGCCAACTCCTGCTGCTTGAGCCCTTTTGATATACGATACGCTTTTAGCCTTGTCCCGAGCCTGTCAAGTATGGCGGTATCACTTAGTTCTGTCCACATATAATTATATTCAAGTTTCGTAAGTTTTCAACTTGCTCACTTTCAGTAAAGAAGGGAAGTGAAAGGGGAGTGAAAAGGGAGTGGAAGTGACGTTTGCTATTACTGGCGGGAATTCTCCGGGCTCTTTGGGTATTGTCCCTTTCACTTCCCTTTTTCACTCCCCTTTTTATAGCCCTTTCATACTCTCAACTGAAGCTTGCGAAAGTTGATTAATTATATTCTTTTGATTTTCGGTTGCAAATATACAAATAAAAATTGTAAATACAAAGATAAAGCGCAAAAATCTTACTTTATCATTTCAAAAACAATGATTATATTATTTAATTCGACTTTCTTCGACTAGCGAAGCGGCAAAGCCGATTACGCAAGTATTTCTTGCTCAGTTTTCTCTCACCTCTCACTTCTCACCTCTCATCTCTGAAAAGTTGAGTATTGTGAAACTTACGAAACTTGAATAAATATTAAATAAATACAGCCCCTATATAAATAGGGGCTTATAATAATTAATAATTAAAAAATTATAATTGTACGCGCGAAGCACAGGAGAATTTACTACAGTGCAGAGGAAAATTTACTGCACTGCACTGGAGAAATTCCTACTCTGCACTGTAGGAAATTCTTCTCGCTTATGGTTTTTGTGAAAGTTCTGAACAAGGGGGAGCGAAAAATTACAAGTCGTAAATTTGGTTGTTTGAAAGAAAAAGTGCGTTTTTCTCCCCAATAATTTGGAGAATTGGAATAAATATATTACTTTTGCAGCATGAATGACAGAATTAGAGCTGCAA
>ODAJ012183274.1_pt1 | contig 18843 bp, 26 predicted proteins | sample 1539241 | NCBI WGS metagenome assembly ODAJ01 (sample SAMN02144231, study PRJEB22623) | gut metagenome | biome: sheep rumen | host: Ovis aries | place: New Zealand | reverse complement strand
ATATGATGACACAAGGATTTTATCAGAGCAATGCGGGCAACGGATTCCGCGAGTATCTTAATTCGAGCATGAGCGATATGTTCTCGCTCGACCTGAGTAGATGCACGTTGATAGAGTGCATCACGAAGATGTGCGAAATCAAGTCACGCTCACACCCGAAGATTAAGCAAAACTATCGTATGCTGGTCAACAAGCTGGAGGACATCGAGCGGCAGTTCGGTTGCACCATTATGCCCGCCATGATCAGCAGCGTGTTCTGGAACCACTTTGTGCCGTTCCTCGCAGACCAGGGACTGAAGTATTCCACCATCGGACATGTGAAGGCCAACTTGATTGCCGTGCTGAACTGGTCGTCGAAGTACGGAGTGAAACTGAATCCAAGTTACTCAGAAGTGGACATCCCGAACTATATCCCCAGCAAGATTTCACTCACGCCTGATGAAATCTCGCACATCTATCATTTCAAAATAGGCAAGGAGCCGACATATAGTTTCCGCTCTAATAAGGTGCTGAAACTGCGCCGGAACAAGATAGAGACATTGGAACGAGTGCGCGATATGTTCGTGCTTGGCTGTAATCTCGGTCAGCGATACTCCGATCTGGTGCGCATCAGTCCTGAGAACTTCCGCAACGGGCAGTTCTCGATAGTCCAGCAGAAGACGGGCAACAAGTGCTTCGTGCCTATAAACTCGCTGAGCATAGACAGCCGTATCACCTTCGCCATCTTGGAGAAATATGACTACCATGCGCCATATACGGGCGACATCAATAACTACAACACCTATCTGCATGAACTGTTGCGCCATATAGGCGAGGACTTCATGGACGAAGTTCATATCGACAACAAGATAAACGGCATCATTACCCGCGAAACGAAACTGAGATACCAGCTTATTTCATCGCACAGCGCCCGTCGCTCGTTTGCCACCATCAACACGCTGCGGAACATCCCACGAAACAAAATCCTGCGAGCAACTGGCCACAGCAGCGAGAAAGCCTTCAATAGATATATCTGTTACGATGAAGATAACTAAAATGATAAAAACAAAATATATAAATTCAATGGAGTGCCAAATGTTGGCACTCTTTTTTTTATGAGTAAACCTCAGACACGAAAACCGCCGAAGAGTGTACGGCAAAGTGCCGTATGTATAAGTTTAACAATTTAAATTTCTAAGCACTATGCCTTCAGAAATCATCCAACTGCCTCAGAACGGAGGCAATCAGAACGGAGGAATGATCCTACCAGTTAGCAATGGCGGTGGCTTGTTCGGTAACAACGGACAGACGAGCTTGACGGACATCCTCGGCTTCGCTGTCATCGCAAGCATCTTCCCCAACATCTTCGGCAACGGATACGGAAACCGTGGCAACTGTGGCGGTGGTTGTGGCTGTCCCGCTGTTGACACCCAGCTCGCGCTTCAGGCCGTTACGGCACAGGGCGATGCCAGCCGTGCTGCTATCCAGAACCTCGCCTCTTCGATGGGACAGAACTATTCGACCGTACTTCCCGCCATTCAGGGCGTACAGTCTGCTATCGCCGCTCTCGCATCGGCCAACGGCATGGGCTTCCTCCAGGTCATCAACGCACTCCAGCAGGGCGACTGCAACCTGGCTTCTCAGCTTGCTCAGTGCTGCTGCGACAATCGTTTGCTGACCACCCAGCAGGGTTATGAGGGACGCATTCAGACCATCGACCAGACCAACGTACTGAACAACAGCATCAACGCACAGGGCCAGCGTCAGGTGGATGCCATTGCCGACCTGAAGACCACCATGATCAAGGAGTTCTGTGATGCCCGCGAGCGCGATATGCAGGCCATCATCGACAAACAGGCCGACGAAATCAGCCAGCTGCGCACGAAGGACAACATCGCTGCTCAGACTTCTCAGATTCTCGGCTACGTGAACGCTCAGCTTGCGCCGATTCAGAACACCGTCAAGGAATTGCTCGACAAGGCCCCAAACACCGTACCCGTGCCGTACCCCAACCTTCAGGTATTGAATACCACCCCCAACAGCAACTGGCCCGGCTTCAACGGCTATACCGGTTACGGCTATCGCGGCGGTTTCTAACGAGAAAGGAGGCAAGATATGAACTGCTGCAACTGTAATTGTAACCAAGTGCCGTTTGTTGACGGTTACGTGCCGTACCTGATGGTGACAAACATCACCGTGGGGACTACCGCCGTGAATCTTTCGATGGGCGACCGCAACATAGCACCGACCGGGACGATTTACGTCCGTATCGGTACGGCTATTCCGACAGGAACCGATGCCGCGCTGCCCGTGACGCTTTCGCTGAACGGCAACACCCGCCAGTTGACCTTCTTCGGAGGTCAGCCCGTGACGGTGGCCGACCTTCAGGGTACAGGCGTACTGGAAGTGTTCAACGACCTCGGCAACAACATCCTCCAGCTGATGAGCACACCAGCTCCGGCAACGACATAATTAACAAGAAGTATAACAATCAAAAGAACTATGACTATGAATTTTTCTGAACTTCAACCTGGTGCTAACTTCTACGTGATAAGCACCAACGGCGGACTGCAAGTGGCAGTCGGCACAGTGAAAGGCAAGACGGCCCCCTATTGGCCGATGAATAACACGCTCAACACCCAGCTGGTTGACCTGACCATCAACATCGGCGGTCAAGACCGAGTGGTGCCTGGGCTGCCGGTCAATCTCGAAGTGGCTGGCCGCGAGCCGGAAATCTACACGGGCAACCGTGAGACTGCGGAGCGCATCATCGACGAGAAGACAAGCGAGGCTGACAAAATCATCCAGAACTTGCCCTACTATCAGAAGGTGAAGGCTGATGGCCCGAAGTGCAAGGAGATTATTAATCCTGGCTATGCACAGACACGCCGACAGGCTGAGACCATCGAGAGCCTACAGGCAGAACTGGCAGCGACGAAGGGCGAACTCCAGGGCATGAAAGACATGCAGGCAAAGACGCTCGAACTGCTGGAAAAGCTGAGCGGTGGCGCAACACCAGCACCGGCAACGAAGGGAGGGAAAAAGGATTCATAGTCATGGCGACTGCGATAAAAAAGGAGATAACAGCATGATTTACGACCCCAATTCTGGAACACTCATCATGACGGATGAGGACAAGAATATGAAGGAGCAGATGCGCACACAGATGCGCAATCAGTTCCGAGGGAACGGCTCGCACATGGGCCAGGAAACCGGCTACCGCGAAGCATACCGCGAGGGCTATCGCGAAGGCTACGAACAGGCCATGCGCGATGCCCATGAGGACGGCATGAATCTCGAAAAGATGTCGCATGCAGAGCGTGAGGCATACTTGCGAGGCCAGCGTGACGCCTACGGGCGCAACGGCGCAGAAAACCGCAACCAACTCTAAAGTTATGACTACGCAGCATCTATCCATCGAAGGTTACTGGAACGTTACCGTCGTTTATGACGTTTGGCCCGGCGACCTCCCCGAGGTGGCCCGGCTCATGCGCCGTGCAGGTGCCAGCCAGAAGATGATAGATGAAGCCACCGACAACCTAAGCGGATGGAACGCAGGATATACGCTGACTGCCTTTGGATGGGAGGAAAGCATCGTCTTCATTGGCCGCGCCACTTCACTGCGTGAGTTCCTGAACACGGTCATCCACGAGGTTGACCATGTTCAGGCTCACGTAGCCGATTATTACGGCGTGGAGCTTGGCACGGAGCAGGCCGCCTATCTGCAAGGGTATATCGGTGGCAGGCTGCTGGAGTTTATCGTCGAACATATCAAATCAGAGAACCCATGAGTTTACGCACAGCAGATTTTTTTTGCAGGGCTGTATCTACGAGTGAAGAAATTGCCGCGATAGTAGGTGACCGCATCTATTTGCCGGCACGACCCACCATTGACGAGAACGAAGATACCATACCATACATCATCATCATGCCTGGCAATGTCACTAATAACGCCGAGACGAAAGATGATGGAGTTGAAGGAGACGAAGACACAGCCAACGTGAGCCTCCTCTGCGTAGCGCGTTGCCACGATGAACTGATGAATTTGTGCGAGTTGGTGCGCGAGGTTTGCTCTTTAAGATGGGAGTTTGGCGATGATCCACAGACACCGATTGAATGGAATTTCTCGGCATCAGAAGAGCAGTACGACCCCATCAAGCCATGCAATTACTTAACTCTTAATTACCAATGTATCACAAAAAAGGAATAAATTATGAAAGGTCAGAATTTAAGAATTTTAATTGGCTCACCGGCCAAGTGCGTGGCCTTCGCCACAAATTGCACCTATCACATCTCGAATTCGCTTGAGGATAGCAGCACGAAAGACACCGAGGGCGGATTCCAGAAACAGGAAGTGACAGGTTGCGCAGGCGACATCAGCTGCGACGCCCTCTATTCTGTAGAGACAGATTCATCCGGCATCAACGGGCAAGACGCGCTCGATCTCGTTCTTTCAGGTCAGGAAGTGGACGTGGAATTTTCTACGACTACTGGCACAATGAACCGCACAGCAACTGGTGTCCCCTACACTTGTAAGGCTATCGTCAACGACATTAGCATCAATGCGCCTAACAGGCAGAATGTAACCTACACCATTCAGATGCAGATGAACAGTAAGCCTGTTAAAGGCCGTGTCGTAAACGATATACCTTCAGTTAACCCATGAACCATGCGAGGGGAGTAATCCCCTCGCTTAAACAAAAAGAACTATGAAGAAAGCAACAATAAAGATTTGCGGCAAAGAAGTATATATGCTCTACTGCGCAGCCGCCGAGACGGGATATGAAAAGCTCTCCGGCAAATCATCTGAAGTGTTTATCCCCCAAAGAGCGATGAGTGGCGACCAGCCCGTCAACGACTCGGACGGCAACCCAATCTACAACGTTCCTAAAGCCACTCTTGATGACTATATCAAATTGGCTGTGTCGGCTATCATTGCAGCCTACGCAAAAGACGGCAAAGAGGCACCAATCACGACGGAAGATATAATGTACGATGCAGGGCCGAATGACATTACCACGCTTGTCGCTACTGTCGCACGACTGCGCTCTGAGTGGTACACCGTACCGTCTGTCTTGCGAGGCGATGAAGCAGGCGATGAAGGGGTTCCACCAAAAAACGCCTAATCGCCTTCGACCAATTTCAGTTGGTCGTTGGCGAGATAGGCATCAACTGGCGCGAATATCTTTATGATTTGGAACATTGGCAAATATATCTGATTATTCGAGGATATTATAATCGTCAGCATCCGGCATGGGAGAGAGCAAGGCTGATAGCCTATCAGTCGGCTTTCGCATTCGGTAGCAAAAGCACTCCTCCTCCTGTCAATGAATGGTTGCCTTTCCCTTGGGAGCATGTAAAAGAAGACCAGCTCGACGAAGATGAGATAGAGGAAATTCGACAGAGAATTAGAGAAGAAAATGAGAAGAACGGCAAGTCTGAATGACCTGCCGTTTTTCTTTTACCAAGTTCCCGTCTTTGGCGATTCCCAATTCGCATTCACACTTACATCAAGACCTCCAGAGCTGCCGAATAAGTTGCCACTATACTCCGTTGAGCGGTTTGCCTTAAAAGGTGCACCCGTAATCGTCGCAGATCCGAGAATGACATCGCCGTCCCCCAATGCCTTAACCGCCACGTTGGTCACCCACTCGTCGGCACCGCTCAGTCCGAAGATGCTTACTGACAGCTGCCCAGTCGTCCCCACATAGGACTCAGGAACTGTCACCCGCCTTTCGGTTTGTTGTTGCGACACCGCCACACCACCGACGTAATCCCAACCGTAATACCACCGCTCGGGTGTCACAGTCACCGCCTTGCACGTTGCAGGAACATCGTCATTCACCACAATGCGCACCTTTGTAGCCACGCGGTCGAGCGTCACGGCCCTATTGCCGTTGCTGGTGCTCACCACATCCACCTCGTAGTCTTTCCAAAACGTGTCCCTCGGCCCAGTCCATGTAATCGTATGTCCCTCTGCGTCAACCGTTGCACCCTCACCGCGCGAAGCCACAAAATACACATGGTGGTGTCCATAGCTGAGAGACATCTTCGGATGGCCCCAGTCTGTGTCCGTTGATGTCTGATGCACCGTCTGGACGCAAGTGCCGTCCACATAGTCGAACACCCACAAGTCGGTCATTGACTGCCCGTCAGCCGTCAGATAACCGCGAGTGAACGTCGCCGCGCCAAAGTCGCCCTTCACGGTAAACGTAAAATTTTTGTGTGGTAAATCAGGAAGAGCGACTTCGCTCTCACTTTCCGCGTCAAGTATCGGTTTTTCACAGCCGCAGATTAAGGCAGCGGCCAATGCCATCATAATCATTTTTTTCATAGCTTATTTTTATTAAGTTTGTCAAATTCACCGTAAACATCCTGAGCCAACACCTTTGCATATCGTTGCGTCTGCGTAATCTTCGAGTGCCCCAGCATCTTCGACACCCGCTCCAAGGCCACACCCTCATGTAAGGCCCACGTCGCAAAGGTATGCCGCCCGACATGACTTGTCAGCCGCTTGGTGATGCCCGTTTCTTCAGCGATACGCTTCAGATTCCTGTTGTAAGTCTGTACAGCCACATGAGGCAACGAGCCACCATAGCGTTGCACCACGGCCAACGCCTGTGGAAGTAGCTGCACGTAGTAAGTAACGCCCGTCTTAACCCGCTGCCCTGCCATCATCCATCGCTCGTCCTCATGTCGGCACTGCTCCAGCGAGAACGCTTGCATATCACTGTAAGCCATCCCCGTATATGCCTGGAACACGAACATATCACGCGCTGCCGCCAGCATCGACCCATCGCGGAGTGTCATACCCTCAATCCTTGCCAGTTCTTCTTTAGTCAGAAATTCCACCGTCTCAACGTCACCACGTTTAATCTCGCCACGCATACGGTCATACGGGTTAGCCTTTATCAGCCCGAATTTCATAGCGCGGCCAAGCAAAGCCTTGATGTCCTTGTGGTAATTTCTCACCGTCGCTTGGCTAATATACTCCACAGGCTTTCCAGCTTTTATCTCAGCATCCGTCTGATGCTTCTTGATGCCGTGCAGAAAAGCATCCCACTTATGCACATTCTCGACTGACAAGTCCGACCATTTCCGCATGACGCCCGACTCAACCAGAGCAGCCACTGAGACCCTATAATGCGCTGCCGTCCCTTTCCGCACGCCTAGCTTGTCGATCTCATTCCTCATCCACTCCAGCATGTCTTCAGCATCCTTCACTTTACACCGCGAGTCAGGCGAGAAGACCAACTTTCGAACCTCCTCAAAATTGATGTCATCTTCCGAGCAATCCGCCAGTCGTTCATTGACAATCCTATCCACGCGCTCCAGCATAATCCTCAGCCTCTCATTTTTTTCAACGCAATCTTCACGTCCGACAATCTGCCCGAATTTCCATTCACGCGGGCGCACACTCACGCCTGTATTGATATAGTACGCGCGACGGTTAATCGTCACCCGCACCTCCACTGGGGCCGTTCCATCCTTGGCGAACCGTCCCCGATGATTATATATTATTGCTGTCTTTATCATTTCATTCTTAGTTTTAAGTTAAAGTAAAAAAGTGGGGAAACATCCGGGGAAACTATGGGGAAACATTTGCCATACAAAACCATTACAGACCATCCTAAACCATTTTTGTGTATCTCCAAGAATCTCGCCAAATTCCCTTTATTCATCGGCACCGCCGCCATTTTACGGCGGTGCTCGAATCATTCTTTGGTGATTCCGTCGGGACTCGAACAGATAAAGCATAATGTCAGTGTTTATTGGTGTTTGCGATAATTTTCCGTTTGGTATGAGGAAACATTTGAGTTGTTTTGTTCTTCAGCTGCGCCAATAGCGAAGGGATAGCGAGAGAGGTCTGAGGCGTTGATATTGGCAATTTTGCGCTCCAGTTCGAGGATGCGGGCATCGCGGGCGCGGATGAGGGCATCTTTGTCGGAAACGGTTTGTTCGAGGGCTACGATACGGGCTTGCTTCTCGGCAATGATGGTGTCTTTGTCAGCAAGACGGTCGGACATTTCTTGCTTCAGACGATTGGTGAGTTCAACGTAAGCGGCGAGGGCGGCGTTGATGGCACTGGAGGCATCCACGCTTGAAGAAGGCGTCAGTTCGTCTTTTCCCTCTGATTCCTTGTGGTAGCGTTCCAAAACGTCATAGTCGGGATTAGATCTCCTGAGCTGGGCTTGCACCAATTCTTCATCAGACACATTTTTAAGCAACATTATCTCACTGTTACCTCGAAGGAATTCTTCGTATATCTGACAACCAGGGATGAAGGCAGACACTCGGATGAGTTCTTCGATGGTCTCTTCTGGAATCGGGCGCAAACCTTTTCTGAAATTAGATATATAGGCAGACTTGCTTCCTATCAGTTCAGCAAGTTTGCCCTGGCCGATTCCTTTTTTCTTGGCTATGAATTCAAATGCACGGATAAAGTGCTCATTCCTGATTTTTCTCAGTTCGTCATTCTCAATTTTGCCCATAAACACGCTTTATTTCTTAAAGTTCCTTAAAATTATACGGCTTTTCTACTGAGTTATCAGTTTTTATTGTATCTTTGCACCCGTAAGTAATTAACACTACAACGAGGCATGAAAATAGCCGTCAGACGGGAGGCCGTCTTTTCGAAGCGGTAAACCGCCAATTTGTGAACACTTTGCGAGGGTGTTAGGTTGCAAATATACGGCTTTTTCTGCCAAGTTGTTGCAAAACGAGTAACTAATTAAGTAAAATTAAGAAACAACATGGTAACAGACAGAGTGACACGAGACGACATCAGGGCCATCAGCGTAGGGCAGATGGGTGTATTCGTATTGCCAAACGAGAAGGCCGTGGAGAGTGCCAGGGTTCAGTTTGCTACATTGAAGCGACTGGAGGGTATGGAGTTTGAGCGCGTCGAGACCGGGGAGCGGTTGACGATTGCTTATAAGAGGTTGAAGTAAGGGAATAATGACCTTGCTGCAAAACAGCAAGGCACAGTCAAGGCAAGGACTATGGACAGGATGCTGAGAGCGGAAATCGTGGCGACGGTTAGGCAGACCGTGGCGGAGGTTATGGAGGGTGCCGACGAGGTTTGGCTGTCGCCGGAAGACATGTGCAAGCAGTTTAGCATGTTCACGCCGGAATGGTTACGGAGGCATGGTGAGCTGCTGCCGAGGGAGAAAGTGAGGATTGTGTTGGAGGACGGGACGGTGAAGGAATCTAGGTCGTGGGCTTACCCAAAGCACAAGATCAACAGGCTCATTAGGGAGGGACGGCTAAGAGAGATAAGACCGCAATGACCTTGCTGAAAAACCGCAAGGCACACTACAAGGGGAAGGTTGGCCGAGTGGACGAAGGCAACACTGGAATAACCGCTGAAAAATGGATAAGAGCCTCGGATAGGCGGCGAAGAAAGCGTAGGACATCGCGGGTTCGAATCCCGCTCCTTCCACAAGGAATGAAAGGAGAGTGGTCTTTGACAGAATGAAACAAAAAAAATTACCCAGCCCGAAGCGGGATAGGCGAGCGCGAGACTAACAATCCATGACCGCTGGCTGAACGACGTTAGGCTGGTTTTGCCGTCGGGGAATGACGCTTAATGAAAGACCTTAGCAAGGCGCGAGCTTCTTGACGTCAAGGATTGAAATGAACTATATATGCGATAACACTGGCGGACATCGCGGAGAGGCTCCCTGGGTGGCGGGGGGAGGCTGGTGTAAAGAGATATGATACAGAACAACGGTATGCCGTATAGCTCAGCGAGTAGAGCGGCGGGTGTTTAGTGATTGACCCGTGCGTCGATGGTGCGAATCCATCTACGGCAACAAATTCATTATTAACAACTAAAAACAAAGTACAGCTATGAAAGATTTTTTGAATATCATGGGTAAGGACATCCTGAGTGAGAACTTCACCAAGAAAGAGTATGTGGTGTATGGCATCGTGGCACCGTTGGTGCTGGTGCTGGTGTGTGGGCTGGCTGGAAACCTGGCGTGATGTTGCGATAAAATCGCAACACAATGGACGAAGACTATAGAGTAATGTTTTTTAAAATATCAAGTAACTATGAAGAGTATTAAATTCCGCATGACGGGCACGTGTCCACTCATGCTCAACAACCCTCAGACGGTTAATCCGATGAATGAGTTCACCAAGGCTATTGCCGAGTTGACGTCTAAGCGCAAAAAGACCGACGACGACCAGAATGAGATCTTCCACCTGAAGTTCCTGGCATCATGTTATTGGAACAACAAGGGGCAGTATTTCCTGCCTGCCAACATGATTGCCAAGAGTTTTGAGGCGGGAGCTAAGGAGAATAAACTTGGTGCGAAGTTTCAGCGAAGTGTGTTCGTGTTCAACGATGGAATTCTGAAGTTTGCCGACAACGGTTGCACACCTGAAGAGCTTTGGGAGAACCACAGCGAGACATACGTCGACATCCGTCCTGTCGGCATTATGAAGGCGAAGATTGTGACAGCCCGCTTCATTATCCCTGAGTGGAGCCTTGATGGCGAGCTGCATTTCGATGAGAGCCAGCTCAACAAGAGCGAGGTGTGGTTGGCTATGACCAACGCAGGGCTGCGGTACGGGATTGGTACGTACCGGCAGTGCTACGGAAGATATTCGATTGAAGAACTAAAATAGTAGTTATGTGAAGCTCAGTAGAGTATAGCGAAGCACAGCATAACAAAGCAGAGACCAGCGTAGTTCAGCGCGGATAAGTTTAAGTTAAGCCAAGCAAAGTTATATCCAAACGGAGCCAAGCAAAGTGCAACGGAGTACAGCGTAGATTATCGAAGTTGTGTAAAGCAAAGTTACATCCTAACGAAGCCAAGCATAGCAAAGAAAAGTAGAGTTAAGCATAGCAAGGCATAGCGAAGTTATATCACAACGAAGCCAAGATAAGCCTGGAAACGCGTAGACCAGCCTGGCGGAGCGTAGTACAGTTAAGTTCAGCAAAGTTTAGTTTGGCAAAGTAATTTTATAAATCAAAACGAAACAATGACACACCTACAAGCAGTTATGACATCGAGGAAGAAGGAGCTTGTGGCGGACGATAAGTTCGACCGGCACATGACGCAAGCGAGAGTGCGCGACATCGACAGCCGCAAGGCAGTCTTTGACCGCCAAACTGAAGAAGGCATCAGACACAGTGAAATCCGTAAAGTAATTCAATCATCAATATATTAAACGACATGGAATTTGAAGGAAGAATTTCGAGGGTGCTGCCTGTAAGGTCGGGCACCTCGCAGAAGGGTGAGTGGAAAGTGCTGCCCTTCGTGTTTGAGTATTTTGAGACGGGCGACCAGCGGTGGCCGGACAGAGTGCTGCTGGAAACGATGGACACGAACATCATGGCGCAGATTGGTGCGTACCTGAAGAAAAGTGCCGACCGCAAGGCGGTCGTGGAGAACGGAGACTGCGTGCTTCAGTATGAGTTGAAGTGTCGTATAGGATTCAGTCACGGCGTTAGGGAGTACGACAAGCAGGATGGCACGAAGGTGACCATCAATAATGTTCGCTGCTATAAGTTCGAGATTGCGGGACAGCAGGGACAGCAGCCAGCAGCCCACCAGGCACCGCCACAGGCTCAGCCGACGGCGGCACCTGCGATGGCGGCACAAGCACCATTCCCACCATTCCCTCCACAAGTTGACGCTAACGGAACCCCGACGTATGATGACCTACCGTTCTGACTATTTCCCGGAGAGTCGCCCGACAGGGTGGCTCTCTGAGCATCAACGCAACGGGATGCCCAACCAGCACCCACAGCTTCGTAACAATAACTGGAAGCGATGATTACAATCGACGAGCGACAAGGCGAGTTGCACCGGCAACTGGGATCGGCTGCCTCGATGGTGAAGGTGGTGATGGGTGTTGCAAACGGCTGTGCCACGGCAATCATGATGGACTGCTTCAGCGAAATCAGCGGCAAGGCTTTTGACCGCCACGGCAACCGCAAGCCACCGCACCCGAAGTACAAGCACAAGGTGAAAGCGGCATACAAGCAGGCTGTGGAAGAGATACACCAGTATGAGCGTAGGCTGCTCTACACCGAGACCAACCGATTCTTCCACGTTGCCGACCTGTCGCCCAATTACCGCAAGATATACGGCGACATCACCGACGCACAGTTCTTCGAGTTCTGGAAAGGTACGAGCGCAAAGGCATACAGCGTGAGCCGTCCGTTGGTGACAAGCCTATGGAACAAATACCGGCTTTCGCTGCTGAACCACAACGTGCCCAACGCCGATACGCTGGCATGGGCGTGTGTCGGTCAGGCTTGCCTGGTGCTGGCGTGCGACATCTACCAGACGGCACTCCGCGACGCGATGCAAGCCTGTCCTATGCTTCAGCCACACCAGATTCGCAACCTGTTCAAGGACTTCTCGCTGCAACGTGTCCGTGAGGCATGGACGCGAGCCATGATGCTGACCGAGGACATCGCCTACGAGCTGGAGCCGACAGAAGACCGCAACATTGAAATGGGCATCATGCAACTTGCCGAGACGTGGGTCAACCCTGACTACATCTACGACAGCGTGAGCGAGACCCTGCCCGAATATGAAGAGATATTCCGCACGAAGGGCGAGATGAAGAAAGCCCTGCGCAACATCGAGGAGATAAGGGCGCAGACGTGGGAGAATCTTGAAAAGAGCAACACCGATGAAACTCCTTAATCCCGCCAGCATCATCGACCTGCCAATCACCGATCCCGTTCACGTGGCCAAGCAAATCAACTGGTGGCGGCGATACAAGGAGGTGAACCGTAAGGAGCAGAAACGCCGCTCGATATACATGCAAGAATATTGGGCGACGCATAAGAACAAGCAACTATGAGCGAACAACAGAACAAAATACCACTGCCGGGGGAGCCGGATAAGGAACCCGACCTGCTGAAATACCGTAAATGGTTCGGTACGGACACAACGGGCTGCTTGCTCGACTTTGCCAAGCCATATACACCGCCAAAGTGGACGCTGAAGCACAACGGCATCAGTTTTGCCAAGCGAGGCGACCTCCATATTGTTGGCGGCAAATCAGGACACGGCAAGACGGCATTCATGTCGCAAATCATGGCCGCAATTCTTTGCGGAAGATTCGGAAACATGACGTGCCAGATTGAGGGAGAGCCGACGGTGCTCTATATCGACACGGAGCAGTCGGAAGACGATACCATTGCCATTAAGAACCGCGTCTGCACATTGGCTGGCATATCGTACAGCGTACCTCAGCCACGCTTCAAGGTGGCAAGGCTGCGTGACACGGTGCAAGTGGAAGAGCGATACAAGATGATTCTCCAGCTGATGTGGGAGATTAAGCCCGACGTGGTGTTCATCGACGGACTACTCGACATCGTAAACGACTACAACAACCAGACGGAGTGCTCGGACATTATCCGCGACCTGATGGCATACTCGACTGCGTTGAACATGTCGATGTGGTGCGTGCTGCACGAGAACCCGATGACCGACAAGCTGGTTGGCTCTCTCGGCTCAATAGCGGAGCGCAAGGTGACGGAGGTATTCGTCATCCGCAAGCACAAGGGACCACACACAGAGAAGCGATTCAAGGACTTCCCATCGGTGTTCTTCGAGATCAAACAGACCAAGGCTCGCGGCAAAGACCAAGAAGACTGGTACTTCACCGTTGAAGACCGTGCCCTCGGATGGGGCGTGCCTGTGGAACTGGGAGCCACCAATGAAGAGCCAGCGACGAAGTTTGACCCACGAGTATTAAAGGAATGGATAACCAAACGACAGTATGATGTCGAATGGCCTGCCACTCGCACAGACATCTACAGCAACATCTTCAAGCCAGAAGGTGTGACTGACGAAGGCGACCAGAAGGAAGCCATGAAAGTCTGTCTGAACAGCCGATTCTTCCTGGAACAATCCAAAGAAGAAATGAAGCCAGGGCAGAAGGTGCCGAGACTGAAAATCAACGAAGAACTTATATTACCAGTATGAAAAAGAACAATTTCGTAAGGACAGCCGAGCAGCTGCCTGACAATATGCCGTTCAAAAAGAACGACATCGTGACTTATGTGCGCTACGAGAATAGCGAGATAACAGCCCGTGACATATTGATGCTTGATAGTATTGAGCCAGACGGAACCATCAAGGCACGTGCATCAATCATCACTACCGAATCATGGGACACGTTAAAGGTTGGCACAGAACAGGCCAGTAGAATGTGGGAGCAAGGCAGTAAACTACGCTATGCACTCAACTACGAGATACGGGCGATGCTGATAGCTTTGGCAAAGAAATGCGGCATCTAACCTCATGCGTTATTATCAATAATTGCGTGTGAATATTATTACCTGTAATAATCACGCACGATAATATTATTATTATATAATAATATAATATTTTGCGAGGCACGCACGCACAACGCGCAAGGCTGGCACGCCCCAAGTGACCGCCTGATTGAGGGGCGGTCACGGAAATGGGGCTGGATGTGCCACGGGAGGCCTTGCGCACGCGCACGTTATTGGTTTTACAGATTATCGTATTTTGACCATCCGAAAGAAGGTAGTCATTCTTCGACAAGAACATAGTTATTCTTTCCGAAGAAGGTAGTTATTCTTTCTGGACTTCATAGACCAAGTTTAACAACTATGCCAAAGATACCCGACGAAATCATCCGGCGCGTACAGGACGCGGCCAAGATTGAGGACGTGGTGAGCGACTGCGGCGTGACGCTCCGCAAGGCGGGCGTGAACCTCACTGGACTCTGCCCATTCCACGACGACAAGCACGACGGCAACTTCATCGTCCGTCCATCGACGGTCAGCGCGAAGCGGGGCGGCAACACCTACCACTGCTTCGTGTGTATGCGGCGAGGCGAGGGCGGCGGTCCTGTTGACTTCCTGATGAAGCACGAGCGGCTGTCGTTCCCCGACGCTATCCGATGGCTCGGCAAGAAGTATTGCATCGAGGTGGACAACGTGCCCGTGAACTACACGCCACCGCCACCACGACCGGCACCGCCACCACTGCCGCGACTGACCTTCAGGCGTGAGACCGTAGGCGATTCGATGAAGGGTATCGAGCAGACGCTCTTCGTCAGGTGGCTCCGCTCATTGCCGTGGGACGACGAGCAGCGGGCAAGGCTCTCCGATGTGCTGCGCCTCTATTGCGTGGCCACCTGTCCGCACGGCCCCGAATGGATAGCCTTCTGGCAGATCACCCACGACGGCGTGCCGCTCACGGCCAAGTACATGAAGTATAAGGCAGACGGCCACCGGGTGAAAGACCGCGACGAGCAGGGCCGCAAGGTGTTCGCGTCAGACTGGGAGCACGCATGGAGAGCGAGGCAGAAGCAGTACGACCCCGACAAGTGGGAAGTACACTATGCGCTCTTCGGTGAGCACCTGCTCCGGCGATACCCGCAAGCCGTGGTGAACGTGGTGGAGAGCGAGAAGACGGCCATCATCATGGCCAACTACTACGGCGACTTCGACGCTCAGATATGGCTCGCCTGTGGCGGTCTTCAATGGCTCCAGCTTGATAAGTTCCAGCCGCTTATCGACCAAGGGCGCACCATCTGGCTATGGCCCGACAAGGACGGGCGCAACGACTGGCAGGAGGTGTGCGACAAACTGGGCTACGACCATTGCCGAGTATATACCCACTTCTTCGATACCTGTTGGCGCGAGGAAGACGGCGACAAGGCCGACATTGCCGACATCGCCATCCGTATGATGCGGACAGGTGACAAACCAAGACAGACAGGCCAAGGGCAGGGCGCGACCGAACCGAAATCTACGGAAGGTACTTGCAGCGGCGCGACCCATGCCCACGAGCCTGTCAGGATAGGCGACATCATCACCGAAGTCTGGAACACCGACGAACCATTCCTCGACCCGATAGAGTTGCAAGACCCAAGGGTGCGGATGTGGCGGGAGATACTGAGACAACGATACAACTTCAACAAAAGCCGAAAGCAAGGTTAAACACTATGAGCATTGAACTTGACCGCATCTACAACATGGACTGCCTGGAGGGGATGAAAGCCATTCCCGACGGCTCAGTCGATGCCGTGATTTGCGACCCTCCCTTTGGTACCACAGACAACGAGTGGGATGTGGCCTTGCCATTCGACCAACTATGGGAGCAATACTGGCGAATCCTGAAGCCTAACGGGGTGGTGCTACTGTTTGGCCAAGAGCCATTCGCAAGCAAAGCACGACTGAGTACCCCATACTTCCGATATGATTGGATATGGAGAAAGACAATGGGCGCAGGATTCTTAAACGCTAAGAAAATGCCGCTACGAATCCATGAGGTCATTATGGTATTCTATAAGGAATTGCCGACGTACAATCCGCAGTTCACACAAGGGCGACCATACAAGTTGACCAACGATTCATTCACGAAGAGTTACGGCAAGCGTGAAAAATGCGTAACCATCAGCGACGGGCGACGCTATCCTGTGGACGTTCTCGACTTCCAAGGCGCAAACAATCATCCACCGAAAAACGGAATCGGCAACACCATTCACCCCACCCAAAAGCCCGTTGACCTGTTGCGCTATCTCGTTCTGACCTACACCAACGAGGGCGACACGGTGCTCGACAACTGTATGGGCAGCGGCACAACCGCTATCGCTTGCATCAAGGAGCATCGGCACTTCATCGGCTTTGAGCTGAACAAGGAATACTTCGACAAGGCTTGCAAGCGCATCGACAACGAACAGCGACAACTAACATTATTTTAGCATGGTGCGGGAGTGGCGAGAAAAAATAAGAAATTCGCATCAACCAAAACAAAAATAAAATGACAGGGAATCAGAAAAACAAAGAAGACGGCTATGTGAACGTCTCGACGAAGGTGCCGCCCAACGTGGCTGACCTCCTGAACATCCTGGCACAGATGAGGGGCATGGAGGTGTACGAGTTGCTTCAGCTGCTGGTGCATGGCTTCATCAGCTATGCCAAGGCCGAGCAGACCGTGCCAGACGAGTTCCGACACCTGTATGAGTCGCTGAAGTTCGATGCCGCGTGGGTGAAGGCTTACAACTTCTGCTCACCGACAGCGCAACAGGACATTGCCCAGATGATCCTCATTCTTCAGCAACCTGGGCGCAAGGGCTTCGGCATGGCCATGATAGACAAACCCTTCATGGAACAGGCCACGATGACACGCAGCGTCCCGGCCATCTATGAGCGCATGAGCGAGCTTTCGCTGGGCACCAACGACTACATCCGACTGCGCCGCATGAACATCGCCAAGGGCACTCAGAGCGAGTTGGAGACCGTGCGCATGATGCTGGACGATCAAGAGCAAATCGACATCGAGGCCGCTGACCGTGAGGAACTGCCACAGATGGGCGACCGTGCCGAGAACAACCGCCCCTACATCTACGGCCAGCGCACACGGCAGACCAAACGGCGCACACCCGACGGCGAGGCCAACAGACAGCAGCGCATCGTGTTCACCGACGAAGACCGCCAGCTGGCAGACAGCGAGGCTGGACATGACAGCGGCGACGACATGGAGAAGGAAATGGGATTCAGACCACACGGACAGGAATGGTAGAACTAACGAAAGACCGCAAGGCCCGTCACATGTGGCTAATCACCACGACCGACAGCGAGGGCTTCCATCGCCAGCTGCCCATCAGCCACGACGACATGACCGACCTCATGCGGCAATGGATGGAGGAAACGATATGAAAGAGAGATTACACATGTTTGAGGGTGCCAACATCGGCGACCTCTTCGAGACTACCGACGGGTGCAAGGCAGTCTATCTCGGCTTCGATTGCTGGAAGAATCACCACCTGCTCTACATCGAGAACGACGGACAACGCACCTATCACGACGACGGACACAGCACCAATGGCGTCATATCGGAGGACATCACTGGACCATACCGCGAGGAACCAGACCCCGAAGCACTTCATACCCTGCGAGGTTGGGAGATAGCCCACGTCAGCGACACTCTCAGCAAGTGCCGCCGCTACCTGTTGGCAGTAGAGAGGAGGGGCAAGCGCGACGAGAAACGCATTGATGAACTTAACAAGATGGTTGACAGTTGTAAGATAATACTGAAGATATGAGCCGAAACAAAGACTACCAGCGACTACTCAACGCCCCGCAATGGGCGAAGGTGAAGGCCATCGTGAGGGCCAGGGCAGGAGGGCTGTGCGAGCGGTGCAAGGCAGAGGGCATTGCCGAGCATGGTGTGCCATATATCACCCCAGGCGTTGACTGCCATCACATCGTGCCGGTGGAGAGCGGCAAGACGCTGGCCGAGATGCAACGCCTGTGCTACGACACGCGCAACATCCAGCTGCTGTGTGTCCCCTGCCACATCAAGACCCACGCCGAGCAGCGGAGCCATAGCAAGGAGGCCCACAAGCAGCGCGAGAACGACCGACTGAGCCAATGGATAGCGAGGCAAGGCCGACCGAAAGACAGCGACCCGAAATGTTAAAATCGGGGCTATGTTTTTTAACATTTCGACTTTGATTCCCAAATCCACTTGCCCTTACATCTATCTACACAGGACATTCCGAGGGGGTACTTTTTCCCACGCCTTAACATAACTTATCCCGATAAGGAAAGCGGGACATATATCCCACATCGGAATATATAAGCGAAACGCACGATAATTAAAAATCAAATTCACCGACATGCCAAGACAAGCTATCGTACCGATGAAACTGCCAGCCGAGCAGCCCGACTGCTGCGCGGCCTGCCCGCTGTGCGGACTGATACCCAAGGAGCAACGCCAGGAGGGTGCCCGACAGAGTTACGTGTGTCTGGGTGTGCTCGGCGAGGCTCTCACATCGAAGGGCATACACTCCAGCGCGGCGGCATACAAGGCGAAGAACCGAAAACTACACCGACCCTGCGACACC
>ODAJ011997117.1_pt1 | contig 18850 bp, 18 predicted proteins | sample 1539241 | NCBI WGS metagenome assembly ODAJ01 (sample SAMN02144231, study PRJEB22623) | gut metagenome | biome: sheep rumen | host: Ovis aries | place: New Zealand | reverse complement strand
AGATTTGCCCCAGAATAAGCGTGGCGAAATCGCATTGACCTATATCTATGGTATTGGTCGAAGTAGTTCAGCAAAGATATTGGATAAGGCTGGTGTTAACCGCGACCTGAAGGTAAGCGAGTGGACTGATGACCAGGCAGCTAAAATCCGTGAAATTATCGGCGCTGAATTCAAAGTAGAAGGTGATCTCCGTAGCGAGATCCAGATGAATATCAAGCGACTGATGGATATTGGTTGCTATCGTGGAGTCCGTCATCGTCATGGTCTTCCTGTTCGTGGTCAGAGCACCAAGAACAATGCTCGTACCCGTAAAGGTAAGAAGAAGACTGTTGCAAATAAGAAGAAGGCCACGAAGTAATTGAGAATTAAGAATTGAAAATTGGAAATTGAAAATTCAGAATTATGGCAAAGAAAACAGTCACAAAGAAAAGAAATGTTAAGGTTGACGCTATCGGACAGCTCCATGTTCATAGCTCATTCAACAATATCATTGTATCTTTAGCAAACGGTGAGGGTCAGGTTATTTCTTGGTCTTCAGCAGGTAAGATGGGCTTCCGTGGTTCTAAGAAGAACACTCCATATGCAGCACAGATGGCAGCAGAAGACTGCGCAAAGGTTGCTTTCGACCTCGGTCTTCGCAAGGTAAAGGCATATGTTAAGGGTCCAGGTAACGGTCGTGAGTCAGCTATTCGCGCCGTACACGGAGCAGGTATCGAGGTAATTGAGATCGTTGACGTTACTCCGCTTCCACACAACGGATGTCGCCCTCCAAAGCGTCGTAGAGTATAATAGGAAGAACTAGGAAAGCCTAGGAAATCCTAGGAAATCCTAGAACCCCTTAGTAATAAAGAAACAGAAATTATTTTATAGATTATGGCAAGATATATAGGACCGAAATCAAAAATTGCACGTCGATTTGGCGAAGCCATCTTCGGCGCCGACAAAGTTTTGTCCCGCAGGAACTTCCCCCCGGGACAGCATGGCAATAACCGTCGTCGTAAGATGTCGGAGTATGGTGTCATGTTGGCAGAGAAGCAGAAGGCTAAGTACACTTACGGAGTACTTGAGCGTCAGTTCCGTAACCTGTTTGAGAAGGCAGCAAAGGCTGACGGTATCACCGGTGAGGTGCTGCTGCAGTCGCTTGAGAGCCGCCTTGACAACGTAGTGTTCCGTCTCGGAATAGCACCTACTCGTGCAGCAGCACGTCAGCTCGTAGGTCACAAGCACATCGTAGTCGATGGACAGGTAGTAAACATACCTTCTTACAACGTTAAGGCAGGTCAGATTGTCGGCGTTCGCGAGAAGGCGAAATCTCTCGAGGTTATCGAGGCTTCTTTGGCTGGCTTCAACCACAGCAAGTATCCATGGCTTGAGTGGGATGAGCAGACAAAGAGCGGCAAGTTCCTGCACCGTCCCGAGCGTGCCGACATCCCCGAGAACATTAAAGAGCAGTTAATCGTTGAGTTGTACTCTAAGAACTAAAATCAATTAAATCAATGGCGATATTAGCATTTCAAAAACCCGATAAAGTAGTCATGCTGGAGGCAGACGAGAAGTTCGGCAAGTTCGAATTCCGTCCATTAGAGCCAGGCTTTGGAGTTACCATAGGTAACGCGTTGCGCCGCATACTCCTTTCATCGCTCGAGGGTTATGCTATCAACACTATAAAGATTTCAGGTGTTGAGCATGAGTTCTCCTCTGTACCAGGTGTTAAGGAAGATGTAACCAACATGATCTTGAATCTGAAGCAAGTTCGATTCAAGCAAGTAGTAGAAGAATTCGAGAATGAGAAGGTTAGTATCACCGTAGAGAATTCCACAGAATTCAAAGCAGGTGATATTGGCAAGTATCTGACTGGATTTGAAGTGTTAAATCCTGATTTGGTGATTTGTCATTTAGATGCCAAAGCATCGATGCAGATAGACTTGACCATTAACAAGGGCAGAGGTTATGTTCCCGCTGACGAGAATCGTGAGTTCTGCACCGACGTTAACGTCATTCCTATAGACTCTATTTATACTCCAATCCGCAATGTCAAGTACAGCGTAGAGCCCTATCGTGTTGAGCAGAAGACCGACTACGATAAGCTCGTACTCGAGGTGACAACGGATGGTTCCATACACCCAAAGGACGCGCTTAAAGAGGCAGCTAAAATCCTTATCTTCCACTTTATGCTCTTCTCTGACGAGAAGATCACAATCGAGAATACCGACGAAATCGGTAATCAGGAGTTCGATGAGGAAGTACTGCACATGCGCCAGTTGCTTAAGACTAAGCTCACAGACATGAACCTCTCTGTTCGTGCGCTCAACTGCCTCAAGGCAGCTGACGTTGAGACACTTGGCGACCTGGTACAGTACAACAAGACTGACCTCCTTAAGTTCCGCAACTTTGGTAAGAAATCGCTTTCAGAGCTTGATGATTTGCTCGAGAGTCTGAATCTGTCGTTTGGAACTGATATTTCAAAGTACAAACTGGACAAGGAGTAATTGACAATTGATAATTGACAATTGATAATTGTCCACAAAAGAAAAAAAGTAAAAAATGAGACACGGAAAGAAATTCAACCATCTGGGCCGTACTGCAGATCATCGTCGTGCCATGTTAGCTAACATGACCATCTCGCTGATTATGCACAAAAGAATCACTACGACCCTCGCCAAGGCAAAGGCACTCAAGAAGTATGCTGAGCCACTGATCACACGTTGCAAGGAAGATACTACCAACTCACGTCGTGTAGTATTCAGCTACCTGCAGAATAAATATGCTGTTACAGAGCTTTTCAAGGAGATCGCACCGAAGGTAGGCGACCGTCCTGGAGGCTACACCCGCATCATTAAGCTTGGTGCACGTAAGGGTGACGGTGCTGACATGGCATTCATCGAGCTCGTTGACTTCGATGAGAACATGGCAAAGGCTCCTAAGGCAGCTAAGAAGACTCGTCGTAGCCGCAAGGCTGCTCCAAAGGCAGAGGCTCCAGTAGCAGCTGCTGAGGAAGCACCAAAGGCAGAAGAGGCTCCTGTTGCAGAAGCTCCTGCAGCTGAAGAGGCTAAAGCCGAGGAAGCAAAGGCTGAATAAGTCAACAAGACATATTTATAAGCTCAGCGCCCATCGTACATTGACGTACGGTGGGCGTTTTTTATGTGAAATAGGGAAATCCCTATCATGTTTTAGGGAAAAAGGAATTGCACTCTTCGGAAGATGTTGTATCTTTGCATCGTAATTCAAATAATTAAGACAATGAAGAAGTTATTTTTTATTACGATAGGCGTGGCTCTGTTGGTGAGCAGTTGTGGTACATACACTGGCGCTGGAGCCTATGTGGGAGCAGGGTTCGGCTCTATCATCGGTTCCGCAGTAGGTGGCATCAGTGGCGGATGGCGCGGCAGCGATGTCGGCACCCTCGTAGGAATGGCTGGCGGTGCTGTGGTAGGTGCTGCCATAGGTGCTCAGGCAGACAAAGCTGCCGAGGAAGAGTATCAGGAGCATAAGCAGCGCACCATGGAACGCATAGAGCAGAAACGTCAGTCGCAGTCGTCACGTGACTATAGCTACAGTGCACCAGATTATAACGACAGCGGTTTTGACCCGTCAAATGGCGCCGACGACCGTTTTGACTTCTCACCGGGCAGCGGCAATAGTGGCAGCGGTTATAGCGTAGCTCAGCCCGCTGTTCCTGACAATCAGTTACTTGAGATACGTAATCTTCGGTTTGTCAACGAACAGGAACAGAACCTCACGGTGCGTCCAGGTGAGATGTGTCGTGTAGTCTTCGAGGTGATGAATCGTTCAGGACGTATGCTTTACAACGTACAGCCGCAGGTTATAGAGTTGACAGGCAACAAGCACGTCATCGTCTCCCAAGGTATCATTGTCGAGAGTATAGCGCCCGGAAAGGGTATCCGTTATACGGCGATGGTGAAAGCCGATGACCATCTGCGCGGTGATAAGCTGCGTTTCCGCGTTTCCGTCACCGCCGCCGGAAACCCCGATACAGCACAGAGTCGGGAGTTTGAAGTGGGACTGAGATAAAAGCCTTTGGCATGAGACTGTCGAAAGGCAGCGGCTTAAAGCCCTCGTCTGGCCAGTCGTCCACTACCTCAACCTCAACATTGGTTACACCCATGCGTACCAAGTCAATTTCCTTTGCAGCCGCATAGGACACGTCGATAACCCGACCACGGACATGAGGTCCGCGGTCGGTAACTTTTACTACCGTCCATTTGCCGTTTTTCAGATTAGTAACCTTCAGCAACGTGCCGAAGGGGTGAGTCCTGTGAGCACAGAACAGACTGTCACGGTGGTAGTGCGTACCGCTGCTCATGCGCTTGCCGTGGAAACGGTGGTTGTAGTAGGAGGCTTTACCCCTCTGCACCTGCGCAACACACTGCGGAAGACACAGAAAAAATAGGAAGGCGCACAGCACTGCTGCGCGCTTTCCTATACTACTTATAATTTTAATATTATTCATTCACATTTAAACTATACCTTGTGCAAGCATAGCCTTTGCCACCTTCATGAATCCGGCAACGTTGGCGCCCTTGACGTAGTTTATGTAGTTTCCTTCGCGTCCGTACTTCACGCACTGCTCGTGGATGCCCGACATTATCTGGTGCAACTTCTGATCTACCTCTTCGCCGCTCCATGATATGCGCATAGAGTTTTGAGTCATCTCCAGACCACTTGTTGCTACACCACCGGCATTGACCGCCTTTCCGGGAGCGAATAGCTGATTAGCAGCAATGAATTTGTCAACAGCCTCTGCGGTACATCCCATATTCGATACCTCTGCAACGCATAATGGCTTGTTGGCGAGGATGGCGTCAGCGTCGTCACCATTAAGCTCGTTCTGTGTAGCACATGGCAGATAGATATCTGCTTTCTGCTCCCAGGGTTTCTTGCCCTCAAAGAACTGTGCGCCCTCGAACTCCTCAGCATAAGGCTGACAGATGTCATTACCCGAAGCACGTAGTTCAAGCATGTATTCTATCTTCTCGTCGTCAAGACCTGCCGGGTCGTAGATGTATCCGTCAGGACCGCTGATGGTAATGACCTTAGCGCCCAGCTCAGTAGCCTTCTTCGCTGCGCCCCATGCCACGTTGCCGAAGCCCGAGAGAGCCACCGTCTTGCCCTTAATGTCAAGTCCGTGTTCACGCATCATCTGGTTCACGAAATAAAGGGCTCCGAATCCTGTTGCCTCCGGACGAAGTATAGAACCGCCCCATTCCAGACCCTTACCGGTGAGTGTGGCACCGTGGAACTGACTTGTCAACTTCTTGTACATGCCAAAGAGATAACCTATCTCCCTGCCGCCAACACCGATATCACCGGCAGGAACATCCATGTCAGGACCAATTACCTTGTACAACTCGCACATGAACGCCTGACAGAAACGCATAATCTCGGCATCGCTCTTGCCGCGTGGGGCAAAGTCCGAGCCGCCCTTACCGCCGCCCATAGGCAGTGTCGTCAGCGCGTTCTTGAAAGTCTGCTCAAAACCGAGGAACTTCAGGATGCTGAGGTTCACCGACGGGTGGAAACGCAGACCGCCCTTGTACGGACCAATGGCACTGTTGAACTGCACACGGTAGCCGATGTTTACCTGTACCTTTCCCTTGTCGTCAACCCAAGGCACACGGAACGTCGTGATACGCTCTGGCTCTACAAGGCGCTCAATAATTTTTGCTTTCTCAAACTCGGGATGCTGGTTGTAAACGTCCTGAATAGAGGTGAGTACCTCCTTCACTGCTTGTAAGTACTCCAACTCACCTGGGTGCTTCTTTTCCAGGTCTTGCATTATTCTTGCAACTTCCATACTATAGATTTTTAAGGTTAAATAATATAGTGTTTCGCTTGCAAATATAATTAATTTTTTTTAAACAGCAAATAATCCTGTAAAAAATCATTATATTTGCACCACTAAAAGCAGAATTATCTATGGAGAATAACAATATCCCCCAGCAGTGGAACAAGTTCATATTGCGTGACGTGTCGTTTGTAAACCTTATGACGCACCGCATTTTTAATGTACTCATCGTGGCTAATCCCTATGATGCATTCATGCTTGAGGACGACGGACGCGTTGACGAGAAAATCTTTAACGAATATACTGAGTTGGGACTGCGTTACCCTCCCTCGTTCACACAGGTTAGTACCACCGAGGAAGCTGCAGAGTTTCTCAGTACGACGAGTGTTGACCTCGTGATATGTATGCCCGGTAATGCCGACAACGACGCCTTTGAGGTCGCCCGTGACATCAAACATCACTTCCCCGACATTCCCTGCGTGGTGCTTACACCGTTCTCTCACGGCATCACCCGTCGCATAGAGAACGAAGATATGTCAATCTTCGACTACATCTTCTGCTGGCTCGGCAACACCAATCTCATCCTCTCCATAATAAAGCTTATCGAGGACCGCATGAATCTGGAACACGACATCCAGGAGGCGGGCGTCCAGATGATACTTCTCGTCGAGGACAGCATACGTTTCTATTCCTCGGTGCTGCCCAACCTGTATAACTACATTCTTGCACAGAGTCAGCGCTTCGCTACCGAGGCTCTTAACCCTCACAGCGCAACGCTCCGCATGCGCGGTCGTCCTAAGGTTGTGCTCGCACGAAACTACGAAGAGGCTATGGACCTCTATAATAAATATGCCGACAACACCATCGGTGTCATCAGCGACTGTCGCTTCCCTGTAAACGGAGAGGTTGACCCCGAGGCAGGCTTCAAACTCCTCCACGCTATCCGTGAGCACGACGAGTACGTGCCGCTTATAATGCAGAGTTCCGAGACAGACAACCGCAAACGTGCCGAGGCGGAGGGAATAGCGTTTATCGATAAGAACTCCAAGAAGATGAATATCGACCTGCGCAACCTCCTCGCTGACCACATGGGCTTTGGCGACTTCGTGTTCCGCAACCCTAAGACCAAGGAAGAGATAATGCGCATACGCAACCTCAAGGAGCTGCAGGACAACATCTTCACCATTCCCAACGACTCCATGCTTTACCATATCTCGCGCAACCACATGAGCCGCTGGCTTTGTGCCCGCGCTATCTTCCCCGTGTCGGAGTTCCTCAAGACCGTCACGTGGCATAAGTTGCAGGATGTCGATATGCACCGCCAGATTATCTTCGACGCCATAGTGCAGTACCGCCGCATGAAGAACATCGGCGTCGTGGCAGTCTTCGACCGTGGTAAGTTCGATGCCTACAGCCACTTTGCCCGTATCGGCGACGGCTCGTTGGGAGGAAAGGGTAGAGGACTTGCATTCCTTGACAACGTCATAAAGACCCACCCGGAGTTCAGCAAGTTCGAAAATGTAAAGGTCGGTATCCCCAAGACGGTGGTGCTCTGTACCGACGTCTTCGACGAGTTTATGGACTCCAATAACCTGTACCAGATAGCACTCAGCGATGCCTCCGACGAGACAATTCTGCAGCACTTCCTGCGTGCACAGTTGCCCGACAAGTTCATTGCTGACTTCTTCACGTTCTTCGAGGCTACCCGCAGTCCTATAGCCATCCGCAGCTCTTCACTGCTCGAGGACTCTCACTATCAGCCCTTTGCAGGCATCTACTCCACGTATATGATACCTTATCTCGACGATAAGTATCAGATGCTGCAGATGCTGGCTGCCGCCATAAAGAGCGTCTATGCCTCGGTGTATTATAAGGACTCAAAGGCGTATATGACAGCCACGAGTAATGTCATCGACCAGGAGAAGATGGCTGTCATCCTGCAGGAGGTCGTCGGACAGCAGCACGGCACCAGCTATTATCCCACCATAAGCGGTGTACTGCGTTCGCTCAACTACTATCCCATTAACGACGAGACAGCCGAGGAGGGAATAGCATCGCTCGCATTAGGACTTGGAAAATATATCGTTGACGGTGGACAGACGTTGCGTGTATGCCCCTATCATCCTACTCAGGTACTGCAGATGTCCGAAATGGAGATTGCCCTCAAGGAGACACAGACTCAATTCTATGCCCTTGACATGGAGCATGTAAGCAATGAGTTTAAAGTTGACGATGCTTTCAACATTAAGAAACTGAAGGTGCGCGATGCCGACAAGGACGGCACCCTGCGCTATATAGCGTCAACCTACGACCCCTACGACCAGATTATCCGTGACGGGTATTACGAGGGCGGCAGAAAGATAATCTCCCTGACAGGTGTCCTGCAGCACGACATCATTCCGTTGCCCGAGCTTCTGCAAATGTCTATGAAGTACGGCAGCGATGCCATGCGTCGTCCCGTAGAGATAGAACTGGCATGTAATGTCAATGACGACCGCACGGCAGAGTTCTATCTCCTGCAGATACGTCCTATCGTTGACTCTAAGCAGGTGCTCGAGGAAGACCTGCAGTCAATACCCGACAACAAGTGTCTGTTACGCAGCAACCACTCCTTGGGACACGGCATCTCCGAGGACGTCCTTGACGTGGTATATGTCAAGACCGGTGACGATTTCTCCGCCATGAATAATCCTAAGATAGCCGACGAGATAGAGCAGATAAACCGTCGTTTCCTTGAACGTGGCGAGAACTACGTCCTCATAGGTCCCGGACGTTGGGGCTCCAGCGACTACTGGCTGGGCATCCCCGTGAAATGGCCTCACATCTCGGCGGCACGAGTCATCGTGGAACAGGGACTGCAGAACTATCGTGTCGATCCTTCTCAGGGAACCCACTTCTTCCAGAACCTCACCTCCTTCGGTGTCGGCTATTTCACTATTAACGACTTCTGTGGCGACGGCATTATACAGAAAGAAGTGCTTGACGCAATGGATGCCGTCGAAGAAACCGACTTCGTACGCCATGTACGCTTCAACAAGCCTCTTAAAATAATGATGGACGGAATGCGACAGGAGGGAGTAGTGCTACTTCCAGAGAATTGATTTACATCAAAAAAGCACTGTAAGTCAGAAGAATATAACCTAAATCCTTTGAATATATCGAAAAACCCCTTACCTTTGCATCGTGTTTTTCATAGTATTAGATTTAAGGTTAACAAGATTAGGGTCTACAGCGGTAGACCATTTTTTTTGCCTTAAAAGTTGGAGCATAGAAAATATTTGCTTAATTTTGCAGAAGATTTCATTATTAACAATAAAAACACATACAACATGAAAAAGTATTTAGCAGAAGCAGTCGGCACAATGGTGCTCGTGCTCATGGGTTGTGGTGCAGCAGTTTCTTTAGGATGTACAAATGCTGACCCAGAAACCGTTGTTGGTACATCATTAGCTTTCGGTCTCGCCGTGGTGGCAATGGCTTACACCATCGGTGGTATCTCGGGTTGCCATATCAACCCCGCTATCACTCTCGGCGTATGGCTCAGTGGTCGTATGAACAGTAAAGAGGCTTGCGGCTATATGGTGAGCCAGGTTATCGGTGCTATTATCGGTTCGGCAGTTCTCTATTGCCTCACCACCTCAGCAGGTCTCGAGGGAACAGGAGCCAACGACCTTCAGGCTAACGGCGCCGGCACCATTCCCGTACTCGGCGGTCTTTTGGCAGAGATATTCTTTACCTGCGTATTCGTCCTCGTAGTCCTCGGTGCTACAAGCAAGACAAACGGTGCTACAAACAACTTCGCAGGTCTGGCGATTGGTCTCGCTCTCGTGCTTGTTCACCTTTGCTGCATCCGTTACACGGGAACATCTGTTAACCCCGCACGTTCCATCGGTCCGGCTATCTTCCAAGGCGGTACAGCACTCGCTAACCTCTGGATATTCATTGTAGGTCCCTTCGTAGGCGGCGCCTGCGCAGCAGGAATATGGAAACTTATCGAGAATAAGTAATCATCGGAATAACATGATACCGTAATTCCGTGATAACGATATAACGAAAAACCCTAACAAAACAATAATAAAATTTAAAACAATTATGGTTAATTACAAAGACTTAGGCTTGGTGAACACCCGTGAGATGTTCAAGAGAGCCATCAATGGCGGATATGCTATCCCCGCATTCAACTTCAACAATCTTGAGCAGTTGCAGGCTATCATCAAGGCCTCTTCAGACCTTCGTTCTCCTGTTATCCTTCAGGTGAGCAAGGGAGCGCGTAACTATGCTAACCCAACACTTCTGCGCTACATGGCACAGGGTGCTGTAGAGTATGCTAAGGAACTCGGTTGCGAGCATCCTGAGATTGTTCTCCACCTCGACCACGGTGACAGCTTCGAACTCTGCAAGAACTGTGTTGACATGGGCTTCTCATCAGTGATGATCGACGGTTCTTCACTGCCTTACGAGGAGAATATCGCTCTCACAAAGAAGGTCGTAGAGTACGCTCACCAGTACGACGTTACCGTTGAGGCTGAGCTCGGCGTTCTCGCAGGTGTAGAGGACGAGGTTGCTTCTGAGGAGTCACACTATACAAAGCCCGAGGAAGTTATCGACTTCGCTACCCGTACAGGTTGCGACTCACTGGCTATCTCTATAGGTACCAGCCACGGTGCTTACAAGTTCAAGCCCGAGCAGTGCACACGCGACCCGAAGACAGGTCTGCTCGTTCCTCCTCCATTGGCATTCGACGTTCTTGACGCCATCATGGAGAAACTTCCTGGATTCCCCATCGTGCTCCACGGCTCTTCTTCAGTACCACAGGAGTATGTTAAGATTATCAACGAGAACGGCGGTAAGCTGCCTGACGCTGTCGGTATTCCTGAGGAGCAGCTCCGCAAGGCTTCTAAGAGCGCCGTATGTAAGATTAACATCGACTCTGACTCTCGTCTGGCATTCACCGCTGCCGTTCGCAAGGTGTTTGCAGAGAAACCGGGCGAGTTCGACCCACGTAAGTACTGCGGTCCTGCACGCGACCTTATGATTGAGCTTTACAGCCACAAGATTAAGGAAGTTCTCGGTTCTGACGGTAAGTTGGCACAGTGCTAAAAGCCGGACAGGAAAACATATAAAAGTCCCGGAGGCATTCCCTTCGGGACTTTTTCTTTTCGTCGTTAACTTTTTTTATAGGAGTATGCAGGTCACTTGTCGGAAAAATATTTACTTTTGCAATATCATTAACTCATAAATGATTGAGTGTAATAATTTTGTTATTAACTATTTAAAGATGTAGTATTATGAAGACGATGAAGTATTTTTTCGCAGCATTGATGTGTATCTTAGTTTCTAACGTAGCAATGGCTGACGATACTCCTATACCTGTAGAGCAGCTTCCGGCAGCCGCTAAGACTTTTGTTCAGACCAACTTCAAGGGCAAGAAGATAATCTCTGCTGAGAAAGACTGGAACTCCTACGAGTGCCGTCTTGACGATGGAACAAAGATAGAGTTTAACCGCAAGGGAACATGGAAGAAAGTTGACCGCCACATGGTAGCCCTTCCCGCAGCTATCGTTCCCGCTGCCATCCAGCAGTATGTCAGCACCAACTTCCCCGGCACAGTAATTACCAAGATAGACAAGGAGCGCTACGGTTACGAGATTGAGTTGTCGAGCGACATCGACCTTAAGTTCAACTACCAAGGTGTCCTCATCGGTATGGATGACTAAGCTCGGTATAATACTATTATCATTATTTATCTCTCTGCCGATGGTTACGTCGGCAGAGACCATTGACCGCAGGGCACTTGTGGAGCGTAATAACCCTGTAGTACAGAGCGTTGATACCTTGGCGTCGCTGAGTGTCGGCAACGGCGGTTTCGCCGTTACCACCGACGTCACTGGCATGCAGACCTTCCCTGAATATTACCGCGGCGGAGTACCCCTCGGCACCCAGAGCGACTGGGGGTGGCACAGTTTCGACAACCCCGAGCAACTGCGCATAGAGGAGAGTTATAAGGAAGAAGACTTCGGTCATGGTCATAAGGAGCTCTATGCCACGGAGTTTCGTGAGGACGGTCGTCCGCGTCGCGCCGCACAGTGGTATCGTATGAACCCGCACCGCCTGCACCTCGGCTGTAACGGCTTGGAAGTAGATAACCTCAAACCCTCCGACCTTAAGGATATACGTCAAGAGCTTGACATGTGGAAGGGCATGATAACGTCGCGGTTTACCATCGGTAACACCCGCTACCGCATCAGAACCGTGTGTCATCCCCGTCGCGATATGGTGGCGTGGCACATATCTGCAGATAAAGGCAACGCAAGGGTTTGTCTGCGTTTTGCCTATCCTACCGGGAAACACACCGACGACGCCTGCGACTGGAGCGCGGGGAGGAACCATAGCACAGAACTTGTCGGCAGCACCGACAAGAGCGCTCTGCTCCGTCGCACCGTTGACAGCACCACGTACTACGTCGCCGTGCATTGGGAGGAGCCGGCACGACTTTACGAGAAAGCCCCCAACTACTGGGTTTTAGCTGCCGATGGTGGCAGTCTTACCTACACTTGCGAGTATCTGTCCGCTGCCGGGGACTCAGGCAGCGGGAACTTCTCTGCCGTTGCAGATGACGAAGGCTTCTCCGTTGTCGCCGCACTGTCAGCTAACCATTGGAAGACCTTCTGGAGCGAGGGCGCTGCCGTCGATTTCTCCCATTGCACCGACCCGAGGGCTTCTGAGTTGGAGCGTCGTGTGGTACTCAGCCAGTATCTGCTCGCCATACAGTGCTGTGGCGACACCCCTCCGCAGGAGACAGGACTGACGTACAACTCGTGGTTCGGGAAATTCCACATGGAAATGATATGGTGGCACCAGTCGTGGTTGCCCCTTTGGGGACATGCCGACCGTCTGGAGCACACCCTCCGGTGGTACACTGTCGCCGAGACTGTCGCCCGTCGCATAGCGCAGCGCCAAGGTTTCCGCGGCGTGCGCTGGATGAAGATGACCGACCCCAGTGGCGAGGAAGCACCGTCGAAGGTCGGCAGCTATCTCGTGTGGCAGCAGCCCCACCTTATATATCTTGCCGAACTGGTATATAGGAGTATGCAACAGCGTCCGTCGTCAGAGCGTGAAGAACTCCTTGACCGCTACGGAGCGCTTATAGATAGTACGGCGACATGGATGGCAGACTTCCTGACCTACGATGCCGTCGGCAACCGCTATATAATAAAAGGTGTAATACCTGCCCAGGAAACCCTCAAGGCGAGTGTTACCTATAACCCTCCCTTCGAATTGTCTTACTGGCACTATGCCCTGCAGACGGCACAACAGTGGCGCCTCCGCAGAGGCTTGAAGGCAAACCCAGAGTGGACTGCCAAAATCAGTAAATTGTCGCATTTGGCATTTGGCAGTTCTCCCGACGGCAGTACGCTGTATCTCGCCGCCGAGTCAGCCTCCGACACCTACAGCACGCAGAGCCTTATCAGCGACCACCCCGCCGTCCTCGGTGCCGTGGGAGTGCTCCCCGCGAGTCCTCTTGCCGATGCCGCCGTCATGCGCAGCACTGCCGCATGGATATGGGACGGGTGGAACTGGGACCGCACGTGGGGATGGGACTATCCTATGGTGGCTATGAACGCCGCCCGTCTCGGCGACGCCGAGCGTGCCGTCGATGCACTCCTTATGGACAAGCGCACCAACACATATCTCCCTAACGGTCATAACTATCAGGACGGTCGTCTGCGCTGCTATCTTCCCGGCAACGGAGGACTGCTCACCGCCGTCGCCCTTATGTGTGCCGGCTGGGACGGTAGCACGGGAAAGAATCCCGGCTTCCCAGATAATGGTAAATGGGATGTGCGTTGGGAGGGACTTCTTCCTATGCCGTAGTTTTTATACCTATAGCGTTATAGGTTGTATCGTCCGGTATTATCTCTCCCTCGGTAGAAGACACGAATACCAGTGTCCTGCATTACTTCCATTTTTTCTTAACTTTTTCTTGCGGTCAAAGTCTTCCGGAGTTGTTAAGGTGAATGCATATCTCTTCTGCCATCGCGTTAAGTGCCACGCAGTCGGCTCGGCTGATATGACGTTTGCCACCGTCGTACTGCCAGGGACTGAGAATAAGCAGACGACCGGCGGCACACGCGTCGAAAAGGGCGTCGGCGGGTTTATAGTAGTCACGGAAACCGTTATCAGTCAAGAGAATGAAAGGGCGCTGTTCCCTCAGCAACACTTGCATTACCTGCTTCTCGTCGGGCGATATGAACGGCGAAACCATCACCGCAGCCTGACGAGCCTTCAAGACACAGGCGTTCTTATAGTCGCGCAGTTCCCGGTCATCGCCGTGCTGTGCCTTCTCCACCATCGCACGACGTACATGCACCGGGGCGTAGGCGTCCTCCATAAGAAGTGCGGCGTTGCCTACACCGTCGTAACTACGACCGCCGATGACAATGCTCTTCTGAACACGGAAATAGCCGGGCTTCAACCGCTTGGTGGCAAGCCGCTGGGGGTTCATGTCTATATAGCGGATGGTAGTCTGCAACTGACTGTAGCGAGCCATGGGGCGGATAAAGGGCATCTCGGTAAACAACGCCCCTAACCGGTAATAGCCTTCGTCGCCCAACTGCCCCCGCAGCGCCGCCGCCACCTCCTGCAGCCTCCGGCTCCCTTCTTTAAGGGATTTTAAGGCGGAGTTCGCTTCTTTGTTTTCAGCGCCCCCTTCTTTGTTTTCTCCCCGAATGTCATTCGGGGTAATAAAAGAAGCGGCGCTGGCGTCATTCGGGGTAATAAAAGAAGGACCGGCGTAACTGCATGCCCGCCCCAGCTTCTTCGCTGCCTGCCAAAAGCCCCTCGCTACGGTTCCTATACCTTTCTCCATTCTCCGCTGAACGTAAAGCACGGCATGCAGGTGGTCGGGCATCAGGCAGAAATGCAGCACTCTTACCTCTGGACGATATACGTGGATGCTCATCAGACAGTCTATCAGCGCATCGCCGAGGGCTGTGCGCGCCACCTTTGCTTTTGTAGGGTCACCACCGGGCGTAACGAGCGCACCAAGCACCGGCTGGCGGTCTGTCACCGTCAGGGTTATGTGGTACAGTCCTGCGCCCTTCCATGTGCTCCCGGGCTCCTGCCATTGCCAATGTTCGTGCTCCGTCATATCACTATGATGCAAAGGTACTGTTTCTTTGTGAATAAAACAAACATTTAATAAAACAATGCGTATTTTCCTGTTACGAAAAGGAAAAAGCGGAAAAATAATTTTTTTCGCTTTTTTCTTTGCATGTAACGGGAATAATTCTTAACTTTGCACCTTGGAGTAACCTCCCTCGGTGCGTCGGCGTCAAAAAAGGGGGATGAAGACCTCAATGGTAAGAACAAGAAAAAAGAGAAAAACAAACAACTTAAAAGGTAAAAAGATTAAAAGTATCAAACTTTAATTCTTTGCTGCCGGGCAAAATCAGGAATTAGACCTGTGGTAGCAATAGCCGATAGAAGAGATGAAACAAGTTAGTTTTTATCAAAAAGAAAGGGCAAGTTATGTCTGTTCGTATCGATATCGACGATGGACTACCAAAAGGCTTCCCGCAAGACCCCAAGGCTAGTCCTGGCGGCACCCCTGAAAGAGGCGACGCGGATAGCTGTTGTACTCCGGGGGAGAAGGCTATCCTTGACAAGTTGATAGAGATGAGGGCTGAACACAGAAAGGAAATGGAGGAACTTAGGGAGGAAAACAAGGAGTTAAAGGAGGAACTGAAAGACACGAAGGAGGAACTGAAAGACACGAAGGAGGAACTGAAAGACACGAAGGAGGAACTGAAGGAGGTAAGACGAATTATAATGAAGCACGATGAATACACCCGTGGCGAGGAGAGTAGCAACGAAGAGAAGATACACCGTACCACCCTCGTCTTCATGCGTTGGCTGGACATCCAACAAAACAAAGAGGAGTGGGAGCAGGGCGTAGTGATGTGCGTCAAGGAGATTGCCAACGACAGGATAGTCATCCGCGCCCGTAAACTTTCCAAGTTCCTTAGGCTTCTCTTCCGTTGCATGCGAATGTCGCAGCGTTCTGCCGGCATGCGTCAGTTGCAGGAGCACATCAGGAAGCACTGCATGCGCATAGACGGCACCCGCGTCGTTCCCATCGGCGACATCCATTCTATGATAAAGCGCGTGTCTTAGATTTTATTTCCGAAAACCCGACAGTCGAAGAAAGTTTTAGTTACACTATTTCCATTATATAATTTGTATAATTGCTATAAAATGTCTATCTTTGCACGCAGAAAGACTGGAAAAAGAAAATCATAACAATAATCTTAGATTCATGAAGATAGTATCATTATCCATTACACATCTTATGATGATAATGAAAAACAATGGCTCACGTCGTGGTTATGCAGCACATCACGAAGGAAATGATAGACAAGTTTATTAGGGAATTACGAAGTACAAATTAGGAATTACGAATTAGGAATTAGGAAATAAATTATACGGAATGAAGAAGTTCTTTTTAGTCTATGGAGCGGCATACCTGTTGTTGTTGGTATTCTTGTTGGGACTACAGTTTGTATATCCTAAACTGGAACTCCACATGCTCCTGAACTCATACCACACAAGACTACAGGACCTGTTCTTTAAATATTATTCTATGATGGCAGAAGGACCGTTGTACGTCCTTGCTCTTCTGCCTATATTGTGGAAGCAGGTGAGGATGACCGTCTTCTTCGCCGTCTGTGAACTGACGGGTGGCGGACTCTTGCAAATCCTGAAACACCTTATCAGCATGCCGCGCCCCCAGAGCGCCTTCGAGAGTGCTCCCGACATGGTACTGCCGGTGGTGGAGGGTGTCAGCCTGCATAGCAGCAATTCGTTCCCCTCAGGACACGCCTCGACGTTCTTCGTCTTCTTCACGTGTCTTGCGCTATTCCTGGCGTACCACCATCTGTGCCGTGTCAAGGAACACAAGGCTAAGCCGTGTGTGCTCTTCTACGGTGCACTGTTGCTTACGCTGTTACTCGCAGCGCTGGGTGCCTATTCACGAGTCTATCTCTCGCAGCACTTCCTCTCGGACGTTTGCATGGGTAGCGTTATTGGTTTCTTGACACCATGCCTCATGTTCTACTTCTTAAAGGATAAGATTTTAAAACTCAAGACGAAAGCATCTGTCGTGGATGGCGTCTCATGAGAACGCTCAGGTTAATAACACTCCTCGCCGCAATCGGCGTCAGTATGCACGTTCCGGCACAGGACTGCGTGGCACGTTTCGTCAAGAAACTTGGCACCACCATAGACTCTATGGCGGTACGTGGCATAGACCACCGTTATATAGAGGTACCTAAACGACCGTGGCAGATTATCTCGCGGTGGAACATGAACCAGAGCATAATAAGCATGAGGACGTCGGGAAACATCGATGGCGTAAGCTACAGCGCCAAACCTTACCTTAAGACACAGATGTCGCACTACGTCGGACTGTGGGTGGGCTACCGCGGCTACGGAGTGGGATATACGGTGAACGTGGGAGGCGACAAGGGCGGATACTTTACCTTCGGAGCTACCGGAAGTTCCTATGGCGTCAATGTGCGCATACACACCTTCGAGAACAGCACACCGAACATCAACCTTAACAGCGACCTCATCCCGGAAAAGAACAAGGCGGAGTGGAACGACATAAAGATGTACGACCCTATAAAGGTGCACACCGTCATTGCCGACGCCTACTACCTCTTCAACGGCAAGAAGTTCTCGTACACCGCCGCCTACGACCAGTCGGTCATTCAGAAACGCTCCGCAGGGTCGCTCATGGCGGGAGCTATGTACTACTACGGACGCATAGACTACGCATCGCCGACCAACGGCGACCTGATATACCTCATGAAGGGCTTGGGACGCATAAAGATGTGGCAGGGCAGTGTAGGCGTAGGCTACGCCTACAACTGGGTGCCAGTGCGCGGGTTGCTCGTCAACGCCATGGCAATGCCTATGATAACCTTCGTCAACAGACTGAAGCTCTTCGGCTACTCCACCAACGTGGAGACACTGATGGAAAATCCTGACTTCTGGAACGAAGACATCCCTAGTGACAAGTGGGACGAGTGGTTCTACGGCAGTCTGCGCATAAAACCTATGGGCGACAGGTCGTTCAACAGCGGCGTGACCGTCAACGTCGATGCACGCGTGTCGCTGACCTACAACTTCGGACGCTGCTTCATCAATGCCTACGGACAGTTTAACAACATGCGCTACAGCCATGCCGACAGCCGTGGCTACCTGAACGACTGGTTCATAAACACCTCCCTTGGTGTGAGGCTGTAGGGAAATTATTTATGGTTCATGGTGAATGGTTAAGGGTTCATGGTTATTCGCTCGGAAAATTGCAAATTTATTTGCATTTTCGCTCGCTAAATCGTATCTTTGCAGCGTAAATTCAATAAAGCGCAAGAAGATATGAGTACAACGGCACTTGAAGGACTGCTCAGTTACCTCTATGGAACGCTATCGCCCAGCAATATGCGATGGGTGGGAGAACACCTTATAGAGTATGCTAAGCAGGATAAGAGCGAAGAGCTTCGTCCCTACACCATGCAGGAGATTGACGATATGCTCGACGAGGCAGAGTCAGCCTTCGATGCAGGCGACTATCTGACAAACGAGGAAGTGTTCCACCGGCATCAAACACAAGCAGTTGTATGACCATACACTGGCACAAACGGGCTGCTGCTCAACTGCACCAAGTGGAAGACTACGTGCTACGCGACTTTGGTGAACGCATCCGACAGGAGTTCATGGACGAAGTGGAACAGGCTGTGCTTGCGCTGGCCGATATGCCCACGATGGGTAAGTTGGACCCGCTATTCGCCCACCGCAGGCAAGCGTATCGCAGCATCATCGTCAGGCGGCTGAACAAGGTCGTCTATTACGTGAAGAACGACACCTTGCATATTGCCGCTTTCTGGGACACCCGCCGAGAGCCTAAGAACCAGGCGCGACAAACAAAGTAACACAATCCCCCTTACAGAAAAATATCCGCCGAGACATCACAGCGATGCC
>ODAJ012163345.1_pt1 | contig 18860 bp, 17 predicted proteins | sample 1539241 | NCBI WGS metagenome assembly ODAJ01 (sample SAMN02144231, study PRJEB22623) | gut metagenome | biome: sheep rumen | host: Ovis aries | place: New Zealand | reverse complement strand
TGGAGGTCGCGTCAGAGAGAGTTATTTTTAATAAACTGAGGAAGCGCTGGCTTGCGAAGCAAGAGCAGTGAGAGGCTCCGTTTATTAAAAAATACTCTCTCTAGAGACCGTATTGAGCCGAGGAGCGAAAAAAAGTTATATATTAATTTACCAATATAAAAATCAAATATCTTCAAAAGCTAAATTAATAGAACTTTGTTTGTAACCTTTTTTTAATAAATATAATTTGATTTCATCTTGTTCCATATCTCTACTTTTTTTTAAAATGATATTTGTTGCTGATTTTATTTCATATTCTTCAAGTTCTTCTTTATTTTCATAAAAATAATCTTCTATTAAATTTTTATTTAAACCTTTAGCTATCAATTTATATTTTAATTCTTTATTTGATAGATTTTTTAAAATTTTAAAATTATTAATTATTTTTTCTATATACTCTTCATCATCAATATATTTTGCATCTTTTAGATATTCGATAATATCTTCAAACATTTCTTCAGAAAACTCTTTTTGAAATTTTTGTCTTACTTCTTGCTCTGTTCTTCTTTTGTATACTATATATTTTAAAATTTTTGTTTTTGCTTGATCAAATTCTTCTAATGAATACATTTATTACCTCTCTTTTTTTACTAATTTTACTATAAACAAATTAAAAATGCAAGATTGACAAAATATTTCATATATGCTATTATAATAGTGTTCAAAATTCAAATGAAAAGTTTTAAGGAGGAAATAAAAATGTCAAAATTTACAAAAATATTATTAATAATGGTTTTAGCAATTGTTCTATCTTTCTCAATATGTTATGGAATAGATTTAAACATAACTGGAAACTCCGCAACTTCTAATTCTACAAATGCCGAAACTCCTAATAATAATAATAATAATAATAATAATAACAATAACAATAACAACAATAACAATAATAATAATAATAATAGTAATAATATATCTAATAATATTAACAATAATGGTAATACTAACAGTACTGCTGAGAATTCAGATACTAACTCTACAACAGGAACATCATCAAACACAAGAAGCTCTGATACTTCAAATAGTACAAATACTCAATCATCAAAAACCTCTTCTTCTGTAACAGGTGTTTCAAATGTGGAAAATTCTGATAATTCTATGATTTCAAATATTATAAATATAGCTTTAATAGTAATTGGTGTATTATTAGTATTCTTTGCAATTGCAATTTTAATTAGATTAGGTAAAAATAATTCATAATTCTAAAAAGTAATAGTTAACCTATTACTTTTTTTTGAAATTTTTTCATAGTATATTTTTACTAAAAAAAACAATACTATTAATATGTTTTATATAAACAAGTTTGAGTATTTGTTTTATTTTTTAACTTACTCTTTACTTTTAAGAAAGGATGGTAGTAAAAATGATGAAAAAATTTCTATTTACAATTTTATTAATAGTATCATTTATGCTTTTCATGACTTATACTTTTGCAACTGACTCCAATATGATGCAAGATGCTGCAAACACTGTACGAAATGTAGTTGGTGGTGCAGAAAATGCAGTGGAAGATGCTGCAGGAGCTGTTTCTAATACTTCTAGAAATGTAACTGAAAATATGCAAGAAGGTCTAAATAATATTATGGACAATAATAATCAAAGTGATACTACTAATAACGACAATATGGGTGATGATCCAAATACTACAACAGGAAATTCTACAGATAATAATGAAAACAATTGGAATGATTCAAATAATCTCAACAATGGAGATAATTCTAGAGATTATACTGCCCAAAGAACATCTACTACAACAGATAGTACATTAGCTGGCATGAATTCTACAACTTGGATATGGCTAATAATGGCTGTACTAGCAGTTGCAATTATTGCTCTTGTATACTATTATTCTGCAGGATTAGCCACTCATAATTATCATAATGATGATGAGTAAAATGGAAGTTGGAAGTCAGAGGTCGGAGGTCAGAGGTCAGACATCTACTTTCCTACCTCCTACTTCCGACATCCTACCTCATAATTAAAAAGGAACGAACAATGATTTTAAAATACAAAGTAACTGAACAAAACAGTACAATCAACCAAATATTAAAAACTAAATTACATATTTCATCAAGGCTTTTATATAAATTAATAAATAAGAAAGCTATTTATTTAAATGATAAAGTCTGTGACACTAGAAATATAGCTAACATTGGAGATTATCTATCAGTAAATCTATCTTATGATGAAGATAATTCAAATATTGTTTCAACAAAAATGGATTTGGATATTATATATGAAGATGAAGCAATGCTTGTGTTAAATAAACCATCAGGTATTTCAACACATCCTTCAATACTTCATTTTGAAGATTCTCTTTCAAATGGAGTTAAATATTATTTTGATTCAATTGGACTACATAAAAAAATAAGGCCTGTAAATCGTCTTGACTTACATACTTCTGGGCTTATCATTTTTGCAAAAAATGAATACATACAAGAATGTTTAATTAAACAAAAGAAAAATAATTCTTTTAAAAAAGAATATCATGCAATAGTAATTGGACATTTAGAAAATAAAAAAGGCACAATAGACAAACCTATTGCGCGAAAACAAAATAGTATAATTGAAAGATGTATTGATGAAAATGGTAAAAGAGCTATTACACATTATGAAGTTATTGAAGAATTTGAAAATTATTCTTTGGTTAAATGCATTTTAGAAACAGGCAGAACTCACCAAATTAGAGTACATTTTGCATCTATTGGTCATCCTCTTCTTGGAGATAGTTTATATGGTGAAAAATCAGTTTTAGTAGATGGCCAAGCTCTAACCTGTACAAAACTATCTTTTATACATCTGGTTAGTAAGAAAAATGTTGAATTTGAGGTAAACTATGATGTGAGAAGTGGGAAGTGAAACATTGGATTTTTTATCTCTCACTTCTCACATCTTATCTCTGATCTCCCACTTCTAACTTCCTACTTCATAATCTCTTATTGCATATTTAGTTGTTATTCTTTTTAATAAACAAATTGTGAGGATTATATTTTTCTCTAAGACTTTTTTTATCTTGTACCAGAATCTTCTCCATTTGTTCGTACTGTATTAACCTGATTTTCACTATCCTTAATTCCTGCAATTTCCTTTCCTCTTTTTTTGTTCTCATCTGAACTAATAGTATCAATTATAGATTGCTCCTGATTTCTTCCACCATCCTGAAATAATACCCACCTAAAACACATTAACCATCTATTTTCTGCCATCCACTTTATAAATTCAATTTTTTCAGTATCATCACCAGATTTAATTACATAATCAAAAGCTTTTTTATATATAGAGTATGCATCGGTTAATACAATTCTTATATAGTTTTCAAGTTGTGATCCAGCGTAAGGAATCTTTGTTATATCAATTTCTATTTTATTCTTTTCTAAATCTTCTAAATATCTTCTTAATTCTTCCATATTAATAGTTCCCTTTCTTTTCTTATTTATTATAGCTCTTTTTTTTTATTATGTCAAGCAACCGAGTCATATATTAATCCCAGACTTAAATAATGTGTATTTATTAATTTTTGTACTAATTTTTAAATATATTCCATAAATCAGAAAATGATTTTTAACATCGTCTAAAATAATTATTTTCTTCTCCTAAACGCAACCTCATTTTTTATACTCTTTAAAATCGACTCTTCATCCAACCCATATTTTTTTTCAAGCTCATCTACACTTCCATGTTCAACAAATACATCTGGATATCCGAAATTCCTAATTGTTATATCTTTTAAGCGTTTTGTTGCAATTAGTTCATTTACCGAAGATGCAAGTCCTCCTACTAAAGTATTATCTTCTATTGTTACAACAAATTTGGTATGTTTTATTGATTGTAAAAAATAACTTTTATCTATTGGTTTTAAAAATCTAGCATTTATAACATTTGCACTAATTCCATCATCTTTTAATTTATAAAAAATACTCATTGCTTTACCAACTTGGTTTCCAATTGCAATAATTGTCACATCATTACCTCTAGTTAAAACATCACATTTTTTATAATTAATAAATGAATGTGTTTTAAATTTTATTTTAGATTCTCCTCCTCTTGGATATCTAATTACAACAGGAGATTTTAGTTTAATCGCAAATTCCATCATCATTTTAAGTTCAATAAAATCTTTTGGAGCCATAATTGTAATATTTGGTATTAATTTAAAAAATGATAAATCCAAAATTCCTTGGTGTGTTTCACCGTCTTGTCCAACAATACCTGCTCTATCTACACACATTATAACTGGCAAATTTTGCATACAAATATCATGAATTACTTGGTCATATGCTCTTTGATAAAATGATGAATAAATTGGCACAAATGGTATCATTCCTTCTTTTGCAAGACCAGCCGCAAAAGTCAAAGCATGTTGTTCTGCAATTCCTACATCAAAAAATCTATCTGGATATTTTTCAGCAAACTCTTTAAGCCCTGTTCCATCTTTCATAGATGCGGTTATCGCAACTATTTTATCATTTTTTTCTGCCAAATTTACTAACTTTTCCCCAAATACTTTTGAATAATCTTTTTGTTTTTTCTTTTTAGGCTCTCCTGTATCTAAATTGAAAGCAGATGTTGCATGAAATTTATCTGGTTTATTTTCTGCAATTTCATATCCTTTACCCTTTTTCGTTAATACATGGATTAGTACTGGTTCATCTAATTCTTTTGCTTTTTTTAATATTAATTCCATATCTTCTATGTCATGACCATTTATTGGGCCTAAATACTTAAAACCTATATCTTCAAAAAACATTTTTGGAATTATAAGTTGCTTAATTCCTCTTTTCAATCTTCTAATGGACTTTACAATAAAATTGCCAATTAATGGTATTTTTTCTAATACTCTTCTTACTTTTTGATTAGACATTGAATAACACTTTTGTGCTCTTAATTTACTTAAGAACATATTAATACCACCAATGTTTTTTGAAATACTCATTTCATTGTCATTTAAAATTACAATAACATTAGTTCTTGAACTACCTATATGATTTAGAGCTTCTAATGCCATACCTCCAGTTAATGCACCATCTCCAATAACTGCAATAACAGAATGATTTTCTTTTTTTAAATCTCTTGCTTTTGCCATTCCCATAGCTGCAGATACTGATGTGCTGCTATGACCTGTATTAAAACAATCTGTTTCAGATTCATTTGTTTTTGGAAAGCCAGCAATTCCACCGAATTTCCTCATGTTTTTTAATTCTTCTTTTCTGCCATTTAAAATCTTATGAGTATAACTTTGATGCCCAACATCCCACACTATTCTGTCTATTTTTGGATCAAATACACTCTCTAATGCAAGTGTTAATTCAACAACACCCAAATTAGATGCTAAATGCCCTCCATTTTCTGATACTATTTTTAATATATATTCTCTTATGTCTTTTGCTAATTCTTCTTTTTCTTTTATTGTTAGTTTTTTTAAATCTTCTGTGGAGTTAATTTTTTCTAGCATTTTTACCACCTTTTTTGTTCTACATTTTATATTATATATGATTATTATAATATAATATTTTTATGTAAAATGCAAGGGGTTAAGCATATCTTTTGCATCTTAATTCTCTAGCATAGTTTAAAGTTGCTTCATTAATTTCTCCAGAAGATATTCTTGCTATTTCGTGTATTATTTCATTTTCTTCTAATTTTTTAATAGTTGTGATTGTTCTTTCATTTTCTATAGATTTGTTTATAAAATAGTTATAATCTGCAATTGCAGCAATTGAAGGTAAATGAGAAATACAAAGCACTTGGTGATTTTTTGAAATTTTTGATAGTTTTTCTGCTACTTTGTTTGATGCTTTTCCACTTATTCCTGTATCTATTTCATCAAATATTAAAACTGGAATTTTATCTGATTCTGCAATTACTGTTTTTATTGCAAGCATTATTCTTGACATTTCGCCACCTGATGCTATTTTTATTAATTCTTTTTCATCTTCTCCAATATTTGTTGAGATAAAAAATTCAACTTTGTCTTTACCTGTTTCGAAAAACTCTTCTGATAAATCAACATGAATATTAATTTTAGCATTTTTCATTTCTAAGTCTTGTAGATTTTTGTTTATCTCATTTGATAATTTTTTTGCTCCTAATTCTCTTAAATTATGAATTTCTAGTCCTATATTATCAAGCTCTTCTTTTATTTTTATTTGTTCTTGTTTTAATTTATTTGTATATTCCTCCATGTTTTCTATTCTATAAATTTCATCTTTTACTTCATTTTGATAATTTATAATTTCTTCAATTGAATTTCCATATTTTCTTTTTAAATCATAAATCAAATCTAATCTGTCTTCTATTTCTTTTTGTTCATTTTCATCAAAATAAACATCATCTTTATAATTTGAAATATCTCTAGATATTTCTTGAATTTCATAATACACACTTTTTAAGCTATTTGTGCATTCTTGATATTTTGAATCTATATTTTCAATTTTTTCTATTTGTTTTATTGCGTTACTTATTAGATCTATTGCATTTTCACCAATTGATATATCTATATTATTTAATGTTTCTGCAATTTTTTCAGAATTTAAAAACACCTTTTGTTTACTCTCTAATTCTTCATCTTCATTATTTTTTAAATTTGCTTCTTCTATTTCATTATATTGATATTTAAGCAAATCTAACCTTCTTTGCCTCTCTTTATCATCTCCATAATTTTCTTTTAGCTCTTTATTTATATTTATATATTTTGTATAGAATTCATTATACTTGCTTTTCAAATCTTTAATTTTACTTCCAATATACCCATCTAAATATTTTAGATGCTCTTTGCTATCTAATAAATTTTGGCTATCATTTTGCCCATGAATTTCTATTATTTTTCTCATAAACTCTTTTAGTTCATTTACAGTAACCATTCTTCCATTAATTTTGCACATATTTCGACCATTTGAATTAATTTCTCTTGAAACTATAATATTTCCATCGATTGAGTTTTTACTTTCAGGCTCATAAATACATATTTCAACATAAGATTGACTCTCACCCTTTCTAATCATATCTTTTGAGAATCTACCCCCTGAAATTATATTTAAAGAATTGATTATTAAACTTTTTCCAGCTCCAGTTTCACCTGTTAATACATTAAAACCTTCATTGAAATTTATTTCTACATCATCTATTATTCCTATATTTTTTATATGTAAATTTGTAATCATATTTATCTCCCTTCTTCATGCCAATCGATTTTACAAGAATTACTTTTAATATAATTAAGGCTGTAATTTTTTAAGTTGTACTCGCGAAATATTGTTCTATGAATTTATGTTTGTATTATATAATAATATTATTATTTGTCAAGTAGTTTTTAATATTTTTTTTGAAATATTGCTTTTATTTTTTTTTTGATGTATAATTTTTTTGATTATATATAAGGAGCTCAATCAAATGAAAAAAGAAAGTTTTGACTTTTATGATAGAACCTCATTAAAATCATACAATTTAGATAAAACTATGCAAGATCAATTAAATGCATTAGGTTCATTAGATGTTTTTACAAGAAAACACTGCGAAAATGTTGCAGCAATTACATGTAGATTATGTGAGTATTTACATTGTTCTAAAGGATTTACTGAATACTGCACAATTTGTGCATATTTACATGATATTGGTAAAATATTTATTCCTCCGGAAATTTTACAAAAACCAGGCAAGCTTACTGATGAAGAATATGAAGTAATAAAAACTCATACTACTATTGGGTATGAAATGTGTATAAAAGATTTAAAACTTCGCCCATATTCTGCAGGTCCATATTATCATCATGAAGCTTTAGATGGTTCTGGATATCCTCAAGGATTAACGAAAAAAGATATTCCATATGAAGGACAAATTATTCGTGTAGCAGATGAATATGATGCAATTGTTAGTAAGCGTCAATACAAATCACACATTGGAATTTCAGATACTCTAAAAATACTTATAGACAATACTCAGCCAAATCAACAAAATCCATCATATTCTGCACTGAATGCTATTGCAGAAAGTGCAAAACTTGGAAAAAATAATCCTGCTATTGTAAAAGTATTGATTAAGGTTGTTTTAGATGATGTTTATTATGAAATTGCATGTAGTCAAGATTATGTTGATTATTTAGCCGAAAATCTAAAAAGATTTGAAAAAATAGAAAAATTATATAATAAATATATTAATGCTAAAACTGAAGACAAAAAAAATTATTTTCTTGAATATATGAAATTATATTTTACTGAAAATGAAAATGTTAACAATTTTCACAATATTTGGAATGATTTTAAATCTGCCTATGAGCTTAGAAAAACAAAAATTGATAATTTATATAATGAAACAAAAATTATAAAAAAATTAAAAGTTTAGAATATTTTCTAAACTTTTAATTTTATTCTTCTAAACCAAAACTAACTCCTAATGCATTATTTATTTTGGTTATTATTTTATTATCATCTATATGCCCTATTTTTTCCTTTAATCTACTTTTATCTATTGTTCTAATCTGTTCTGTCAGAATAACTGAATTATTCTTTAGCCCTTGTGACTCTCCATCAATTTCTATATGAGTTGGTAGTTTTGTTTTATTAGTTTGAGAAGTTATAGCTGCTGCTATTACAGTTGGACTGTATTTATTACCTAAATCATTTTGTATAATTAAAACAGGTCTAATCCCACCTTGTTCTGAACCAACAACAGGACTTAAATCTGCATAAAACATATCTCCTCTTTTAACTTGCATAATTATTCACTCCTACTATTAGCATATTTTATAAGTCTATATATTCGTAGATTATTTTAAAAAGATTTACTTTTTAATTTATTTCTATACTATTATATTGTATGTTAATTGTCGTATTTTGGTTATTATCTTCAACTATTAGTTTTGTAGGAACTCTCTTTTCTTTATCTATGTACAATATTTTGTTTTGATTATATCTATTATAATTATTAGTCTTAGTTTTTAAAACTATTTCATTATCATTTTCTTTAAAAGATGCTTTATCATAAATTTTATAGTCATTTATAAAACTTATTAAATCTAAACTATTTTCTCCAAGTTCTTTATAATTTTCAAAAATCTTTGATAAGTTAAGATTTGTATTTTCAATTCTTAAATTTCCATCTTTTAATATAGTTTTTACTCCAGCTATATTTGATGGTTCTATTACAACTTGTGTACTTCCATTCTCTGTATTATACTCTTGCTCTAAAATGTATTTGTTAGTATTTTTATTACTATTCACCTGTACAGTAATATTTGCTTTATATGAATTTATATTTAAAATATAATCTACGATTTCTTGACTATTTATATTATTACCTATTTTTAAATTTTTAATCATATTTTTTGATATTATCACACCTATAGTTATAATTAATACACCTATAATAATAAAAATCATTCCCTTTTTTAATTTCATAAATTCATAACTTGTTAATCTCTTATTGAATTTCTTTTTAATAGATTTTCAATATTGATTTTTACAAGTATCCTCCTTTCTAGATTTATACAATACATTTTTATTCTAGAAAGTTTTTTATATTACTTAATTTTCAAATTCTGTACCTTGAACACATCTTCTATACTTTGGCTCGTTTTCTATACATGTTATTAAAGTTATTTTGTTTTCATCAGTATTTTTTAAATAGCTCCAATCAGTATTTTCTATTATTTCTATCTTATCTATTGAATAAACCTTTTTAAAACTATCATGTGTATAAATAATTTGATCTTCTTTTTTTAATTTTTTTAAATTCTGGAAATAGTTTTTTTTATATCCTCTATTATGTGCTGCTAATCCTATATTTCCAAATTCGCTAGAAGTATCAATAAAGTGCCCAACTTTATCATTTAATATATCTGCTTCTGTACCTTCTGCAATGGGTGCAACTAAACTAATTGCTGGAATTTCTATGTACCAATTTCCTAAATCAACTTTCTCTTGATTAAAATTTTCATCTTTTAATTCATCTTTTGAATCTTCTTTAATTATTTTTGTTTCTGGAATTAAATTAGAAATATTTCTTATTGGAATATTCTTGTTAAAAAAACAGCTATATATAATTAAGAAAATAAAAATTGTTAAAAATAAACTAATTAGATTAATAAACTTATTTGTGTAAATCATATACTTTAAAATATTGAAATAAACCATTAACATAATATCATGTTTTTTATTATTTGTAAAGGATTTTCGTTCGACAAGATATGACAAAATCTTTGATATTTTCATTGCTTGACATTAGTGTTTCTTTTTTATATAATCTGTGTGAGGTGAAAGTCATGTTAAATTTAGTAGTATTTGCATCAGGTAATGGAACTACTTTGCAGGCAATTATAGATAGCATAAACAATAAAGAATTAGATGCAAAAATAAACTTAGTAGTTTCAAATAATAAAAATGCATATGCTCTTGAAAGAGCAAAAAAAGATAATATTGAGACATATATTATACAAAATAAAGATTTCAATATGCAAGATGAAGAATTAAATAATATTCTTTCTAACTATAAAGTTGATTTAATAGTTTTAGCTGGTTACCTTAAAATGATAGGTCCAAAATTATTAGATAAATATACTATTATTAATACTCATCCTTCTCTACTTCCAAAATTTGGTGGTAAAGGAATGTATGGAATGAAAGTACATCAAGCAGTTGTTGATGCTAAAGAAACTGTTACTGGAGTTACTCTTCATTATGTAAATTCAGAATATGACAAAGGTAGTATAATCGCTCAATCAAAAGTTGATGTTCTTCCAACTGATACTGCAGATGATGTTTCTGCAAAAGTTCAAGCAGTTGAAAAACTGCAGTTGATTCGTGAATTAAAAAAGTTTTCTAAGTCAGCTTATTAAAATAAAATAATTAAGAATTTGCCTTTTTCAGTGGGGACAGTCCCATTTGAAAAATGGACGAAACTTTGGTAATAAAAACTGAAGTTCTATACCATTTTTCAACTAGGACAGTCACCACTGAAAAAGCTTTTTACTTCTTCAATCAACGCTTCTTCCCCTTGTTTTTCAATTTTTAATGTAATCATTGGCTTTATTCCATCTGAAAATTTAATTCTACTTCCATATTTTTTTATTAGATTAGAAATAAAATCCTCTTTAAAGCTATTGTTTTCATAAGTAAATACTACTACATCTCTCTTACTTTGGATTTTTATTATATTATTCTTTTTTGCTAATTGTTTTATTCTTGTTATTTCTAGTAGATTTTCTATTTCATGTGGCATATCTCCGAATCTATCAATTAATTCATCAACAACATTTGAAATATCTTCCTCAGTTTTAGCAGTAGCAATATCTTGATATATTTCTATTTTTTGATTTTGATCTGAAATATAATCATCTGGAATATAACTTGTAACATTTAAGTCTATTTGGCACTCTATTTCTTCTTCTACCTTAATTCCTTGTTCTTCTTTTAAGACTTCATTTAAAAGTCTTGTATATGTATCATATCCAACTTCTTCTAGATGTCCTGATTGAATCTCTCCAATTAGGCTTCCCGCACCTCTTATTTCCAAATCTCTCATTGCAATTTTAAATCCAGACCCAAATTCAGTAAATTCTTTAATTGCTTTTAGTCTCTTATCTGCCGCTTCTGCTAGCATTTTATCTTTTCTATATGTAATATAGCTATATCCTTGTCTGTCTGACCTTCCAACTCTTCCTCTAATTTGGTATAATTGAGCAAGTCCCATTCTGTCAGCATTTTCAATAATGATTGTATTTGCATTTGGTATATCTATTCCTGATTCCAAGATTGTAGTACATACTAAAACATTTATTTTGCCTTCAACAAAGTCTTCCATAATGTCTTCAATTTCAGTTCCTGTCATTTGACCATGTGCAAATCCAACTTTTGCCTCTGGCACTAATCTTGCAATTTTATCAGCTTTAAGCATTATATCTTTTACATTATTAAATATGTAAAAAACTTGCCCATCTCTTTCTAATTCTTTTGTAATAGCTTCTTTAATAATTTCCTCATCATATTCCACAACATATGTCTGTACAGGTTTTCTATTTTGTGGTGGCTCATAAATAACAGACATATCTCTTACCCCAACAATAGACATATGAAGTGTTCTAGGAATTGGAGTTGCTGTCATTGTTAATACATCAACACTTTCTTTATACTGTTTAATTTTTTCTTTTGCCTTTACTCCAAATCTGTGCTCTTCATCAATTATTAGTAATCCCAAATCTTTGAATTCTATATCTTTTCCAAGCAACTTATGAGTCCCAATCACTATATCAATATTTCCAAGTTTTAACTCTTTAATTATTCTAGTTTGGTCTTTTGCAGTTCTAAATCTGTTTAGTAATTCAACTTTTATAGGAAAATCTTTCATTCTTTCTTTAAAAGTTTCATATTGTTGTTTTGCCAAAACTGTTGTAGGTGCAAGATACGCAACTTGTTTGCCATCCATAACTGCTTTAAATGCTGCTCGAATTGCAACCTCTGTTTTACCATACCCAACATCTCCACAAAGGAGCCTATCCATAGGTTTTTCAGCTTCCATGTCTTTTTTAACTTCTTCTATACAGCGAAGTTGATCATCAGTTTCTATATATGGGAACTTTCCTTCAAATTCTCTTTGCCAATCTGTATCTTTTGAAAAAGCGTGTCCTCGCGATTTTTCACGTCTTGCATATAATTCGATTAAATCCTTTGCTACTGCCCTTAAATTATTTTTAACTTTTGTAGTTGTTTTTTCCCAATCCTTTGAGCCTAACCTATTTAACTTAAGATTTAATTCCTCTCCTCCAACATATTTTCTAACTTCGTCTAATGAATTTGTTGGAATATATAAAATATCATCACCAAGATATTTTATTTTTATATAATCTCTTGTTATTCCATCTGTTTTTATTGTATTTACACCTATATAAATACCAATTCCATATCTTCTATGTACAACATAATCTCCTGGCTTTAAATCTGCAAAAACCACTTTTTCACTTTGATTAAATGTTTCATTTTTTCTTTTTCTTGCTTTTCTTTGAACTTCAACTAATTCTGAAGCTTCTATTAAAACTTGATTTAAATCATAACTAAAAAATCCTCCAGAAATTTTTCCTGTTGTAATAACTATTGTATGAACATTTTTATTTACAATTGTTTGGTCAAGTTTTTCTTGATAAATTGAATATATTTCGTTTTGTTCTAATATTTTTTTTATCTTATCTACTTTTTCTTTTGTATCAACTACAATATATACATTTTTTTTATCTTTCGTAAATTTTTTTATATCATTAATAAATAGCTCTATTCCACTTTTATAATAATTTAATTCTTTTGCATTAAATTGATAATCTAGGCTTCCTTTTCTCATTATATCTAATTTGTTTAAATACACACATTGATAATCAGAAATTTTTGATTGAATTTCTTCTGTATTTAAGTAATTGTTTAGGCTCTCTGGAATAATTCTTTCCTTTTCAATTAATGCTTTTATTACATTTTCGTTATCTTCTTCGATATTTTTGCTTCTTGCTAGTATTTTGCTAAATTCATCAATAAAAACAATTGCATTATCTGGTAGGTAATCTAAAATAGTTTCTTGTTCTTTATAAAATGAATCAAAATATCTGTCAATTTTATTTAAATAATCACCTGTAAGTATACTTTCAACATCATTTTCAACTTTTTGTGCTAATATATCTGGATAAATCTTTTCTTTAATATTATTTGCAACTATATCTAATGATTCATCTAGTATATATTCATAAGCAGGATAAATTTTAGCAGTTTGCTTATTTTCAATTGATCTTTGCGAAACAATATTAAAATATCTAATCGAATCAACTTCATCTCCCCAAAGTTCTATTCTTAAACCTATTGTATCATTTAAAGAAACATCAACTATTCCACCTCTAACACTAAATTGGCCTCTTCCATCTATCAATTCAAATCGTTGATATCCTAAATTAATCAATTTTTGTTTAAGTTCTTCTAAATCGCATCTATCACCTATTTTTAAATTAATAGTATTTCTATAAAGTGCTTTTTTAGATATCATTTTTTGCTTAATTGTTTCTGTAGATGCAATAATTATTGACTTTTGATTTTCATATATTTTATTTAAAACTTCTATTCTTTCATATGGTAAGTTTTTACTTTCTGCAATATAATCATAAGTTATAATTTCTTTTTTAGGTAAAAAATATACTTTATCTGTAAAAAAGCTCAAATCTTTGTAAAGCTTTTGAGCCTGAATTTCATTGTAGGTTACTAAAAAAATAGGTATTTTTAGATTATCTAGTACATTTGATAAAATCTCGCTAATAAGCACGTCAGTTAAGCCCGATATTTCTACCGGGCTTTTTTTATTTTTAATTTGTTCTAAAAAGTCTATATACTTATTGGACTTTTCTAAACTTTTTACAAGTAAATTCATTCTTCTCTACTTCTTTCTTTTCCCTCTTGCTCTTTTTGTTTAGGTTTACTAACTATTTGTTCTTTTTCTTGAGTTTTTGAATATTTTTCTTTAACTTTCAAGTTTTTTACATTTTTAAATTCTTTTTCTCCAAAAAGCTTTTTTGCAAGTTTATTTACTTTTTCAAGAGATGCTAATAATTCTTGTTTTAATCTTTTTAAATGCTCTTCATCTAAAATATCATCATCGTCTTCATCTGATGAAGATTTTTTTCTTTTTTTTGGTTTTTGTGGTCCTTCTCCTTTATATGCTTTGATTGCTTCTTCTTGTGAAAGTTCTCCATTCTCACCCTCAATTAAACTTTCAAAGGTTCCTTTAAAATCAGTTAATTTTTCTTCTTTATCATTTTTATTATTTTGCATAACGAGCTCCTTAATTTTTAGGATTTTATTATAATTCAATAAATAAATAGTTTTAATAATTCTAAAGTTAGAAATATGAGATCTAACCTCTTAATTCATTTTTCACAATATATTTAAACCTAATTTTTTTTCAATACAAATAATGTATCACACTTTTCAAAAAAATTCAATAAATTTTGCCTAAAAAGTATTGACTTTTTAATTTTTGCATATTATAATAATGAATGTTGCATATCGCGGGGTGGAGCAGTTGGCAGCTCGTCGGGCTCATAACCCGAAGGTCGTAGGTTCGAGTCCTACCTCCGCAACCAAAATAAGAGCTGATATTAATTATTCAGCTCATTTATTTTTATTATAATTACATATTTTATATGCCGATGTGGCGGAATTGGTAGACGCACATGACTCAAAATCATGCGGTTATCCATGTGGGTTCGAGTCCCACCATCGGTACCAAAATATCAGACTTTTAACAAGTTTGATATTTTTTATTATTTCTTTTTAATTGGTATCTTCAGCACTTTCAAGCTTTATTTCTGATTAATCATTTTTATCATTTTTTATGATTTTTTTTACTTTTTTTGTCTTGCTGCATTAAAAATTGCATTAAATTATAACATTGAAAAGAGCTTAAAAACTTAAGTTATTCATTTTTGCAACGTCTATCGAAAAAGTAAGAATTTAAATTTTTTTATAAAAGCACTTGACATACGTATTAATACGTAGTATAATAATAATGTCGAAAGACAATAATATATTCAATAGTAGCTTTGAGAAGCACTTAAGAAAAGGAGAGATACTTATGTATCCAAAAGAATTAGTAAAGCTACTAGAAAAAAATGGTTAGGTTAAAATTTCTCAATCTGGATCTCATCTAAAAATGAGAAAACGGAAATCAGATGGAAATAATACCTATACACAATAGGGATATCCCAAAAGGACTAGTAGCAACCATTTTAAAGAGAACAGGGCTAAAAAGCTAGCCCTCCGCTCTTGTTTTGAATATATTATTTACTAAAGAGAATATAATAAAGGAAGGGGTCTTTATGAATATTTATTTCTATCCGGCTATATTTACTTATGATGAAAATGATAAGTGTTATATGGTTGATTTTGTTGACTTGAAAGGCTGTTCCACTTTTGGAAAATCTATTGATGAAGCTTATATAATGGCACAAGATGCCTTAGGTTTATATTTGTCTGATTTAGAAGTTTTTCCAAAGCCTACTATTCCATATAGTCATATAAAATTAAAAGCTAATCAATTTATATCTATAATTGAAATTAATTTATTGGAATATAGAAAGAAAGTTAGCAATATAGCTGTTAAAAAAACACTATCTATTCCAACATGGTTAAATACTCTTGCCGAAAAAAAAGACGTTAATTTTTCACAGTTACTACAAAAAGCATTAAAAAAAGAATTAAATATTACAGATTAATTATTGACATATTTTTAAAAATAAATTATTATTATTAAAGGAATATATTATTGTCATATAAATGAGATTAATAAAAGATAGATTTGTCCGTCTATCTTTTATTTTTTATTTCTTTTACTTAATCCACACCAGAATTCATATTCCTTAAAATAGTTACTGTAGGATTTGCTTTATATGTGTACTTAGTAATCTTTTTTTAATTCTTTTAATATTTTTTCATTAATTGCAAGTTGTTTCTTTCCTATCATTTCCAAAATTTCTTTTCTTGTTTTTGTTGACATTTTTCTATTTGAAAACTCATTATGAGGTACTTCTTTTTCAAACCAAGAAGGCATTTTGAAGTTTTCTGCTTGTTCTACATTTTCAAATTCAACCTCAGCAATTATTAATCCTTTTAATTTTTTCTCAAATATATCTACTTCAGCCTTTAATCCATCTTCCAAAGGAATTATTATTCTATATTTTTCAATAGTAGTGCTTCCCTTAAATGGTTTAACTTCTTCAAATTGCTCTTCAGTAATCTCTTTTTCTAATTCTATAATAGAAAACTTTTCAATATCTTTTGCTTTAGCCTTTATTGTATGAGTATATACAGCTTTATTATTGGCTAAATCTAAACTTTTTCTAACTCTTATACTACAAACTGAATCTCTGTAAATATGTTTTTGAGTGATTTTTAATATATTATCTATTTCTTTTGGTAAATGATTTATTGTATATTTTCTTTCTATCTCTGTAGGCACCATTTTTATACTCCTTTTATTATTTGTTTTTACGCTTCAATTCACAGCTCAATAAATATATATTTTATCATTCCGTTTGGTGTCGCAATTTTCTTATGTTCAAATATATAATAAATTATATATTTGAACAATATATGTCAATTGCTCCAGTCGCCCTTCGCTTACGCTACGGTTGCTCGCCTTACGCACTTCATTCTAAAATATATATTTATTAATCTGTGAATTATAAGTATCTAAAAAAAATTAATAAGTCTTTTACACTTAACTAGTAGCTCTAATATCAATCAATAATAAAACTTTTACTCGTACCATTCAAGTTCATAATTGGCTATCTTAACTATATCCCCTTCATTAATTCCTTGTTTTTTAAGTTCCTCTTCTACACCTAATTCTCTTAATTTTTTATGCAAATAATATAAAGATTCATTATCTTCAATATTAACTCTTCTAATAATTCTTTCTACTGCTTCTCCCTTAACAATAAATTTGCCTTTTTCTCTTGTAACAGTAAATTCATCTTTATCATCTTCTAAAGTATAAACAATTTTTTCTTCTTTTTCAACTAATTCTTCTTTTGGTAATGTTTTTAATATAGATGATACATAATCCAAAAGCTTTTCTAATCCATCTCCTGTAACACTAGAAATTTTAAAGAATTCCATATTTTTTTCTTTAGCCAAGCTTTCAAGTTGTTCTAATAATTCTTGATTTGGAACATCACATTTTGTAGCAACAATAATTTGTTTTCTATTTGCTAATTTTTCACTATAGTTTTTTAATTCTTCGTTTATTATATTAAAATCTTCAACAGGATTTCTTCCCTCAAGACCAGAAACATCTATTAAATGCAATAATAATCTAGTTCTTTCGATATGGCGTAAAAATTTTAGTCCTAATCCAACCCCTTGACTTGCACCTTCGATTATTCCAGGAATATCAGCTATTACAAAACTCGAGCCATCTTTGGATTTTACAACTCCAAGATTTGGTTCTAATGTAGTAAATTGATAATTTGCAATTTTAGGTCTTGCACTCGTAACTGTGCTTAAAAAAGTTGATTTTCCAACATTAGGAAATCCAAGTAACCCTACATCTGCTAACAGTTTTAGCTCTAATATAACTTCTTTTTCTTGTCCTGGTTCTCCATCTTCTGCGAATCTTGGAACTTGTCTTGTAGATGTTGCAAAATGCTGATTTCCTCTTCCTCCTCTACCACCTTTTAAAACAAGTTCTTTTTGATCAGGCCTAGATAAATCTGCAATTATCTTTCCTGTTTCATTATCTTTTAAAACAGTACCAATTGGAACACCTATATAAATATCTTCTCCTGATTTACCACTACATTTTGCTCCACTACCATTTTCTCCATTTGTGGCTTTATATTTTTTATTATATCTAAAATCAACTAATGTATTTTTGTCTTTATCTACAACAAAATATACATCTCCCCCTTTTCCACCATCTCCACCATCTGGACCACCTGCAGCAACATATTTTTCTCTTCTAAATGAGATTGCTCCATTTCCGCCATCTCCAGATTTTATAATTATTTTTGTGTAATCTGTAAACATGTACTTTCTCCTTTTATTTATTAATCTATATTAATTATTACCTTACATTTAAGAATTTATGCTGAATTTGATGTATGAAGTCAGAAGTCTGAGGTAGTCCCTATAACTTCCAAAATCAAATCTATAATTAGTATACTTAATTTAACATAAAATGTCAATGATTTTAATATTTTATATTATGTTATAATGTATACGAGAAGTGAAAAATTAAATGCAAGTATCAATAGTACCCATTGCAATAAGTCTTACATATTTCCTTAATGTACAATTTAGTGCAATTTT
>ODAJ014761696.1_pt1 | contig 18868 bp, 9 predicted proteins | sample 1539241 | NCBI WGS metagenome assembly ODAJ01 (sample SAMN02144231, study PRJEB22623) | gut metagenome | biome: sheep rumen | host: Ovis aries | place: New Zealand | reverse complement strand
ACAGTTCGGACATTTCTGTCCCTTTGCCTCTGTTCCGTCTGTCACATACTTCTTGAGCGCACGCTCCACACCGTTCTTCCATGTGTTGATGCTCTCGTCTTTCAACTGCAAGGAGGAAACGAGCTTAATGACATGGTCGATAGGCATACGGTAGCGGAGCACACCGGAGATGAGCTTGGCGTAGTTCCAATACTCTGGATTGAACTTCTCAGAAAGTCCCTCGACCGTAGTCTTATAGCCGCGTTTGTTCTCAAACTGGAAGTCATAGCGCTTCGTACCGTCAGGACCGACTTGCTTGATAATCTTGCCATGGGTTACCGTCTTGGGCAGCACGATACCCTCGTCGTCGTCCTGCAAGCCAGTGAAAATCTCATAGGGATAGCCGTCAAGCAGTCCTACCAGTGCCACCCATTTCTCCTTATTGTTCTGGAAGCGTACGACATCACACTCCAGCACTGCCGGACGGACCTCAGTCACCTCGGGATGCTTGCAAGGAGCTACCTGAGTCTTCTCTTCCAGGTTGTTGTCCTTGGCCTGGTTCTCCTTCTTCTTTTCCTTCTTCACGGATACCATCACACCGGCCCGGCTGCCGTCACGATAGATCGTACAACCCTTACAGCCACTCCGCCATGCCTCGATATAAAGGCTGTTTACCAGGTCTTCATCGACATCATTTGGAAGATTCACCGTCACACTGATAGAGTGATCCACCCACTTCTGGATGGCACCCTGCATCCTGACTTTCATCAGCCAGTCCACATCGTTGGCCGTGGCTTTATAATAAGGTGATTTCTGCACCAGTTCGTCTATCTCGTCCTGAGAATAGCGTTTCTCCGGATCATAGCCATTGACACGCATCCACTCCAGGAACTTCGGATGATAGACGATATACTCTTCAAAGGAATCCCCTACCTCATCCACAAAGTCCACATGAACCGAGGCGTCGCCGGGATTCACCTTTCTGCGCCGTTTGTAGAACGGCAGGAATACGGGTTCGATACCACTGGTGGTCTGGGTCATCAGCGAGGTCGTCCCGGTCGGTGCAATCGTCAGGCAGGCGATATTCCTTCGACCGTACTTTGCCATATCCTCGTAAAGCTGTGGGTCAGCCGCCTTCAGGCGGTTGATGAAAGGATTCTGCTTCTCCCGCTCAGTGTCATAGATCTCAAAGGCCCCGCGCTCCTGAGCCATCGTCACTGATGAGCGATAGGCATTCAAGGCCAGTGTCTTATGAATCTCAACAGAGAAGTCCGTTGCCTCCTGCGTGCCATAGCGAAGGCCCATGGCAGCTATCATGTCGCCCTCGGCAGTGATGCCGACACCCGTACGACGGCCCTTGCCGCTCTTCGACTTGATCTTCTCCCAAAGATGGCGCTCTGTGCCCTTCACCTCCATCGACTGCGGATCGGCATCAATCTTCGCCAGTATCTGGTCGATCTTCTCCAGTTCGAGATCCACGATGTCGTCCATGATGCGCTGAGCCACCTGCACGTGCTGCTTGAACAGGTCGAAGTCAAACTGTGCGTGGCCTGTAAACGGATCTTTCACATACGAATAGAGATTGATGCAAAGCAGACGGCAGGAGTCATACGGGCAGAGCGGAATCTCGCCACAGGGATTCGTCGAGACAGTACGGAAGCCAAGATCGGCGTAGCAGTCAGGAATGCTCTCCCGAAGGATCGTATCCCAGAACAGCACACCCGGCTCGGCACTCTTCCAGGCATTATGCACAATCTTTGTCCACAGGTCCTTTGCAGAGATTTCCTTCTCAAACGTGAGGTCTGTATCACCAGACTTCCCTGCCTCCTGCGTGTCGTCGATAGGGAACCGCTGGATGTAAGGCAGGTCATTGACGGCTGCTTCCATAAACTCGTCGTCGATCTTTACAGAGACATTCGCACCCGTCACCTTGCCCTCGGTCATCTTTGCATCGATAAAGGCCTCTGCGTCGGGATGCTTGATGCTTACAGAGAGCATCAGCGCCCCACGGCGCCCGTCCTGTGCGACCTCACGCGTGCTGTTGCTATAACGCTCCATAAATGGAACCAGACCAGTCGAGGTCAAGGCAGAATTGTTCACGGGAGAACCCTTCGGCCGAATATGACTGAGGTCGTGACCGACACCGCCGCGACGCTTCATCAGCTGCACCTGTTCTTCATCGATACGCAACACGGCGCCATAGGAGTCGGCATTGCCGTCGAGACCTATCACAAAGCAATTCGACAAAGAGGCAATCTGGAAATTATTGCCTATGCCTGTCATCGGACTACCTGCCGGGACGATATACTTGAAATGATCCAGCAGCCGGAAGATGTCTTCTGCCGACAGCGGATTCTTGTATTTTTTCTCAATACGGGCAATCTCGTTGGCGATACGCCAGTGCATATCCTCGGGTGATTTCTCATAGATGTTGCCGAAGCTGTCCTTCATCGCGTATTTGTTTACCCAAACGCGCGCAGCCAGTTCGTCCCCGCCGAAATAGTTCATTGAAGCCTGAAAAGCCTCCTCATAAGTGTAAGTCTGCATAATGTCTTCTGTTTATCTCTTTTTTCGGTTGCAAAGTTACACATAACTTTTCTATTTTGGGAAACTTTTCAGATAAATCTTCGAAAAAAGTTTTCTGTTTCGGAAAACTTTCAGTACCTTTGCCGCGCAAATAATATGCTTATGAAAACAATATCAACAAGAAGAACTATCCGTAAATACACCGATCGTGATGTCAGTGACGAACTGCTGAACCGTCTGTTCACCGAGGCGGCGCGCACCCAGACTATGGGCAACCTGCAACTCTACTCCGTTGTCGTCACGCGCAGTGACGAGATGAAACAGAAACTGGCGCCTGCCCATTTCAATCAGCCGATGGTCACCCAGGCCCCCGTCGTCTTGACCATCTGTGCCGACTTCAACCGCACCAGCACCTGGGCCCGCTGCCGCAAGGCTGAACCCGGCTACGACAACTTCCTGTCGTTTATCAATGCCGCCACCGATGCCCTGCTGTTCACACAGACGCTCTGCAACCTTATGGATGAGGAGGGCTTAGGCTACTGCTACCTCGGCACGACCGTCTATATGCCACAGATGATCATCGACACGCTCCAGCTGCCGAAGCTCGTGATGCCTGTCGCCACACTGACTGTCGGCTGGCCTGCCGAAGAGCCTCCCCTCTCCGACCGCCTGCCCACGGAGAGCTTCGTCCATCAGGAGACCTACAACGACTACATGGGTCAGGACATCGACACCTATTATAAATATAAAGAAGAACTCGAAGAGAACCGTCACTTCGTGGAGATCAACCACAAGGAGACGCTCGCCCAGGTCTTTACCGACATCCGCTACACCCGCAAGGACAACGAGGCAATGTCGCAAGGACTCATCGACGCCTTGATACGCCAAGGCTTCCTGCCACACGCCATTAAAATGGGGAAAGTGTAGTTTACAGTTTACAGTTTATAGTTTATAGTTTATAGTTTATAGTTTACGGTTTACAGATGATTACCAGGTAAGCCATTCAGCTTTTAGACATATCATCTGTAAACCGTAAACCGTAAACTGTAAACAATAACAATTACTCCACCACGATTGGCTTGTACTTCGGTACGAGCGCCTTCATGATGCACCAGCCGATGAGATAGGCCACGGCACAGATGCAGAACACCACCATATAGGCAGCGGGCTTGCCTTCGAAGCCGAAGAAGGTAAATGCCGAGCCCTGGGCGGCTGCCCAAGTGAAGAAGTTACCTGAACCCATGTTGATGGCCATCGAACCGAGACCGCCCGTCATCGTACCCAGACCGACAATCGTGCCGATGGTAGATTTCGGGAACATGTCACCGATGGTAGAGAAGAGGTTGGCAGACCATGCCTGATGGCCAGCACCCAGCAGACCGATCAGGATAGCAGGCCACCAGGCGCTATAGGCGCCCATAGGCTGTGCCAACAGTCCGAGCACGGGGAAGCAGGCGAAGATCAGCATCGCACGCATACGGCCCAGATAGGGGTTCATGCCCTTGTTCTCCACAAAGTATTTCGGCAGATAGCCGCCACCGATGGAGAGCACCGTCACGATGAAGTAAAGGGTGAAGATGAGCAGGATACCCATCGTCGAATCGGAGGTGTAGCCATACTGGTCGCTGAAGTAGGCCGGTGCCCAGAACAGGAAGAACCACCACACGCCGTCGGTCATGAACTTACCAACGAGGAATGCCCATGTCTGCTTGTAGGTGAAGCACTTCATGAACGGGATGGTCTTCTCTTCCTTCTCCGTCTGACGGTCCTGCACGGTAGCTAGGTCGTTGTCCTGCTCGATATAGTTCAGCTCAGCCTGGTTCACATGCTTGTTGGTGCGTGGCTTGTCGTAAGCCCAGATCCAGAGGCCCATCCAGACATAGCCCAGCACACCGATGATGATGAATGCCATCTCCCAGCCCCATGCACGAGCCAGCAGGGGTATCGTGGCAGGTGCGGCAAGCGCACCCACAGAGGCACCGCTATTGAAGATGGAGGTAGAGAAGGCACGGTCCTTGGCAGGGAAGTACTCAGCAGTAGCCTTGATGGCGGCAGGGAAGTTACCTGCCTCGCCGACAGCCAGTACCAGACGGCAACTCAGGAAGAGCCATACGGAGACCGTAGCGATAGCGACGGCGGCATCCGATCCGGCCTGTACCATGCGCAGCGCCTCGATGGAGTCATAGCCCTCAATGGTCATGGCGGCCCAGCCGCAGCCGGCGTGCATCACGGCACCCGTTGACCATACGAAGATGGCAATCAGGTAGCCTTTCCTGGTGCCCATCCAATCGATGAATTTTCCAGCAAAGAGGTTTGCAATAGCATAGAAGAGCGAGAACAGACCGGTAATCGTTCCGTAGTCCGCATCCGTCCAGTGGAACTCAGGAGCAATGAAGTCCTTCCACGTCAGCGACAAGACCTGACGGTCCATATAGTTCACGGTAGTTGCCAGGAAAAGCAATCCGCAGATGACCCAACGCCAGTTAGACATCTTGTTTGTTTGTACAGGTGCCATAGTTATCTGATATCAATTACGGGGATATTGTCTTTGTCATTATAGTAGAGGTTCTCACCGGCCATACCCCAGATGAAGGTATAGTAGTAGGTGCCTGCAGCGGCGTGCATGCTCCACTCGGGCGACATGATGGCCTGCTCGTTGTGCAGCCATACCACACGGCTCTCCTGAGGCTGTCCCATGATGTGAGAGATGGTCTGTCCGTCGGGCAGATTGAAATAGTAGTAGGCCTCGATGCGGCGTCCGTGGGTGTGAGGCGGCATCGTGTTCCAGGCAGCACCGGGATTGAGCTGTGTCAGTCCGAGCTGCAGCTGACAGGGACCTTCCTCGAGCACGTCGTTCACGATGAGCTTATAGACGGTGCGGTTGTTGCACTCCTCCAGCGAGCCTACCGGCCCCCAGACGGCGGCCTTCAGCGAGCCCTTGCGCCCGTCGAGGGTGATCCACTGGGTCTTGTAGTGCTGGTGGGCGGTAGCTGAGTTCAGATAGAACTTAGCCGGATTCTTCGGGTCCTTCGAACGGAAGAGCACCTCCTTGTTCACGTCCTTGTCCTTGGCGATGTGGCCACGGCCGATGTAGAGGGCCTCCTTCGGCGAGAGGGCATACTCCTTGCCATCGACGATCACGACACCGTCGCCGCCGCCGCAGTTCACGACGCCAAGCTCACGGTTGTACATGAAGTATTTCTCCTTGATGGTGTTATCGACATCCAGTCCCAGCTCCCAGAAGTTCTCCAACTTCAGCGTCGTATTGACAGGCATCGCCCCGCCAAAGATGAAGCGGTCGTAGTGGGAGTAGGTCAGCAGGATGGAGTCGGGTGCCATCACCTTCTCCATGACAAAGCGCTCGCGGAGCAGCTTCGTGTCATAGTGTTTCACGTCTTCAGGATGACAGGCCGTCTGGAACTTCACGTGCTGTGCGCCAACGTACCTGTCGGCCTCCTGCGCATTGGCGGCAGAAAGCGAGAGGGCTATTGCCCCAACGATAGAAAATACAGTCTTCTTCATTTGCTCTTATATTAATTATTCACTTTTCACTATTCACTATTCACTTTTCACTATTCACTTTCTCATCCGCCACAATGCGCTGACGGTTCCAGACCACCATGGCGATGGTAATCAGTGTCAGGATGCCGGCACCTACATAGGCCAGATTGTTCACGCACTTGTAGATGACCCAGCCGAAGAGGCTCGATGCAAAGTCGAGGGCGCCGGCCTCAAAGCCTTCAGGTATCTTGGCGGCAGGATCCTGCGTCTGGGCATAGACGGTCTGGGCAGCCTGCGTGAAGGCTGGCGCCATGTCGGTGACGAAATACAGGCCGATGCCGACCGTGACGATACCGACGATCAGCGTCTTCACCACATTACCCTTCGTATAGGGCAGCACCATCACGAACACATAGAACATACCGGCCAGCGATGCCAGCGGCAGGAACTCGTTGCCAGGCAGGGCCACAGCCATCAGCAGGGCCAGCGGAATCAGGATCAGCGAGGCCACCAGCGTGGTGGGATGACCGATCACCAGTGCCGGCGACATGCCGATATACACCTTCTTGCCGGCCCACTTCTTCTGCACCACCTCCTGCGTCTTCTCGGCAATCGGCTTCAGACCGTCGATGAAGAGCTTCGTGATACGCGGTATCAGCTCCATCACAGCTCCCATCGTCACACCCAGGAAGAGTACCTTCTTGATGTCGAGCTGCGCCACGGCACCGATCAGCGCACCCACGATGACACCCAGCACGATAGGCTCGCCCAGCACGCCGAACTTCTTCTTCAGGCCCTCGGCGTCGATGTCGAGCTTCGAGAAACCGGGAATCTTGTCGAGCAGCCAGTTGATGCCGATGGCAAAGGCCGTGAAGCTCTGGCAGAACGGCTGCGGGATGGAGATGCCGTCCATATCGTCGTAGTAGCTCTGGAATTTCTCTGCCGTCAGGTCGGCCATCACCAGTGTGATGATGTAGCACACGATGGCAGCGAAGTAACCCCATGCCAGACTCTGGTCCATCACGAAATAGGCCACGGCGCCGATGAAGGCGAAGTGCCAGTAGTTCCACAGGTCGATGTTCACCGTGCGCGTGCACTTGGTGATGAGCAACAGGAAGTTCACGCCCAGGCAAATGGGGATGATGAGTGCGCCCACGGCCGTGTTGTAGGCCACGGCGGCAGCTGCAGGCCAGCCCATGTCGAACACGCCGAGCTGCAGGTCGTAGAGCCGGGAGATCTCACTCAGCGGCCCGCCGAAATTGTTGGTCAACAGGGCCGTCACAATGCCGAGGCCCACGAAGCCGACGCCCACGTAGAGGCCCGACTTCAGCGACTTTCCGAACTTCATGCCTATACAGAGGCCGATGATAGTAAAGAGAATGGGCATCATCACTGATGCACCCAGACTGATAATGTAACTGAATACTTGTTCCATTTGTTTTTAATATCGATATTTATTTGTTTTAGCGCTATTTCGACTGCAAAGATAATAAAAAAATGACGAAAGAAAACATTTTTCGCCATTTTTCTTACGTTATCGTTAACGGACTGCTACAATCGGGGCTCCACGACAACAGTCTCACCGGCCTTTGTCTGCACGTCGTACTCATAGACCTGACGCACGTCGGGCACGATGCCCGGCTCTTTCACCTCGGCCACAATGGGCGTCTTGACGTTCGCCACCGTCAACAACGGGTTACGGCATGCGCCACGGGCTGCCTTCAGGCCTTTGCCCGTCAGCGGCACATACGAGCGCAAGCGGAGCACACCGCCGATCCGCGACCTGACGACCGCCTGCACCAGCTTACCACCTTGCCATTGCTCATCGACCACGAAACCGCCCCGTGCACAGAGGCCCTTCACAGCGCCGTCCTGCCAGGCATCGGGCAGTGCCGGCAACAGATGGACAGCCCCGTCGTGACTCTGCACCAGCATCTCCGCCACACCTGCCGCACAGCCGAAGTTACCGTCGATCTGGAACGGCGGATGGGCATCGAAGAGGTTGGGATAGGTGCGCCCTTCAGGGTACTGCCTCACACGGCTGTCGTCGGGCAACAGCCGTAGCATGTTCGAAAGAATCTTCAGCGCATGGTTGCCGTCGAGCATCCGCGCCCAGAAGTTCACCTTCCACCCCAGGCTCCAGCCCGTCGCCATGTCGCCGCGCTGCTGCAGTGTATTGGCTGCCGCCGCAAACAGTTCCGGATGCAAGTATGGCGATATCTGGTTCGAGGGATAGAGGCCGTAGAGGTGCGAGATATGACGGTGCTCGTCTTTCGGGTCGTCGGCATCCGCCAGCCACTCCTGCAGCTGACCGTAGCGCCCCACCTGCATCGGCGGCAGTGCCGCCAGCGTCTCGGAGAGGCGTTTACTGAGTGCCGCATCCCTGATGCCCAGCGCCAGCATGGCCTGTTGCAACTGGGTCAGCACGTCGAACACGATCTGATTGTCCATCGTCGAACCGGCCGTGATCGTCGTGCCCTTGCCAGCCGGACCGTGTTCCGGCGATACCGTCGGCACGGTCATCATCCACCCGTACTTCGGATGGCGCTGCACGTAATCGAGCAGGAAGAGCGCCGCACCGCGCAACACGGGATAGTACTGCCGCAGGAAGGCCTTGTCGCCCGTAAACAGATAGTGCTGCCAGAGATGGGTCGAGAGCCAGGCGCCGCCCGTCGGGAACATGCCCCACGTCGGACCGTCTATCGGTCCCGCCACGCGCCAGATGTCGGTGTTGTGGTGGGCCATCCAGCCGTCGCAGCCATACATCTGCCGCGCTGTCTCAGCACCTGTCTCACTGAGGTCGCCGAGCATTGAGAAGAGCGGCTGTGCCGTCTCCGTCAGGTTACCTACCTCCGAGATCCAGTAGTTCATCTCGGTATTGATGTTGATGGTGTATTTCGAGTCCCACGGTGCCATCAGCTTGTCGTTCCACACGCCCTGCAGGTTGGCTGGCTGTCCGCCTGGCTGCGACGAGCAGATCATCAAGTAGCGCCCGTACTGGAACATCAGTGCCACCAGGTCCATGTCGGTGCCTCCGGCAAAGGCGGCAAGCCGCCGGTCTGTGGGAAGACTCGACTTTTCCGACGTTGGCAGGGTGAGCGACACGCGCTGGTACTGGCTATGGTACTTTGCGATATGTGCGTCCAAAAGACTTTGGAAGGTGCGTCCCTTCAGTGAAGCCACGGTGGCATCATTTTTAGCCGAGGGGTTGCCGCTGACATCCCGATAGCTGACGAAGTTGGTGGCGGCCGTGACATAGACCGTAGCAGCCGATGCACCACGAACGGTGATGGCTTGCGCCTCATCGCTGACGCTGCCGCCCTCCGTCTCTACCCAGATGCGGCACTCGACGCTCAGTCCGGCTGGTATGCCCTCCTGCTCCACGCCCTGTACGGTAGCCGTCAGACAGTGCGCTGCCACCTGTTGGCGATTTACCAGCTCACTCTCGTACGACACGGCGAAGTCCAGTCTGCCGCCCTTGTCGGCCTCCAGTCTCACGGCGATCACATTGTCGGCGAGCGAGGCTACGACCTGTCGCCGATAGCCCACGCCATCTACCTGATAGCGCACACTGGCCACGGCATCGTCGATATCCAGACTGCGCTCGTAGCCGGTGGCGTTGCGATGGTTCCAGAATTTCAGAAACAGGTTGCCCATCGGCAGGAAGCGCATGCCGTCGGGGCCTTTGAAGAAATATTTGCCGATCAGTCCCTGGGCCTCCATCTCCTGCCCAGCGAAGATCAGCCGGCGCACCTCGCCGAGATGGGCCTTCGCCTCCGCACTGTTGTTATTGTGAGGCGCCCCCGACCAAAAGGTTTCCTCATTCAACTGGATCTGCTCCGTGTCCGGTCCGCCATAGACCATCGCCCCCAGATGGGAGTTTCCCACAGGCAGTGCCTCCAGCCAGTGGGCGGCAGGCTTGTCGTACCATAGCCTGCGGTTTTCACTCTGCGCCACCCCCGCCACGAGCAGGAGCAGCATTAAGATCAGCTGTCGTCTCATATTGTTTCCTTATGTTGTGAATAGTTGACTGGCTGCAAAGGTACAAATTAGATTTCAACCGTGCAACGACTTTGCAGCTTTTTTGTCATCTGCGCTCAAAAATTTAGCAACGCCACGCAAAAATTTGGAGGCTCCGCTTGGAAATTTAGACGCACCAAATTTTCTTGCGGAGCCTCCGTGTGTCAGAAGCAGTTTAGGTTTTTGTCAGGAGCCTGGTTTCCGCGGAACATATCGATATTCTTTGTACCTTTGCGCCATCAATTCTTGTAGCCTATGAAAGAGAAAACGACATCAGTGGCCGTCCCTTAATCCTGGAAATAGACGCGCTTGACGCGGTTGGAGACGCCTGTCAGCACCTCGTAGGGGATGGTGTCGATGGCATCGCTCAGCACGGTCACGGGCAGATGCTCGCCGAATATCTCGACCTGGTCGCCCTCCTGACAGGGGATGTCGGTCACGTCGATCATCGCCACGTCCATACAGATATTGCCGACGTAGGGGGCCTTCTGTCCGTTCACCAGACAGTAGCCGCGACGGTTGCCGAGATGGCGGTTCAGTCCGTCGGCATAGCCGATAGGGATGGCGGCGATCACGGAGTCGCGGTCGAGCTTGCCCTTGCGGCTGTAGCCCACCGTCTCACCGGCAGGCACATGGTGCATCTGCAGGATGGTGGTCTTCAGCGTCGAGACAGTATTCAGAATACGATTGTCGCGGGAGTCGATGCCGTAGAGGCCGAGACCGAGACGGCACATGTCGAGCTGGCGCTCGGGGAAGTGCTCGATACCGGCTGAGTTGTCGATATGGCGCAGGATCTTATGGGAGAAGGCGGCCTGCAACTTGCTGCTGCCAGCCTCGAAGAGCGCAAACTGCTGGGCCGAAAAGGCATCGAAGTCATCACTGTCGGAACCCACGAAATGACTGAACACCGAGCGCGGGATGACGGCCGTCTGATGCTTCAGGCGGTCGATCAGCTCGTCCATGTCATGCACGGGGTCGAAGCCCAGACGGTGCATGCCCGTGTCGAGCTTGACATGGACGGGCCAGCGGGTGATACCCTCCTTGCGGGCGGCCTTGATCAGGGCGTCCAACAGGCGGAAGGAATAGACCTCTGGCTCCAGGTCGTAGTCGAACATGGTCTTGAAGGCGGTCATCTCGGGGTTCATGATCATGATGTTGGCCGTGATGCCTGCCTTACGGAGCGTGACGCCCTCGTCGGCCACGGCCACCGCCAGGTAATCGACACAGTGGTCCTGCAGCGTACGGGCAATCTCCACCGCACCGGCACCATAGCCGTCGGCCTTGATCATGCACACCATCTTCGTCTCGGGTTTCAGGAACGAGCGGTAGTAATTCAGGTTCTCCACCACGGCATTGAGGTTCACCTCAAGAATCGTCTCGTGGACCTTCTGCTCCAGCTGTTCGGTAATCTGGTCGAAGCCGAACGGACGGGCCCCCTTCAACAGGATCAGCTCATGGTGCAGGGCTGCGAAGGCATCGCTGGAGAGGAAGTGATTCACGTCGGCAAAGAACTGTTTGTCGGCAATCTGGATCTTGTCGGCCTGGGCAGACAGCTCCGGACCGATGCCAATAAACTTGCTGATGCCACGCTTCACGGCCAGGTCGCTCACCTGGGCATAGAGTTTCTCGGGGGGCGTACCGGTCTGGAAGATATCACTGAGGATGAGCGTCTTTGTCAGACTGCCAGCCGACTCACGACGCTGCATGAAGTCGAGGGCTATGTCGAGGGCGTTGATGTCGTTGTTATAGGAGTCGTTGATGAGCAGGCAGCCGCGCTGTCCTTCCTTTACCTCCAGGCGCATGGCAACGGGCTCCAGCTTTGGCATACGGTCGGCCAGCTGTCCGGGTGTCAGTCCGAGGTGGAGTGCCACGGCGGCACAGGTGATCGTATCCTCGATAGAGGCCTCGTCGATGAAGGGAATGGTATAGGTGTTCTCCTCGCCCTGCCAGATATAGGTGATACGGGTCGACTGTCCCTTGTTCTCGATACGTTTCACGAAAAGCGCCACCTGTTCGTCGCACTGCGACCAGGCTACCTTCTCACCCTTATACTGCAGGCGGCGGATGCATCGGCTGACGGTGTCATTGTCCGAGCAATAGACCATCGCCTCGGTGTCGTGCATCAGCTCAAGTTTCTCCATGCATTTCTCTTCCATCGAGCGGAAGTTCTCCTGATGGGCACTGCCCAAGGAGGTGAGTACGCCGATGGTGGGCTGGATGATGTCGCGCAAGGCCATCATCTCGCCGGGCTGACTGATGCCTGCCTCAAAGATGCCGATCTCGGTCTGCTCATTGAGCAGCCACACGGAGAGGGGCACGCCGATCTGGGAGTTGTAGCTACGGGGCGAACGGACAATCTTCTGGGAAGGGAGCAAGAGCTGATAGAGCCACTCCTTGACCATCGTCTTGCCGTTGGAGCCCGTGATGCCGACAATGGGGATATTGAACTCGTCACGATGGCGCTCAGCCAGTCGCTGCAGGGCGGCCAGGGGCGACGGCACTACCAGGAAATTGGCGTCTTGGAAAGAAGCGTGAGGAGCGAGGAGCGAGGAGAAATACTTGGCTTCCACCACAAAGTTGCGGACACCACGGCGATACAAGTCCTCTATGTAGCGGTGACCGTCATTACGCGTGGATTTCAGGGCAAAGAACAGTGTCTCCTCCGGGAAACAGAGTGAACGGCTGTCGGTCAGCAGCCAACCTATCCGTGCATCGGTCTCACCGATGCGACGTGCGCCAATAAGCGTCGTGATTTTTTCTATCGAGTAATTCATAATTTCAATTATTCATTTCTTCAAACTGCAAAGTTAGGGTATTTTTTCTGCAATTCCTGTACTTTTAACATAGTTTTATTCATCAAGGCCTGATATTCCGCCGAATCGGGGTTGAACGGCTTGTGGTTCAGCACGGCCTTCAGGGGTGCCCACTCCTTCAGGAAGGCCTTGGCCTCATCCCCCAAACATACTTCCGAGAGCCGTTGCCAGATGTATTCCACGGCCTGGTCGGAGGGGTGCAGCATATCGGCCTTATAGAAGCGGTAGTCGCGCAGTTCGTCGTTCACGATCTCATAGGCAGGGAAATAGCTGACGCAAGGATACGACCGGCAGACCCTGTCGGCTGCCAGCAGCAACGTGGCCTTCGAAAGCCGGGAACCATGATAGCCGTACTTCCGGTAACGGATGGGACTGACGGTAAGCACAACCTGCATGGCAGGGTTCATCTGCCGGAGTAGCGTAACGGTCTGACTCAGGAAGGCGGCACAGTCGTCAACGGAAAGTTCTTCCTCGCTGAAGAGGGTCTGAGGCCGCTTCTGACAGTTATCCACGATCTCGCCGGTCTCCTTCAGGCGATAGACATGGTTGGTGCCGAGTGTCAGGAAAGCCACAGCGGGAGACAAGGCCTGCGCAGCCAGGCGTTCCACCGTGTGGTGGATGCTCGCAGGATTATACATCACGCCAAAGGGATTGACGGTGACACGGAACTTCTCTTCCTGAAACCGATGGCCTATGCTGTCGGCAAAGCAGGAACCGACGAACAGCAGTTCTGCACAGGGACCGATTCTGAATCCCGGATCAGGCACATCGACAACAGTACGGAATTCCATCAGCTACGGCTTATCTGAAGACCGCCCGTGGAGAGGGTCATCTCCACGAAACGGGCATTGGGGTTACTACGATGCGCTGTCAGGATATGTTTGATACGGGCAGCGGCTTCGGGATCCTTGGCAATCATATAGAGATAGCCGCCACCACCGGCACCGGGCAGCTTGTAGCCCAGGCAGAGGTCATCGACGAGACCCGTCAACGCTGCGACGGCAGCAGGATTGGTGCCACTGTCAAGTTGCTGGTTCTGTTGCCACGTCAGGCGTATCAGCCTGCCCATCCGCTGGAAGTCGTTCTGCTGAATGGCCTCGTACATCTCCATCGCATGGGCTTTCATCTCGCGCAGCAGCCGCAGTTCAGGACCGTCGTTGAGGAACATCCGCCGAACGATCTCCGACAGGATATGTTTAGCTGTACGCGTGATGCCTGTATAATAGAGCAGATGACAGGCACGGTACTCTGGTTGCAGCCAGAGGTCGGTAGGCAACCAACGCACCTGCGGACTCTGGCCGAAGCCTCTGCCGGTCTGCAGCAGCTTCACACCACCCAGCACACCACCGAACTGATCCTGCCAGCCACCACCGGTGGTAAGCATCTGTTCGAGCATCAGCGTGCGGCGGCCTATCTCTGCCTTGTCCCAGCCCAGGCCACAGAAGTCACTCAGTGTACCCAGCACCGTAGCGGCCAGGATGCTCGACGTACCCAGTCCGCTGCCTGCCGGAACGGCAGAGAGCAACGTCAGTTCGATGCCGCTGCCAAATGTCTCAAGCTGGGTGCGAAGACTGGCATACCGGGTGTTCTTGCCGAATCCTGCCAGCACCAGGGCTGCCTTCGGGATAGAGAACGGCGAACCGACATGTATGAAGTCCATCAGTTGTTCGTAGGTCTCCACCACTTCTACAGCGCCGAGGTCGATGCTGCGCAACACGATACGCGGCTCCTTCGACGGACGGATGAAGGTCTGCAATGGCGGCTGACCGTTCAGCTCGATGGCGAAGTTCACGACATTGCCCCCTTCCAACAGGCAATAGGGCGGCGTGTCCGTCCAGCCTCCCGCAATGTCGATGCGCACAGGCGAACGGCCCCACACGATCTGGTCGGCAGCGACGCAGAGGAAGGGGGCCTTGGCTGTATCGTAGGAAGTAGCACTCGGCTGTGTCAGTCCCTGACGCAACAGGGCAAAGGCCTTGTCGCTGTCGTCGCGGAACATCGCGTCGTGGATGCGGGTCATCAGCGGCGCATCCTCTGGCAACGGGGCCGGCATGGGAATCTGTTCCGTCTCGAAGGCTGTCTTCGCATCAGCGAGGTCCAGCTGGTAGAACACGCTGTGAGACCAATTGTCGGCCAGTGCCTGCCAGTTTCCCTTACGGAAGGATCGGCGCTGGTCGAAGAGCCGCCGAAGATTGGCTTCCGTGGAAATCTCTTCGGCAGAGATCAGGCGATCAGCCCGAGAAACTAGATTATCCAGATTTTCTAGGATTCCTAGGCTATTTATCACCGGGAATTGCCGCCGCTGTTGCTCAGCCCCGGCAAAACGGTCATCGATATGGTAGCGGCGCACAGCATACTGCGCCTCGCCAATAGGCACCACGTCGATACACTCGCCAGGAGCCAGTGAGAGCGCCCAGTCATTCCCGGGTACGCCGGTGATGATATGATCGTGCGAGAGCTGCCAACGCTTTCCCACGTGACTGTTCTCGATCCAGATATTGGTATTGTCTGCTGTCAAGGGAATCTCGACCTTCGCATTCTGTACGAAGATGGAGGGATGGGGCTTTCGGTCGATGTGCATGATCTTGCGCTGGTCGTTCACCAGGTTCTGGATCCGCTGCATCGAGGAAATCATCTCCCGGGAGGTACCGAAATGATAGAACTCCCCACCAGCCAACGGCAGGATGGCAACCTTCAACTGCCTGAGCTCATCGTCGGCAATGGTCGGGTCGGTGCCAAGCGCACACCCAAACTCCGAATAGAGATCGTATGCCTTAGGCATCTTAGAATCCCTATAACATTTCCCCATCAGAAGTTTCACGGCCTTGTCTGAGAGCAGCCACACGCCGATGTCGGTCAGATAGAAATGCTCCTTCTGCAACGCGCTCAGCGTTTCTACCGAGGGTTTCTGCAGCATCTGCTTCAAGACGGAGGGCGTCTGCCGACTGCTGACGAACACACCGTGGTTCTTGGCCACCGAGGCATCGAGCCACAGGCCGTAACAGACGACATCAGCGTCGGGGATTGGCTGCAGGGGCTGTGTAGCACGGATCAGCACATCGCCGCTCACCACCATCGTGTGGATATTGTCGGGCGCCATGGCCATCATCTTCTCATAGAGCGGCAGCTGCAGACTCAACAGGTCCTGCGACAGCCGCTGTCCGCGCTCCCAACGGAACACGGGGATTGGCGTCAGGATCTTGCCTGAGGGGGCATACGACGGCAGGCGACGGCTCTGTCCACCGGCATGGAGCAGGATGCGCTTCTCGCGGGCCAGCCATTCGTCGAAAGCTGACATATCCCCTACTCCCTCGCTCTGGGCACAGGCCTCCAACAGCCAGGCCGTTCCGCCACCACTGCCCAGCTTATGACCGACAGGGTCGTTGGTACAGAAGTAGTCCGTCCGGCTCAGGCCCGTCACCTCGTGGAAACTGCCAACAAGGTTTGGCGGCAAGGATAGCAGTTTCTTCATCGTCTATTCCTTTTTCCGGTTACGGTATTCGATAAAGACGATGCCCACGACAATCAGCAGCAAGAGGACAAAAGCGATATAGGCAATCGTCTCCGTGGTCTTGACAGACTGCGGGAAGAAGGCCAGCTCCACCTGATGCTTGCCTGGCTGCAGATGGATGGCACGGAGGATATAGTTCACGCGGCCCAGCTCTACAGGCTGTCCATCGACGGTGGCCGTCCAACCCGGATAGTAGATCTCCGAGAACACGAGCACACCGCCCTTGCCGCTATTCACGTCGTAGGTCAGGCGGTTAGGCTCGTAAGAGGTGATGGTCACCACACTGGCCGTATCCTGTACGGCAGCCTCACCGAGCTGCGCCTTGAACTTAGCATCGGCCACAGCCTGATGGCGGAGGTCGAGTTTGCCGACGGTCTCAAGCTCTGCATTCGCATGATCAACATAGCGGATCTGATTGACAAACCAGGCATTGCCATAGACGTACGGATTCTGGATGGGCACGGTCTGTCCGCCTTCCAGCGGGAAGATGAAATAACGGGTGTTCAGCATGTTCAGCACCGGACAGATGCTGTCACCGTTCACTTGTGTCATGTCACCGGCAGCCTCACCAACGGCCTTGAAGAGCTGCTGCATCTCGGGGTTGATATAGGCCTCTATCATCTCCTGATAGCGGCGCAGCTTGGCAGCATGATAGCCGCCGATGCTCTTATGATAGTAAGAAGTCTCGTTCTCGTTGAAGGTATTCGAGGCGAGGTTCAGTACACGATAGTCGAGGGTCTCGTCACGCAGGATGAGCTCGTCGGTCTGTGTCTTCTGCTGCGGGGCCTCGCGCTCCGACTTCGGCACGAACATCTCGTCGTTCAGGTAACGCTTGTTCACCGTCCACAGATCAACCAGGCAGAGCACCAGGATGATGCCGACGGCATACTCCTTCTTCAGCTTGCCAAATGCTACTGCCAGCAACACGCCCGTACCAGCCAAAATGATATAGAACGAACGCAAGGCATCACTGGTGAACATCGCCTGGCGCATCTCCGTCAGATTGGCTATCAGCGGCTGGATATGCTCTGGCGGCAGACTCTGCAGGGCACGCATCTCACTGCTGGAGACGAAACTGCCAAAGAAGGCTTCAGGCATCAGCGAGAACAGCAGCGAGACAACACCCGTCAGCAGGAACGAGATACCCACATACTTCATCCTCTGTCTCATCAGTTCCGGCTTGTCAAACAGCTCCTTCAGTGCCAGCATGGCCAACAGGGGGATGGTGAACTCGGCGATAACAAGGATCGAGGCCACCGTACGGAACTTGGCGTACATCGGCACGTAGTCGAGGAAGAAGTCGGTAAAGCCCATGAAGTTCTTGCCCCACGACAGCATGATACTGAGAATCGTTGCTGCCAGCAATGCCCACTTCACAGGGCCTTTCACGATAAACAGGCCGAGGATGAACAGCAGCATCACAAAGGCACCCACATAGACAGGGCCCGACGTGCCGGGCTGTTCGCCCCAATACTGGCCAATCTGACTATAGATGCTCGCATAGTCGGGATTGGCATGCTTCATGGCGGTCTCGTTCATGCTCAGGGGCATCGAGGCACCGCCTTTCGTGTTCGGGATGAGCAGCGTCCATGTCTCGTCGATGCCATAGCTCCACTGCGTGATATAGTCACGGTCGAGCCCGCTGCTCGTCTGGTTGGCACTGTTCTGCTTCACCAGCTCACTCTTGCCACGCATCGACTCCTTACTGTATTCCCATGTATGATAGAGGTTCGACAGGTTGATGCACACGCCGATGGCCGCACCGACGACACATACAGCCGTCGCCTTCAGGAAACGGGCCATCTGATGCTGCTGCACCGCTTCCACTAGCCAGGCCACGACCAGCGCCAGGATGATGAACAGATAGTAATAGGTCATCTGCACATGGTTGGCATTGATCTCGAAGGCGGTAAACACCGCTGTCAGGAGCAGACCCCACAGGTACTTGCCCCGATAGGCCAGCACGATACCGGCTATCATCGGCGGCAGGTAGGCCAGTGCCCACACCTTCCAGATGTGTCCTGCGGCGATGATGATCAGGAAATAGGTGGAGAAGGCCCAGAGGATGGAACCCAGTGCCGCCAGGTGCTGACGGAAGTCGAAGGCACGCAGCAGGATATAGAAGCCCAGCAGATAGGCAAAGACAAACCACACATTCTCCGGCAACCAGAGGTGATAGGCATTCACCGCCTTCGTCAGCAGGTCGGTAGAACCGTACGAGGGTGCCATCTGATAGGTGGGCATTCCCCCGAAGAGAGCGTTCGTCCAACGGCTGCGCTCACCGGTCTTCTGCAGATATTCGATACCCTCCTGACCGGCTCCCCTTCCTGCCGAGGCATCATGGCGATAGAGGATGCGCCCCTCGATGTCGGCAGGGAAGAAATAGGCAAAGGCCAGAACGGCAAACAACAGCACTGCCAACACGTCGGGCAGGCATTTCTTCAATAGTGTCATAACTTGCAAGTTTTGTTATTTGCGTGCAAAGGTACAAATTTTTAGGCACGGATGACACGGATTT
>ODAJ011871339.1_pt1 | contig 18870 bp, 17 predicted proteins | sample 1539241 | NCBI WGS metagenome assembly ODAJ01 (sample SAMN02144231, study PRJEB22623) | gut metagenome | biome: sheep rumen | host: Ovis aries | place: New Zealand | reverse complement strand
GAACGTAAAAGGCGTCGTGATGACTTGCCCACTTAGCCGCAAGCTTTGACAGGCGACCATTAATGCTATCGTCCCGTTATTGAACAGCGACAGATACGGCACTTTAAGGAACGCTTTAAGCTCCTGTTCAAGCATTGTGTGCTGGGGGCCGTTGTTAGTCAGCCACTTCGCCGCCCAAATATCGCGTAGCTTGTCCGTAACTTCTTCAATCGTCGGGAAAACCGGTCGTGTCACGTGAATCATCTTATCGAACGGTTCAATCATCAGTGGTTGCCTCCTTTGCTTTACGAAGTTTTTCCGCCGCGGACGGGTCAATTTTCTCCAGATAAGTCAGCGGGACGGTTCGCGGATTCTTCGTCAGCTCGTAAACTTTCCGATAGCTCGCCTCGGCTTTATCGGCTTGCCCTTGCTCGTCGAAGATGTCGCCCTGCAACTTGTACGGGATTGGATTTTTATCGTCAAGCGTCAAGGCTCGGTCAATGTCTTCAAGCGCAAGTTCAAGCTCGCCGCGCATATGTCGAACGTCCGCCCGATTTAGGAAGTTGTAAAGGTTGTTCGGGTCTTTAGCAACTGCTTCGTCCGCGTCGACAAGTGCGCCGTCATAGTCGCCGACAATCGCCTTAGCCCGCCCGCGAATCCCTAGACACTCCGCCACGTCGTCTTGATTCTTAGCACTAAGGGCGCGGGCAATCTCCATAAGCGCAAGCTCGCCCTGCCCGTGGTCGTTGTAAATGTCGGCGTTGATTCGGAGTTGCGTCGCCGCCTTAGCTTTGGCATTGTCGGCGGCGTCCTTGACCTTAGCCCAAGCCATAGCTCGTGCCGCGTCCGCCTCGTGAATCCTCTGACGTATTCGCGGGCTTTCAAAGTAATACGCCTTCTTGACTGCCGTCTGAATCTTATCGCCGAGATTGTAAAGCCTAGACAACTCCCTTAGCTCCCGATAAGCAAAGTCATCGTTTAGGAATTCCGTTTGATTGCCGACGCGTCGAAAGTTCCAACCGTCAATCGAGTCGTAATCGTGGAAAGCTCTGCTCAAGCCGCCCGCGAAGTAGTAAGCATTAGCTGCCGCGCTGTTGGAGTCATCGCCTATGTTCATCGAATAGAAGACTTCCAAGCCGTCAATCAGCACCAGATACGCCCGGTCGACTTTGCGAACTTTGACATGCCCGCCGCCGTAAGTGGTCATCAGCTCCGCAAGCTTAGCCTCGCGCTTATCGGTGTCGGGGTGGTCGCTTAAGGTCTGGTCGTCGGGCGTGTCGTGTGCGTCGAACTCCAAAACGTTTTGCGTTTCGTAGCGGACGTAGTAGCCCAGACGATTCATAGCCGCTGCGCCGCCTCCGGGATTAAATCCCGCACTTGTCATAAGGTAGAAGCCGCCCTCGTCCGCCTCGTACTCGACTGGCACATTGATATTCTTTGCAATCGAGTAATCGACCATCGCCGAAAACTTATTCCAATCAATGTTCCTGCCGTTGTCCGCGTTCATGCCGACCATCATCGCGCCGAGGGATTGGGCTACGGCTTGCGCATAACTTTTCGCCGAATGCTGTTCAAGCCCGTGGGTCATCTCGTGGGCAAGGACGGCGGCAAGTTGATTCTCGTCTAGGTTAAGCCCGCGAACCAGCCCGCGATTGACGCTGATATAATTCATCGGGTAACAGGCGGCGTTGAATTTTTCGTCATCGTTGACGTGCCACACGAACGGCAGAGAGTTTACCCTAAGTTCGTATTGCCCGTCGCGGACGAGCCGTTGCATAACCGAATCAACAACCTCAATGTCATGCTTATTCTTATCGGTGCCGTTCTTTTGCATGTCCTGCTTGCGGACGGACATTTGAGCATCGACATTGTTGCCGAGGGCGAGCATTTCCCTTAGCGTCGACTGATAAGCCGCCAGCACGCCCAGAGCTTCCGCCGCGATTGCCCAAGCATCAGCCGCTATGGCGTGCACGGGACTTAATATCGCCGCCAACGTCACCAATAAGACGATTAAGGATTTCATGACTTGTCAATCACAATGCGCGGGAAAAGTTGCTCAGGCTTGCCGACCTCGTGATTTTGTTCAAGCAGTCCGAAAACTTCCGCGTCATCAAGTCTAGGCTCCGACGTGACTTTGAGTTGAGCGCGTATCTTTTGGGCTGTCGACGGCATGAACGGTTCAATCAGTATGCTGATAATCCGCAATGATTCGGAGAGGTTGTAAAGGACGTTCGCAAGTGCTTGCTGTTGAGTGTCGTCTTTGGCGAGTTTCCAAGGCGCGGTCTCGTCAATGTACTTGTTCGCCCGCCCGATAAACTTCCACACGACCTTAACCGCGTCTGACAGTTGGATTGCCTCCATTAGCTTGCGATAATCTTTTGCCGTGTCGAGTGCCTCTTGCCGGAACGACTTATCAAGGTCGGTGCCTTCGGTATGCGGCAGGAGGATTCCCTTTTGAAATTTGCCAATCATGTTAAGCGTCCTGTGCAGGAGGTTGCCGAGGTCGTTAGCTAAGTCGGCGTTAATTCTCTGAATCAAAGCATCGCGATTGAAGTTGCCGTCAAGCCCAAGTGTAATCTCGCGCAGGAGGAAGTATCGGATAGCGTCCGCGCCGAATTCCTCAACCAACGCCACGGGGTCGACGACGTTGCCTTTTGACTTCGACATTTTATCGCCGTCGGTGACTAGCCAACCGTGTCCGTAAATCTGCTTTGGCAACGGAAGACCAGCCGCCATGAGCATTGCCGGCCAAATGATTGAATGGAAGCGGACGATTTCTTTTCCGACGAGGTGAATGTCCGCTGGCCAAAACTTTTTCATATCGGGGTTGTGAATCAGCGGAGTGATATAGTTGATTACGGCGTCGAACCAAACGTAAATGACGTGGCGTTGGTCGTCGGGCACGGGAATCCCCCAATCAAACGACGTGCGCGATATGCACAAATCCTCCAGCCCGCTCTTGATGAATTTAATCATCTCGTTGCGGCGCGAGGTCGGTACGATGAATTCGGGGTGCTCGTCGATATGTTTAAGCAAGGCGTCGGCGTATTTGGACAGGCGGAAGAAGTAAGCCTCCTCCGAGACCTTCTCAACGGGGCGATGACAATCGGGGCAACAGCCGTTCTCGTCAAGCTGCAGCTCCGTCCAATACGACTCGCAAGGCGTGCAATAAAGTCCAGTGTACTCGCCCTTGTAAATGTCGCCGTTCGCCTTAATCCGCCGAAAAATCTCCTGCACAACCTGTTCATGCCGCGGCTCGCTCGTGCGTATGAAATCGTCGTTCGAGATATGAAACTTTTTCCAGAGGTCTTTGAAGCTGTCAACAATCGGGTCAATGTACTCAAGCGGCGTTTTGCCCTCAGCTTGTGCGGTGCGTTGAATCTTTTGCCCGTGTTCGTCAGAGCCAGTCAAGAAGAAGACTTCATAGCCCGCCAGCCGTTTAAAGCGTGCAATGGCGTCGGCAATCGTGGTGCAGTAGGCGTGCCCGATGTGAAGTTTCGCGCTGGGATAGTAAATCGGCGTCGTGATGTAAAATGTTTTCATTGAGTGTCCTCCTTAAGCAGTGTGTTATAAATGTCGCGGCGGCTGACGTTGAATCGCTTTGCCGCCTCGCGCATTGCGGATTTCTTATCAAGTCCTTGCTCCAAAAGTTTTCGGTAGAAGTCAAGTGGAGTGTCTTCAATCGGCGGCGGAGTGTGATTGCCCTCGACGACGATGACAAATTCTCCTCGCGGCTCGTCGAGGCGTTCAATCAACTGGCTTAGCGTCCCGCGCAGAAATTCTTCATGGACTTTGGTTAGCTCGCGTGCAAGGACTGCTTGACGTTCGCCGAAGACCTCCGCAAGCTCCGACAGAAAATCTTTCAGCCTATGCGGTGCCTCGTAGAAGATTATCGTTGTCTCGACCGTCGAAAGTTCTTCCAGTAGCTCGCGGCGATTCTTCTTTGTCTTGGGTGCGAAGCCTGCGAATAAAAATTTTGTCGTGTCTAGCCCCGAACATATCAGCGCACTCAAGGCGGCGTTGGCTCCGGGTATCGGGCAAACGTCAATCCCCGCGTCGATTGCAAGCCTTACCAAATCCGCTCCTGGGTCACAGATTGCCGGCAAGCCCGCATCACTGACGACAGCAACCGATTCGCCCGCCCGCAACCTTTGCAAAATCTTTTCGGCGGCGGACGCTTTGCAATTCTCATCGAACCGGATTAGCGGCGTGTGAATGTCAAAGTGCGTCAAAAGCTTCCGAGTGCGTCGCGTGTCTTCCACCGCGATTAAGTCGACCTCGCGCAGAATTCGCACGGCTCTAAACGTCATGTCCTCAAGGTTGCCAATCGGCGTCGCGCACAAGTACAGCACAAGTCAAACCTCCAAAAGTTTTGTCATCATTAGACGCGGTTATTAGCTACGGATTGTCACAATCGCCGACGCGTCCACTGGGTCAAGCGTTCACGCTTGCCTCCAAAAATTTTTTGCCATTATAGCACAGTTCGCGGCAATGTGATATAGTTTCGGCAAGGAGGGAAGGCAATGATTGTTACGACCTTGTACCGCGTGAAATTCTTCGATACTGACGTTATGGGCGTCGTGCACCACGCGAACTATATCCGCTGGTTCGAGACGGGGCGCGTTGAATTCTTACGAGAACTCGGCATCGACCTAAACGAGATGATGAGCGACGGGATTTTATTTCCGATTGTCGAGATTACGGCGAAGTTCCATGCCCCCGCGAAGTTCGATGACGAGTTGGAGATTGTCACGACGGCGGAGGCATTGACTAAGGCTAAGATGAAGTTCGATTACGTGATACGCAAGCTCGGCGAGGAGAAAGTTTTGGCGGAGGGAACAAGCCTGAATGTCTTCACGAACGACGGGAAGATATGCCGCTTGCCCGATAAGTACTACTCGCGGCTGACACGGGGCTTAGAATGAGTCGGCGATTTTTTATCAAGGTGCTAATCGCGTTGGGTCTTGGGGCTTACTTCCCGAAGCTGGCGGAGGCTGAACGGCTTGACAAACTGCACACGCCGCAAGACGGCTACGAACCATTGACTAGCGTAAAATTTCTGCGGCAAGTCGTCACTCGTGATTCAAGGGTCTCGCGAATGATAATGTGGCAGGCGGACGCTGAAGAACCTTTTCAAGTGGAGTGGCAACTTGTCGGCGATGAGGCGGCTCATTTCTCCAAGGTCAAGCAACGAGACTTAATCTATTCGTGCAAGCTTGAAGGACTAAAGGCGGCGAGTTTGTATAAGTTCCGAATCGTGGCGGACGAGCGGGCGACTTCATGGCAGGAGTTGTTCACGGCGGGCGATGGGGCATTCCAAATGATAATTTTCGCGGACAGTCAATGCGAGCATTACGATGTTTGGCAGAGGACAGCGGACGCGGCGCACGAACTTTATCCCGACGCGGAGCTTGTGACGGTTATCGGCGACTTGGTGGACAACGGCGAGGCGGACTATCAATGGCGGGCGTGGCACCTTGCGGCGGCGAAGATTTTATCGGGACGGACGTTTGCTCCGGTCATGGGCAATCACGAGTGCTACGGCGTCGACTGGTTCAATGCGTTGCCGACGGGCTACCTTAATCAGTTCAGCTTGCCCGATAACGACGCTAAGAACCTGGGCGGCTACTTCTATTCCTTTGACTACGGGGCGGCGCATTTCTTTATCCTAAACACACAGTTTGCTGAGCTGGAAAAGTTCAAGCCGAATATGCAAGCCGCGCAGGAGTATTGGCTTCGACGCGACGCCGCCAACGTCAATCGCCCGTGGAAGATTGTTTTCATGCACAAGGACATTTACGACTACGGGCAAGATAAGTTCAACGATATAGCTGATAGGTTCTTGGATCTGTTTGAGGAGCTGGAAATTGATTTGGTGTTTACGGGGCATTTGCATACGTATCGCAATCGCGGACGGATAAAAGGCACGACTTACATTTTGTGCGGGCGGGCTGGCGACCAGAAATACGTTGAGCCTCACTCGATGATTGATAACGTGGCATATCCTAATCAGCGCGAGGAGCCGGAAAGTTTTATCGCATTGGACGTTCAAGCTTCGGAACTGCACTTGACAGCGCGCACAGTCAACGGCGAGATTATAGACGACTTCACACTAAGAAAGGAATGACTAAATGAATTTGCAAGGCTTAATCATCTGCCGCAACCTATTGGACGAAGAAATTTTCACGGGCGCGGCTGACAAGTTCGACACTGCCGCTAAGCTGATTGAACGGGCGGAACGGCTCGGCTTGAGCGGCAATCTCTTTCGGGCGTATCTGATTTACCTTCTGGCGCACGAACCTAACCTTATCTCCACGACGATTGAATCAAGCGGCGGCGTTATCGGCGAGAGCCTCCGCGAAGTCTTCAAGCACGACGTGGAAATTTTACTGCCGATACTGCGCGGCGAACTCTGGAGCGATTTAAAAATCCTCGACATATACAAGCCGACTGCCGCAAGCAACGACGAATCCTTTAAAGAACTGCTTCGACGGCTGGACAAGCTCACGACCGCAGAGGAAATCGCCGACGCCTTTATCGAACACTGGCGACGCTTCGGCTACGGCGACATCGCGACCTATCGCGCCTTCCGCTGGGATAAAACTATCATCGGCATTCGTCACTTTGAAACGATTCGCCTTGACGACCTAATCGGCTACGCGCACCAGAAAGAACTTCTGACGGGCAACACAACCGCCTTTGTCGACGGCAAGCCCGCTAACAATGTCCTGCTCGTCGGGGCACGCGGCACAGGTAAATCATCGGGCGTCAAAGCTCTGGTCAACGAATACTATTCGCAAGGGCTAAGGCTCGTCCAAATCACTAAACCGCAACTGAAATTCCTGCCCGAAATCATGGAGACGTTGCGCCGGTTCATGAGCAAACGTTTTATCGTCTTCCTAGATGATTTGTCGTTTGAGGAGTCGGAGGGCGAGTATAAGTATCTGAAGTCGGCGATTGAAGGCGGCGTGGAGTCGCGTCCGGAAAATGTTTTAATCTACGCCACAAGCAATCGGCGACACCTTATCCGCGAGACGTGGCGCGACCGCGACGAAGGGCACGACGAACTTTATCGCGACGACAGCTTGAACGAAACGATTTCCCTATCAGACAGGTTCGGGCTGATAATACATTACTACGCGCCGACGCAGGCAGAGTACCTTGAGATAATCCGCAGTATGTTGATGCGGCGGGGCATTGAGCTTGACGCGGAGACGTTGCGGATTGAGGGCTTGCGTTGGGAAATGTCGCATTCGGGGCGTAACGGGCGCACGGCTCAACAATTCGTCAATTACTATTTGGGGCAACGTTAAGTCATGGGCGAGTACAGAGGCGATTGGTTTTCGTTCGAGATAAAAAGCCGACGACCCGTCATGGATTTGACAATCGAGCCGTCATTCGCAAAGGCAGTCTGCTTTCAAGTTCACGAGATGAAAGATGATTCGTTCCAACTCTTTTGGAATTTCGGCATGGTCGGGCGCGAAATTTATTCGGCAACAGTAGAATACGCCAGGCTTAATGAAATTAACCCGAAGACCTTGACAATAAAAATTTGGGATAGTGAAGGATTCGCCGAATTCATGAGACGAAACGTGCCGCCGATTGCCATTGCTGACTTGGACGCGGACGACATGTCTTTGATTAGTGCCGCCGTCAATGCGAATTGGCAAAACATGGAATATCGTTGCGGGCTTGACGGTCATCACTACTTGATTAAGATTTATGGCGAGCAAGTTCGCGATTTCAAATGCTGGTGCGTCATTCCAAAGGCGTGGACGGAATTAATTCCGCTCGTCGACCGCTTGATTGACATTGCAAAGCTTGAGCCGCGTAGTTGTTATGCCGTGAAAGGAACGTATTAAAACTTTCGGAGATGATTAAATGGTCTATCTTATCGGCGCGGGTCCAGGAGACGCGGGATTGTTGACGCTTAGGGCTTGCGAACTCTTAAAGGCGGCGGACGTTGTGATTTATGACAGGCTTGCCGACGACGCTATCTTAAATCTCTGCTCGGCGGCGAAGAAAATCTACGTGGGCAAGGCGGCGGGGCGTCATACCCTCAAGCAGTCGGAGATTAATCAACTGCTCGTCGAGGAGGCGCGGCTCAATAAAATCGTCGTGAGGCTAAAGGGCGGCGACCCATTTGTCTTCGGGCGCGGCGGCGAGGAGGCTCTTTATCTGCGAGAACACGGCTTGCCCTTCGAGATTGTCCCCGGCGTCACGAGCGCGATTGCCGTCCCTGCCTACGCCGGAATTCCCGTTACGCATCGCGGCATCGCTACGAGCTTTGCAGTCGTCACGGGGCACGAAGACCCACTCAAGCCCGAATCGTCAATCCGTTGGGATAAACTTGCTACGGCAGTCGATACGCTGATTTTCCTAATGGGCGTCGCTAACCTGCCGCAAATCGTCAGCAAGCTCATAAGCAACGGACGCAAACCCGATACGCCCGCCGCGTTGATTCGTTGGGGGACAAAGCCTGAACAAGAAGTAATCGTAACGACACTAGCCCAGGCTCCGCACGCGAACATTGAGCCGCCAGCAATCTTTATCGTCGGCGAGGTCGTCAGCCTCCGCGAACAACTCAAATGGTTCGAGGCGCGTCCGCTGTTCGGCAAAAGGATTTTGGTCACGCGAGCACGTGCTCAAGCCTCCAAGCTGTCGAAGGCTTTGCAAGACCTCGGCGCACACGTCATAGAATGCCCGACAATAAAAATCGCCGCGCCGTCTGATAACTTCCGTCAGCTAGACGAGGCGATAAAAAATCTTCGCGGCTATGATTGGATTGTCTTCACCAGTGCCAATGGCGTTGATAAGTTCTTTGAGCGGCTGACACTTCAAGGACGCGACGCACGAGCTTTGAATCAGGTTGCGGCAATCGGTTCGGCGACGGCGGCGAGGCTTTCAAACTTCGGGATAATCGCGGACGTCGTGCCTAAGGATTTTGTTGCGGAGAGTTTAGCCGATTCACTCAAGGATGTTGTAGGCGGGAAGAAAGTTTTGCTTGCACGGGCGGAGATTGCTCGTGATGTCTTGCCGGAAACATTGAAAACTTTCGGCGCGAAGGTCACGATTGCTCCCGCTTATCAAACGTTGTCCGAGGCGTCCGCTCAGATTGACTTCGACGCGCTTGACTTAGTGACGTTCACCAGCTCTTCAACCGTCAAGAACTTCATCGCGGCTTACGGCGTCGACTGCTTGAAAAAGATTCCGTCCGCGGCAATCGGTCCGATAACTGCTAAGACTTTGGAAAGCTTCGGGGTGGCGGCTAAGGTCGTGGCGGAAGAATTCACAATCAGCGGACTTGTCGAGGCGATTAGGAAATTTTATGAACGACGATAAACAATTCAACGAAGACGAGCTTTACGCAGTCGAAGACACGGACGACGACCTTTACGCGGAGAAAGTTTCCCTAGACAAGGAGACGCGCCCGAAGACTTTCCACAGCAAAAACTTCGTCGACAGCGAGACACAAGCGGCGGAGGATAAAGCAAAGTCGTCGACGCACGAGCCAGAGCTTAAAGCTAAGCTGTCGCACGCGGAGACAAGCGGCGTGGCAATCTCGGCAGTCATGCTAGTTTACGCCCTAGCAGAAGCGGATAAGCCGCTTTTCTTCCTGTCGACCGCGTTGCTGACGTTCCTACTGCGTTCGCTAATCGGTGCCCTCTTCGGCAAGCACAATCGCGCCGTCCAGAACGCCCTGCACAGCTTTAGTCTCGTGATGTTCGTCGGAGCGTTACTTATGCTGTTCCTGTGATTCGCTGATTGCCCGAAAAATAAATAACTTTCACATTTGGTGGAGGGAATTTCTTTCCTAACATCTCTTGAAAAACTTCTTCATAATGCCGCGTCCAATCTTCTTTCGGCGTGGATATGTAAGTTTCATCGTCTGTAATGTTCAACAGTACTAAAACCGTGCGGCAAATTTTCGGCAAAGCCATTTGATTCATGAAGTGCAAAAACGTCAATCGATTACCGAGCTGATAATATTTTTTTATCCACGCCGCGAAATTTTCGGAGTCTGTGTTAGAAATTTCCTCGAAAACTTTGAGCATGGAGTTTGTAATTTTTTCAATGCTGTTGGGATTGCTCGCGCTGATTTTGCTAAGCATTTCTTTGATATGGGATTTAGCCTCGAATAGATATAAAATTTTCCCGTCGGCAGAAACAGCGATTGCGTCCCAACGGGGCTGATTCGTCGCCCAAAAAGAAAATTTTTCTTTAAATGCTTCCTGCGATAAACCGAGCACTTTGGAAAAAATTTTTGGCTCTTTAAGCTGATATTCTTTGTAAGACTCGACTTGCAACGGCGTCGCCCAGTGAAGATTTTTTTCGCCAAGCAATTCTTCCAACCGAGCCTCAAGTAAATCATCATTTACGATTTCCTGCATCCAAAATTTACTGCCCTTTAAAGCCTTTGAATTTGAAGTGTTGCTCATATTTATTGCTCCCTTCGCATTTTTCTTCTTCATGATAACTTTTAATTTTTTATCGTGTCAATCGACGTGTGGCGGCGTATTGGATTTTTTTCGGCGCGGGTGCTATACTGTGCTAAAAATTGGAAGAGGTGAGAATGTGCAAGAACTAAACTTTGGACACGGGAAGATTATCCCGGTCAATCTCGAACACGAGATGAAATTCTCTTATATAGATTACGCAATGTCGGTTATCGTGTCACGCGCCCTGCCCGATGTGCGCGACGGTTTAAAGCCCGTGCACCGCAGAATCCTTTACGCAATGCAAGAGGCAGGCATGACCAGCGGCAAGCCGTACAAGAAGTCGGCACGTATCGTCGGTGAGGTTTTGGGTAAATATCATCCGCACGGCGATACTTCTGTCTATGATGCGATCGTTCGTATGGCGCAGGATTTCTCTATGCGGTACCTGCTAGCCGACGGGCACGGCAACTTTGGTTCGGTCGACGGTGACCCATCCGCCGCCATGCGTTATACCGAAGTCCGCATGTCGAAAATTTCCGAGCTTATGCTTCAGGACATCGAAAAAGATACCGTGGACTTCATGCCCAACTACGACGAATCACTAAAAGAACCGTCCGTTTTGCCCGCGAAGTTTCCGCAACTGCTCGTCAATGGCTCATCGGGTATCGCGGTGGCTATGGCTACGAATATTCCCCCGCACAACATAGGCGAGATTATCGACGCGACACTTTATCTTATCGACGAGCCAGACGCCTCGACCCGCGAGCTTATGAAGATTGTTAAAGGTCCAGACTTCCCGACCGCCGGCTTGATTATCGGCAAGGAAGGAATTCGCGACGCTTATGCCTCTGGACGCGGCGCAATCAAAATGCGGGCGAGAACGTCGATTGAGAAACTTTCCAACGGTAAAAGCCGTATCCTCGTCACGGAACTACCGTATCAAGTTAACAAGGCGCGACTGATTGAAAAGATTGCCGACCTCGTCCGCGACAAGACGATTGAGGGAATAACCGATTTGCGCGACGAGTCCGACCGCGAGGGCATGAGGATTGCTATCGACCTTAGACGCGACACCACGCCGCAAATAGTTTTGAACTTGCTATTCAAGCATACGCAAATGCAAGATACCTTCGGCGTAAACATGATTGCACTAGTCGACGGCAAGCCGCAACTCCTCAACCTCAAGGAAATCCTCAAGCATTACATCAAGCATCAGGAAGAAGTTATCACGCGGCGCACACGCTTTGACCTGGCTAAGGCTCGCGCACGTGCTCACATACTCGAAGGGCTGACGACGGCGGTTAAGAGTCTCGAACGCGTGATTAATATTGTCCGCAACAGTCAATCCGTAGCAGACGCGAAATCAGAGCTTATGAGTTGGTTTGAATTCAGCGACGCTCAAGCTCAAGCGATTTTGGATTTGCGTTTGCAAAAGCTCACGGGGCTTGAACGCTCTAAGCTTGAGGAGGAATATCGAAACGTCATTGCGGCGATTAAAGACTATGAATTGATTCTCGGCGACGAACAGCGGATTTTGCAGATTATCAAAGACGAGCTGACGGCGGTTAAGGAAAAGTTCAATGACGACCGGCGCACAGAGATTGTCGGCGAGGAGTTGCAAGCGTTCGAGGCAGAGGATTTGATTGACGACGATGACATTGTTGTTACCTTGACGCACGGCGGCTACGTTAAGCGAATCGACCTTGACGCTTATAAGCGGCAAAAACGCGGCGGGGTCGGCGTGACGGGCATGGGCACTAAGGAAGAAGACTTCGTAGAACAGATTTTGGTAACCACGACGCACCACACGATTTTATTTTTCACGAACAAGGGCAAAGTCTTCCACCTAAAAGCCTATCAAATCGCCGAATCGGGACGCGCCGCCAAAGGCAATCACATAAGCAACCTTTTGATGATAGAGGCGGGCGAGAAGATTACCGCGATGATTAAGGTTAAGAACTTCGACCCGACGCGCTATCTGTTCATGGCGACGCGCAAAGGTATCGTCAAGAAGACTCAACTTAGCGAGTTCAGCTCAATGATGAAACGCGGCATGGTTGCTATCAAGCTAGACAAGGACGACGAGTTGATTGGCGTCAAGTTCACGGAGGGCGAACGCTATATCATCCTCGGCACCGCGCAGGGCATGACGATTTCTTTTGCGGAAGAAGAAGTTCGCTCTATGGGCAGGAGTGCTCGCGGCGTCAAAGGCATTCAGCTTAAACGCGGCGACCGTGTCATTGGCATGGATAAGCTTCGGCGCGGGGCTGAAGTCTTGACTGTCAGCGAAGAGGGCATTGGCAAACGCACGCCCGCCGAAGAGTATCGACCGCAGGGGCGCGGCGGCAAAGGTCTTATCAACATGAAGATAACCGAGAAGACTGGCGAAGTTGTCGGGATTAAAGTTGTCACGCCCGACCAGGAATTGCTTTTGATAACGACTGAAGGCTTTGTGATTCGCACGAGCATTGACGACATAGGCTTGCAGGGGCGAAATACTCAAGGCGTTATCCTCATGAAGACAAAGGAAGATGACCGCGTTGCCTCGTTGGCGACCGTCACGCTTAGGAACGATTAAAAGACTTGACCTGAAGTCGGCTTGACGTTATAGAATCGGAAAAAATTTATGGAGAGTGATTTGCATGGCATTTGTATGGAATATCCCGACGAAGATTTTATTTGGCGCGGGCAAGCTCGGCGAACTGCATAAGGAGACGCCGCTTGGCAAGAAGGCTTTGATTGTCATCTCGAACGGACGCTCGACGAAAACTAATGGCAGTCTCGATAAATTGCAAGAGGAGCTGACGGCTTGGGACGCGGAGTACGTCGTCTTCAACAAGATTGCGGCGAATCCGATTGAACCGACTGTGCAAGAGGGCGTCGACTTTGGGCGCGATAACGGCTGTGATTTCGTGGTAGGTTTGGGCGGCGGCTCTGTACTCGACGCGGCTAAGGCTATCGCATCGATGATTCCGCAAAAGGAAGGTCGCGTTTGGGATTACATTATGTTTGGCACGGGCGGCAAGAAACCGTTGACGGAAAAAGCTCTGCCGTTCATAGCGATAACGACGAGTGCGGGCACTGGCTCCGAGGTCGACGCGGGGGCAGTCATCACGAATCCGGCGACTAACGAGAAAACTGCCTTCTTTGGTAGCTATCCAGTCTTGGCGATTGTCGACCCGCTGTATATGCTGACGGTTCCCAAACACTTCACGGCGTATCAAGGCTTCGATGCCTTCTTCCACAACGCCGAAGGTTACATTTCCAATGCGTGCAACGAGGCGTCCGCGATGATTGAGCTTACGGCGATTGCAAAGCTCGCGAAGTACTTGCCCATTGCCGTTAATGACGGACAGAATCTTGAGGCAAGGACGCAGGTCGCCTTCGCCAATACTCTCGGCGGTATGTCAATGGACGTTTGCGTTTGTACGTCTGAGCATTCGTTAGAACATGCCTTGAGCGCGTATCATCAGGCGTTGCCGCACGGCGCGGGCTTGATTATGTTGTCGGTTGCTTACTTTAGTCACTTCGTGGAAAAGCACGCCTGCGACGACAAGTTCATAGACATGGCGCGGGCAATGGGCAAGGTCAATGCCGATAAGCCCGAAGACTTCATCGAGGCATTAAAAGAAATGCAAGCGGCTTGCGGCGTCGATAATCTGAAGATGAGCGACTACGGCATAAGCCCCGAAGAGTTCCCTAAGATGGTTCAGAACACCCGCGACGCTATGGGCTTCCTCCTGCAGTTCGACCCGATTGCCTTAACCGATGAAGACATGCTTAACATTTACAAGAAGTCTTACCGCTGAAACTTTTCGTTCTTGTCAAGACTTGTAATGAAAAATTTTTCGTGCTATTATCTGCGCCGAAGGAGGAAAGATCTGGGGTGTACGAGGAATCAGATAATGTCTAACCTACATTAAAATTAGGGAACCTGAATTGAATTCGGAAGATGGAGAATTGTCCGTGAGGCGAGTAACAGAGACCGAGCTTAAGGAACCCACCTGCGAGTAAGCAGGTTTAGACATTCAGAGGAACCGGCACTTTGGAAGCCTTTTTCAGGAGAGGCCGCTGATTACAATCGGCGGTCTCTTCTTGCGTTTGCAAACGAAATTTTATAAACTAGCGGCGAGGTGAATTGATATGGCAGTAAAGATAGGAAGTTCGGCAATGCCCGCGTCCCCGTTTGAAATGCTACGCGGCGTGAGTGAACATCCCCGCGACAAGGAATTGAGTTTCGAGACGGAGCTAATGGAGCAACAATCCGAGGGCATCTCTCATGAAGAAATGGAAGCGATGCTCAAAAAGATTGACGAGCAGGCAACCCGACTCACCAAAACGCCGACTTACGAGGAGCTTAAGGAGTATCGCACGCTGATAAAAAACTTCATTGGGGCGGCAGTCAGCAATATGTATGAGGTGCACACGTCCGCCGGCTGGGACAGAATGGGTCGGCAACGCGTTTATACTACGGTGAGGAAAATCGACCGCAAACTTGAGGATATGGCGGAGCGAATTCGGCTGGGGCAATCGGATCAGCTTGACGTAATCGCCGCTCATGACGCTATCCGCGGAATGCTCGTCGATATATTCATGTGATGATTGGCTGGAAAAATTTAATCGGGCACGCCGCGACGATTGCTTACCTCAAGAAGAACATTGCCGAAGAAAAATTTCCGCACGCCGTAATATTCTCTGGCGCGGAGGGTGTCGGCAAAAGGTTGGTGGCTGAAGTCTGCGCGGCGGCTCTGCTTTGTGAAAATCCTGTTGACGGTTCCCCTTGCGGCGTTTGTGAAAGTTGTCATCTCGTGGCGGCGCGGACTCACCCGGATTTTTACGTCGTGGAGGCGGAGGAGACTAAAACCGCTCGCAATATCAAAATCGGGCAGATAAGAGACCTGCAAGCCGAAGTAGCATTGCGCCCGATAAACTCCGTGCGGCGCGTGGTGATAATCGACGGGGCGGAACTCATGAACAAGGCGGCGGCGAACTGTCTGCTTAAAACAATCGAGGAGCCGCCGAGCCAAACGATATTTATCCTGCTGACGGCGAATCGAACGGGCTTGCTGATGACGATTCGTTCGCGGTGTATGACGGTGCACTTTGACAAGCTCACGCCCGCGCAAATTTCCGAAGAACTGATTAATCGCGGCGTCGAAGGTCAAGAGGCGCAAAGGTTATCGGTGATTGCGGGCGGTAGTTTCGGACGGGCGTTAATGTTAAGGGATTCGGGCGGCGCAGAACTTCGCGAGGCGGCATTGGACACGCTAGAAAAAATTTCCCGCGCTGAACTTACGAACGAGGACATCTTCAAGCAAGGAGCGTTAATGGCGGATTGGTCGCGGGACAAATTCTCGGACTTCCTAACGCACGTACAAAAACTTCTACGGGACATCTGTTTTGCCGAAGAGTTGGAGCCGCATAACCCCGACTTAGTGCCGCGCCTAAGCAAGATAAACATTTCCGAACGAAAAATCTTTCTAATGATAGAGGCGGGCTCAAAGTATCATCGGCGGCTGAAGTCGAACGCTAGCTTGCGATTGCTTGCCGAAGCATATCTTATGGAACTTAGGAACCTTCGCTGACGGCGGAGGATTTTTTATGCAGTTTTAATTTGCAAAAGGATATTGCGGTTGTTATCATTGCGGCGGAGGTGATTTTTATGGTTAAGGATGCGATAAAGGTTGCGTGCGAGAATCGGAAGGCACGCCACGATTATTTTATCCATGAGACTTTCGAGGCAGGCATTGAGCTTAGAGGGACTGAGGTCAAAAGCCTGCGGGCGGGCAAGGCGAACTTGCGCGACAGCTATGCTGAGGTCAAGGACGGAGAAGTTTTCGTCGAACACATGCATATCAGCCCGTATGAGCAGGGAAATATCTTCAATCATGAGCCGTTGCGCCCGCGGCGATTGCTCTTGCATAAGCGCGAAATTCTAAAGCTGTTCGGCAAGACGCGCGAGAAAGGCTTTACGTTGGTTCCGCTCAAGATTTACTTCAAAAAGGGGCGGGCGAAAATGGAACTAGCCTTAGCGAGCGGCAAACACAACTACGACAAGCGCGACGCCCTGCACGAAAAATCCGCCCAACGTGACATCGAACGGGCAATGAAGGAGAGGTCGAGATGATAAAAAAACTTTTTGCCGCCGTGATGATTATTGCCCTTATGGCTTTCACGCAAGACGCCTGCGCCGCGCCGGAGATGAATTATCAAGTTCACGTTCAAGATTACGGCTGGATGCATCCCGTTGGCGAAGGCGAGGTAGCTGGCACTACAGGAGAAGGCAAACGTATTGAAGCGGTGATTATAAATTGCTCCGCACATATCGAATACAATGCGCACCTTCAAGACTGGGGTTGGCAAGGCTGGGTTAGTTCGGGCTACATTGCCGGCACCGTGAACGAAGGACGCCGCCTAGAGGGAATCAGAATTCGTTTCACTGGTAGCAGTGCAAATGACTATGACATTTACTATCGGGCTCACGTCGAAGGTATTGGTTGGCAACGCTGGGTTAAAAACGGTCAAGTAGCTGGTACTGAGAACAGAGGCAAACGCATGGAGGCTTTGCAAATTCGAGTCGTGCGCAAGGGCGAGAGCTTCGGCAATGACAGATACGACAGCGACAGGTACGGCAACGACAGGTACGACAGCAATAGATATGGTCACGGCAGACACAGACACAGACGCGGCTACGACGATTACTACGATGATGATGACTACTACGGCTATTATCGGTAAGAATTAACATGGACATCTTAAAGACATACTCTAAGGCGTTGAAACTATTCAGGGCAAAAAATTTCGACGCGGCATTAAAGCTTGTCTCCAAAGTCAAAGCCACCGCCCCGCATTGGGATAAACCATTGCTACTTGAGGCTTTCATAAGACGCGAGCAAGGCGAGTGGATTAAGGCGTTGGCACTGCTAGAAAAACTTTTGCCACTATTAAAAGATTCTTCGCCAGAGGAAAGATCTGTGGCGGCGGACGCGTTTGATTGTTTCGGTGTAGTGAACAGATTTCTTGGACGCAATGAAGATGCGGTGCGGGCTTTTCATTTGTCGGCTAGCTTATCGGGCAACAATTACAAGGCTTGCAACGAGATAAGCAACGCCCTATTTGCGGCGAGCAGTACGGAAAATTTTTCTGCCGCTGACTTTCAAGCAATCTATGCCGAGTACAAAAAATACCTAGCGGACATCGTGCCTTACCCGAAAAAATTCTACAGTCATGAAAAAATTCGCGTGGGGTTCCTGTCAGCTAACTTTCAATGGAGCGTCGTCTTGTCGTGGAGTTGGTACTTCTTTAACGGCACATTTAATGACAAAGCTTTTACGGTCTATTGCTACTCGAATGTCAAAAAGCCTGACGAAGTCACGGAGCTTTTCCGCAAGGTCGTTAAAAATTGGCGGGACATCTACGACTTGACGGACGAGGCGGCGGCTAAGGTGATTCGCGACGACGAGATTGACATTCTCTTTGACCTGGACGGGCACACCAATAATAATCGGCTTCGTGTGGCGGCGTATCGACCAGCTAGCGTGCAAATCTCTGGCGTGGGCTACATGAACTCGACTGGGCTGGATTGCTTCGATTACTTCCTGTCAGACGTTTACTGCGCGGGCGACGAAAATTATTTCACGGAAAAACTTATCATATTGCCGCATAGTCATATCTGTTACGAGCCGCCGATTAAAAAGGAGCCTGCCGCCGCTCCGCCTTGCCTTAGAAATAATTTCGTGACGTTCGGGAGCTTTAACAACTTCGCAAAAGTCACTGATTCGATTCTGATTACCTGGAAGAGAATTCTCGACGCCGTGCCCAATAGCCGATTGCTCCTCAAGCATAAAATCTTCATCAACAACGACGGAAGAGAATTCGTAAGCGAACGTATGAAAAGTTTTGGTTTCGACCTGTCACGGGTGGAGATGCGAGGCTTTTCTGATAAACATTATCTCGTTGAGTATGGCGACATGGACATTGCCCTAGATACCTTCCCCTATACCGGTGGCGTGACGACGTGCGAGGCTTTGTATATGGGCGTGCCAGTTGTTAGCTTGTACGGCTCAAGACACGGAACACGCTTCGGGCTTAGCATTCTAAGTAACGTTGGACTCGACGAGCTAGCAGTTGATTACTATGATGCTTACGTCGGGCGGGCAGTCATGCTTGCGAGCGATTGGGAGTTGCTTACCCTGCTAAGAAAAAATCTGCGCATGATGATGAAGAAGTCGCCTCTTATGGATTCGGCAAGCTATATCCGCGAAGTCGAACAAGCCTTTATTGAAGTCTTGAACGAGGCAAGAAAGGTCGAATAGCATTACTCCATATCACAAACAAAAAAGCGATCTCAAAATGTGAGACCGCTTCAGCTTGTAGACAAAAAGCACCAATCAAGTAAAATGAGCTTGGGAGGTGCTTTTTAATGTATAGGAAGAAGAATCGAGAAAAACAA
>ODAJ011923820.1_pt1 | contig 18875 bp, 13 predicted proteins | sample 1539241 | NCBI WGS metagenome assembly ODAJ01 (sample SAMN02144231, study PRJEB22623) | gut metagenome | biome: sheep rumen | host: Ovis aries | place: New Zealand | reverse complement strand
CTCTCGGCATAGTCTATGGTCTGTAGGATATCGTTAAGATGTTCCTCAACGGTTTTGTGGAGCTGTTCCTTACAATGTTTCTCCGAACCTTTAGCAAGGAGATTGAGGACCTTACACCCACACTCTGTTATCCAATCTACCGAGAGATTGCCGTCAACGAACCCGAGCACTTCCACCCTCTCGAGCATACCTGCCTGATTAGCATAGCGACATATCATCTTCACGGCGTCCTTCTCGTTCTCGGACACTCGTGCCGACGCCACCTCTATGCGGTCAACATTGATGTCGCGCAGCAACATTCGCGCTATCATCAGTTTCTCGTGAGGCAGAAACGACACGCCGCTTGTCTGTTCGCCGTCGCGCAACGTACAGTCAAGAATTTCTATGAACGGCTGAATGCGTCTGTAGGAACTGTTTACTTGTTCTGCGCTTCCCATTTCTCTATCTTGTCCTTGTTCTGAATGAGGTAGTCTATATCGTCAAGCCCATTCATCAGACAATGTTTCTTGTATCCGTTGATGTCGAAATGCTCACTCCTGCCGGTAGCCTTGTTGGTAACGGTCTGTGCAGGAAGGTTCACCTCGACTTCCATCTTTGGATTCTCCTTTATGCTCTGGAAGAGCTCTGCAAGGAAGTCCTCACTGACGACTACCGGCAACACGAAATTGTTGAGTTCGTTGTTCTTGTGGATATCGGCAAAGAAACTGCTTATCACCACACGGAAGCCGTAGCCGGCGATTGCCCACGCAGCGTGTTCACGGCTGGACCCGCTACCGAAGTTCTTGCCTGCCACGAGGATACACCCTCCGTAGGTGGGGTCGTTAAGCACGAAGTTCTTATTCACCGTACCGTCGGCGTTATACCGCCAGTCGCGGAAAAGGTTGTCACCAAAGAATTTCTCCTCGCGGGTGGTAGCCTTAAGGAAGCGTGCCGGTATTATCTGGTCTGTGTCTACATTCTCAAGTGGCAGCGGCACACAAGTGCTTGTTATAATGTCAAATTTCTGTTTAGCCATTTTTCAATTGTTAATCAGCGAATAGTACTAATCATAATTCCTAATTCTCAACTCTCACTTCTCAATTCACAGTTCCCTCGGGTCAGTGATAACTCCTGTTACGGCAGCGGCGGCAGCTACGAGTGGTGAACAGAGGATGGTGCGGGCTCCTGGTCCCTGACGACCTTCAAAGTTTCTGTTGCTTGTCGATACGCAGTATTTCCCTGCAGGCACCTTATCGTCGTTCATGGCGAGACAGGCGGAGCATCCGGGCTGACGAATCTCGAAACCGGCGTCGTTGAGAATCTTGTCGAGACCTTCTTCACGAATCTGACGATCTACAGCCCACGAACCAGGCACGAGCCACGCAACAACATCGTCGGACTTCTTATGTCCCTTAGCTATCGAGGCGAAGGCACGGAAGTCTTCAATGCGTCCGTTGGTACATGCTCCGAGGAACACGTAGTCTATCTTCTTTCCAAGGAGTTTCTCGCCAGCTTTGAAGCCCATATAGTCCAAAGCTTTTTGGAAGCCTGCATCACCAGTCTGTGGGAGGTTTTCAGTTATTCCTATTCCCATTCCGGGATTTGTGCCGTAGGTTACACGAGGCTCTATGTCGGCAGCGTCGAAGGTAAGTTCTTTGTCGAAGACAGCATCGTCGCCGCTTCTGAGGGTTTTCCAGTAAGCAACGGCTTTGTCCCATTCCTCGCCCTTGGGAGCATACTCCCTACCTTTTATATATTCAAAGGTGGTATCGTCGGGAGCAACGAAGCCTCCGCGTGCACCCATCTCTATAGAAAGGTTACACAGCGTCAGTCGTCCTTCCATAGAGAGGTTCTCGACAACCTCGCCGGCATATTCCACGAAATATCCTGTTGCTCCGCTCGTAGTGAGTTTCGACATCAGGTAGAGTGCTACGTCCTTTGCTGTCACGCACTTTCCGAGTTTTCCATTTATGGTGATGCGCATAGACTTCGGTTTCTGCTGAAGAATACATTGTGAAGCCATAACCATCTCCACCTCTGACGTTCCTATTCCGAAGGCAACGGCACCCATAGCACCGTGAGTACTTGTGTGAGAGTCGCCACAGACGATAGTCATTCCTGGCAGAGAGAGTCCTTTCTCGGGACCTACAACGTGGATGATACCGTTGTTCTTATCCATCATGCCGTAGTGTGTAAGTCCGAAGTCGCGGGTGTTCTTTGCCAGCGTATCTACCTGGTTCTTCGATACAGGGTCTTGTATTTCCTTGTCCTGATCGTGTGTCGGAGTGTTGTGGTCCGGCATGCAGAATATCTGACTGGGACGGAAACATTTTATTCCTCTCGCCCTCATGCCGTCGAAAGCCTGCGGACTGGTTACTTCATGACAATAGAGTCTGTCTATATACAGTTGTGTAGGACCGTCCTCGACGATTTGCACAACATGTTTATCCCATATTTTGTCGAATAATGTGTTCATTTCTTAAACTTGTTAATACAGTCAATGTATGCTTCAACGGAAGCTGTTACGATATCTGTATTGGCACCGAAACCGTAGTACAGCGAACCGTCGTACTCTACTTGCATGTGGACCTTACCAACATCGTCGGAACCCTTCGAGATAGCCTGTATGGTAAACTCCTTCAGCGTCATCTGCTTCATGATAATCTTCTTGAGCGCCTTTATGGCAGCATCCACAGGACCGTTGCCCGATGCGGCAGCCTCGAACTTCTGGTTGGAGATGTCCAAGCCTATAGAGGCAACACTCTTCACGCCCTTACCCGTAGTAACTTGCAGGAACTCGAGTTTCACGGCGTGGGCGTCGGCGGTGTCGGCACCGGCAAGCATCAGCACGTCGGCATCGTTAACCTCCTTCTTCTGGTCGGCAAGCTGCAGGAACTTTTCATATACCCTGTCGAGCTTCTCCTCTGAGAGTTCCACGCCATTGACGCTGAGCCTGTACTTCAGTGCCGCACGTCCGGAACGTGCTGTCAGTACGATAGAGTTATCGTCGATTCCCACATCCTTGGGATTCATAATCTCGTAGGTCTGCACATTCTTGAGCACACCGTCCTGATGGATGCCGCTCGAGTGTGCGAAGGCGTTACGTCCCACGATAGCCTTGTTAGGCTGAACGGGCATATTCATAAGACTTGACACCATTCTTGATGTCGGGTATATTTTTGTTGTGTTGATATTCGTCTCTATTCCCAAGCCCTTATGACACTTCAGTATCATAGCAATCTCTTCGAGTGACGTATTTCCTGCACGCTCTCCTATTCCGTTGATGGTTACCTCCACCTGACGAGCTCCGTTCTGCACACCGCTGAAGGTGTTTGCCGTCGCCATTCCTAAGTCGTTATGACAGTGTGTCGAGATGATAGCCTTGTCTATTCCGTCAACGTGCTCCATGAGGTACTTTATCTTTGCACCATACTCCGAAGGCAGGCAGTAGCCTGTGGTGTCGGGAATATTCACGACGGTAGCACCAGCCTTGATGACAGCCTCAACGACGCGGGCAAGATACTCGTTCTCGGTGCGGCCTGCATCTTCGGCATAGAATTCTACGTCCTCAACATATTTCTTTGCATACTTGACGGCACGCACAGCTCTCTCTATTATCTCCTCGCGGTTAGAGTTGAACTTATACTTTATGTGCGAGTCGGAAGTGCCGATACCAGTATGAATACGCTTGTGCTTGGCATATTTCAGCGAGTCGGCAGCAACGTCGATATCTTTCTCGACAGCACGTGTCAGCGCACAAATCGTGGGCCACGTTACTGCCTTAGAAATCTCGATTACCGAATTAAAATCACCAGGACTTGAAATGGGGAAGCCTGCCTCAATAATATCGACTCCCAACTGCTCCAGCTGCTTTGCCACCTGAATCTTCTCAACGGTGTTCAACTGACATCCCGGAACCTGTTCGCCATCCCTTAATGTAGTGTCAAAAATAAACAATCTATCACTCATACCTATTACAAATTAATTCCTATTTAGTCATCTAAGGTGCAAAATTACACATTTTCACCAACACAGACAAACAAATTGATACTTTTTAGCACAAAATCAAGAAAAACGTTATATCTTTGCAACGGAAAAGAAAGAAGTTATGAGAAAAGTACTCACTATAATATTGCTCGCATTGGTGATGTGCACATTAAATATCTGTGCTCAGCGCCACGAGATTTTGTCGCCACGAATAATGACCCTACGGGTTATGGTGAACAATGACTGGAACAAGCTTCCTGTAATGAGGCTGAACTCCGTTGACAGACTACACATAGACTTCGACGATATGACGCACGAATACTCGCGTTACGCCTACCGTCTGGAACATTGCGAAGCTGACTGGACGCTGTCTGAGGAGCTCTTTGCTAGCGACTACATGACGGGATTCAACGAAGGCAACATCATAGAAGACTACGTGGAGAGCATAAACACTACAGAGCTTTACACCCACTACTCGCTGACTATACCTAACGCTAAGTGCAAGCCGAAGATTAGCGGTAACTACAAGCTCACCGTTTACGACGAGAACGACGACAACCGCGAGATTCTTGTGGTTTGCTTTATGGTGACAGAGATGAAAATGGGACTGGGTATGAGTGTTACCACAGCTACCGACATCGACATCAACCACGCACACCAACAGGTGGAGATGCAACTGAAATACAACGGTATGAAAGTCATAGACAGGGAGAGTCAGCTGACTACCGTCGTCATGCAGAACAACCGCTGGGATAATGCGAAGATTAACGTCAATCCGCAGTTTATCATGTCGGACGGACTACAATGGATTCATTGTCGAGACCTTATCTTCAAGGCGGGCAACACATATCATAAATATGAAATCCTCGACGTCACCCACCCCACTATGGGAATAGACAAAATAAACTGGGACGGCAGCAGCTACGAGGTGTATCCTTTTGTTGACGAGCCACGCAAGAACTACCTTACCGACGAGGCGCTCAACGGAGGTTATATAATCCGTAATAGCGACAACAGAGACATCGACTTCACCTGCGAATATGTTTATGTAAACTACGAACTGAAATGTCCGCAACCCGTTGACGGCGACGTTTACATCAACGGCATGTGGACATACGACCAGTTCCTGCCGCAATACCGCATGACCTACGACTACCAGTCGCAGTCGTATAAGGCGCGCATACTGCAGAAACAGGGCTACTACAGCTATCAGTACCTGTGGATGAATAACGAAGGTGAAATACAACTGATGCCTACCGAAGGAAATTACTTCCAGACGGTAAACAGCTATCAGGCATTAGTATATTTCAGGGGTATGGGCGAACGTACGGACCGACTTGTAGGCTATGCGTCAGTTACTACGCAGTAGGCGTTCCATCTGTTCAAATTTTTTACCCAAATTAAGCTTCAGGTAAATGTCATAAAGTACAGGTCCCCACTTACTCTTCAGCTGGGGCTCTAACTCCTTGTATTTCTCAATATAAGGCAGCGCTTTGCTGTAGCACTCGCGGATTTGTTTTCGACGTGCTGCATCGACGTGTCCTTCATTGAGTTTTATAGCCATATTGACATACGCCGCACCAGCGTTGTAATAGGCGTTTGCAGCCTTCGGCTCAAGGGCAATAATATCGTTGCAAACATCCACACACTTGTTGTTGTCGCCAAGATTCAGCAGCAGGTCACTTTTAGCATTCAACGCAGGCATGAACTTCATATCTTTTGCGAGTGCTTTTTCCACCACCATCATTGCCGTATCAGCTTCATGCTTCCCGTTGTAATAGTCGTAGAGACGTGTAAAGAAATATTCCGACGTCGGCAGGTTCTCGAAACCTCTCCACAGACATTCCACAAGATGTGTCGTATCGTTAATCTGCAAGTATGTTTCCGACAGATAAACAAGGGTGTTTTCAAGTCTTATGGTGTCCTGTAACGCCTCCTTGGCATACTTCAGCGACATCTGCGGGTTGTCAAGCTGGTGTCCTGCAACAACAGCAACGTATGCCGCCGTAGGGATGTTCCTGTCCGGCTCTTTGGCATACTCTTCAAAGAGAGGGTGCGAGTAACTTTCAATGTAAGTCTGCACCATATTATAGGCTTCCTGAGGACGTTCCTGTTTCAGGAAATAATTGCCTCCGTAGAACAGATTCTTACGGTAGGGATGCAGATACTCAGCATTTCTGCGACGGTACTTCGGTGCCACACGTCCTTTTCTGTCGGGTAGCGCATCAATAGAGTCAGCCTGCTGATAAGCCAGGAACATCTTTCGTGCCAAGAGGAACAGTTCCGCCGTATCTTGTTTCTGCTTCAAGTACAGTCGTTCGTTGCCCTGTTCATACTGTGCACGGATAGCCTCTGCCCTCACCTGCCACACCTGCATATTTCTTCTGTTCAGGGAGTCGCGGAGCAGTTTGTCCATCATATTGATGGCTTTGTCAAGTTCCTTGCCGCTCTTTATCAATGTCCGTGCTTGAGCAAGCTCTTTCTTTTGAGCGTTCAAGCACGGAACAATTGATATCAAGAGAAGCGTTATCAGCAGAAATCGCTTCATCTGAATCTATTACGAATTACTTATTCATCAGTTCTTCATAAACCTTAGCATTGGCCTCATCGCCCAGCATGTAGTATGCCTGGTAGAGGGTGTATGCCCAGTTAGCTATCTTACGCTCTGGATCTTCTTCCTTAACCTTCAGCGCGTTGTCGATAGACTGCTTCAGCAGTGCCTTAGCCTCGTCGTTCGGTTTGCCGTTAGGAGTAGTCTGGATGATATCCATAGCCTTCTGGTTCTGGCAGAGTGCGAGGTTGTAACGAACAGCGGTGAATGTTGGGTCAATCTCGAGAGTCTTCATGAAGTTTGAGATAGCTGCGTCGTGCTCGCGGTTGTTCATTGCTGTCTGACCGATTAGAGCATAGAGCATCTTGTTATTCGGGTCCTTAGCAGCAACCTCTTCGAACACCTTGTTAAGCTCTGCCTTGTACTCAGGAGCCGAGTAGTAGTTCACTACTTCCTGAAGAACTACGTCGTTGGCAGAACCTACAGGATATTTACCATACAGGTCCTTAACCTCGCTGATGAACTCTATAGAGTCGTTGTGGTTCTTAACAGCCTTCTTCAGAGCAGCCAGTTTGATGCTCATCGCAGCACCACCATATACAGAGTCGTTGAGTGCTGGTTGTGCGTAGTGGATAGCCTCCTTGTCCTTGCCGAGCTGACTGGCAGCAACAGCAACGAAGTAAGTTATCTGTGGAACACCTGGATCCTTTTTGAGGTCGCCCTCGTACATTACGTTAGCAGCATCTACATAGTAGTGCAGGTTGTCGTAAACTTTCTGATAGTCCTGAGCGTTAAGACCTTCCTGACCTGGGTCGAGAAGAGTCTGACGTGCCTGGTCCATCTGCATGAAATACTTCATAGCACCCTTTGGATTCTTCTGGGCATAGTTAGTTACGCAACCCAGGAAAGTGCGTGCAGCATCATAGTTCTTCTTGTCTGCCTCGAATTCCTTGGCAGCAAGTTTCAACATAGCATCATAGACTTTGTTCTGGTCGCTCTCTGGGAGTGCTTCTACCCCCTGAGCTGCCTGTACGGCGTCAGCAAATGTCTTTGCCTTCTTAACTGACTTTACAATGTCTGTCTGTGCAAAAGCGGCAGAGGTACCAAGTACCATCAATGCCATTACTAATAATTTCTTCATAATCAGTAGTTAATATTAAGTGTTATTGAATTATTCTTCTGTATTCTGAGGTTCTTCGGTCTGTGGCTCTTCTGGCTGAGTTTCCTGGTTGCCGAGATATTCTTCACGGCTCTTCTGTTCTACAAGAGCTTCAAGTTCCGATCCCATCACCTTGCATACGCTTGCTATGACGTCGTTCTTCTTGGCGAGGTTAATGAGTCTCACACCCTGAGTAGCACGTCCCATAACGCGACATTCCTTCACGGCAAGACGTATAGCGATACCACTCTTATTAATAATCATAAGGTCGTTCTCGTCGGTAACATTCTTTATAGCCACCAGACGTCCTGTCTTCTCGGTGATGTTGAGGGTCTTAACACCCTTGCCGCCGCGGTTAGTAACACGATAGATATCTTCACCGTTCTCATCGACAACAGCGGTACGTTTTCCGTAGCCGTTTTCGCTGACTACCATTACCGTTTCTTCCTTAGGCTTGTTGACAACAATCATACCTACTACGGCATCATCGTCGTCGTCAATCTTCATACCGCGAACACCAGTAGATACACGTCCCATAGCTCGTACGGTATTTTCATTGAAGCGTACGGCGCGTCCGTTTCTATCTGCCATAATGAGTTCGTTGTTTCCGTTTGTCAGACGAACGTCAACAACCTCGTCGCCCTCAAGGATATTGATAGCTATCACACCGTTTGCTCTTGGACGTGAGTAAGCCTCAAGCAGAGTCTTCTTGATAGTACCGTTCTTCGTTGCAAATACAACGTAGTGACTATTGATAAACTCCTCATCCTCAAGACCTTTTCCACGAAGTCTCAAGATATTGTTTACAGCGTCGTCAGCGTCGATGTTAAGCATATTCTGTATTGCACGACCCTTAGAATTTCTATCGCCCTCAGGCAACTCGTAGCACTTCAGCCAGTAGCAGCGTCCCTTCTTTGTGAAGAAGAGCATTGTCTGGTGCATAGTAGCCGGGTAGATATATTCTGTGAAGTCATTGTCGCGTGTGCGTGCTCCCTTCATACCTACTCCACCACGTGCCTGTTCGCGGAACTCGTTCAGCGGGGTACGCTTGATATATCCAAGGTGACTTACAGTAATCACCACTGGGTCATTAGGATAGAAGTCCTCTGCGTTGAACTCGTGCTCGTCGGGAACAATCTGTGTACGACGTGGGTCGCCATACTTCTCCTTAACCTCCTGGAGCTCGTCCTTCATAACCTTCTTGCAGAGCTCTGGATCGTCGAGAATGTTCTGCAGGTACTCTATCTGCTTCATCAGGTCGTCAAATTCAGCATGCAACTGATCCATACGCAGACCTGTGAGCTGTGACAGACGCATATCGACGATAGCTTTTGACTGCAGCTCGTCGAGGTCGAAGCGCTGCTCCAAGTTACGCTGAGCGTCAACAGGGGTCTTCGAAGCGCGGATGATGTGTACCACCTCGTCGATGTTGTCGCAGGCAATGATAAGTCCTTCCAGGATGTGTGCACGTTCCTTAGCCTTTCTGAGGTCGAACTGTGTACGACGGATAGTAACGTCGTGACGGTGCTCTACGAAGTACTTCACGCACTCTTTCAGCGAGAGCAGACGTGGGCGTCCCTTTACCAACGCAATACAGTTTACAGAGAACGAACTCTGCAGCGCTGTCATCTTGAACAACTTGTTAAGGATAACGTTAGCATTAGCATCGCGACGAACGTCAATGACGATACGCATACCCTGACGACCAGACTCGTCGTTAGCATTGGTGATGCCCTCAAGACGTCCTTCCTTCACAAGGTCGGCAATGTACTCAATGAGCTGTGCCTTGTTAACGCCGTAAGGAATCTCTGTAATAACAATTTTGTCGTGAGAATCGCCACTTTCTATCTCTGCCTTCGCACGCATCAGGATACGTCCACGACCTGTTTCATAAGCGTCTTTCACGCCCTGCAGACCATAGATGTATGCACCTGTTGGGAAGTCTGGAGCCTGGATATACTGCATCAGTCCCTCTGTATCAATATCTGGGTTATCAATATATGCGCAACATCCGTCGATTACTTCTCCAAGATTGTGTGTAGGAATGTTTGTAGCCATACCAACAGCGATACCGTTACCACCGTTTACCAGCAGGTTAGGCACCTTTGTAGGCATCACTGTAGGCTCTTCTAACGAATCGTCGAAGTTTGGAGCCATATCAACGGTGTCCTTCTCAAGGTCGTCCATGATGTGCTCACCCATTCTTGACAGACGGCACTCGGTGTAACGCATAGCTGCTGCAGAGTCACCGTCAACGGAACCGAAGTTACCTTGTCCGTCAACAAGAGTATAGCGCATGTTCCAGTCCTGTGCCATACGTACCAAAGCTCCGTAAACAGAGCTGTCACCGTGGGGGTGGTACTTACCGAGCACCTCACCAACTACGCGGGCACATTTCTTATAAGGTTTGTCACTCGTATTACCAATTCCTGCCATACCGTAAAGGATACGGCGGTGAACGGGTTTAAAGCCGTCGCGCACATCAGGAAGCGCACGGGCTACAATCACCGACATAGAATAGTCGATGTAAGAGGATTTCATTTCCTCTTCAATGTTAATCTTAATGATTCTGTCATTGTCAACGGTTTGACCACCGTCGAATGTCTGATTTTCGTCCATCTAAATTTATTTACTATTTGACTATTTACGATTACTATTTATCTGATTGCGAAAAATGCCCTAAAATGCCCTTTATTTTCGTTCTAAGACGTTTTGGACTAATTTTTGACGTGCAAAAATACAACTATTTTCCGACATACGAAGAACTTTAAATGTTATTAAACACTAAAATTTTGCATCCTACACCGAAACACTACTCAAAACACTCATAATTCCAATCATTACAAGCATTCTCATTACCCCTCTTGCAAAAAAAAAGCATAAAATATGGTATATTAAGGATTAATCATTATCTTTGCATCGAAAATAAAGAAAACAATGGCGAGAAAGAAGAAACCATTACCGATATTAGAGAACATTACCATCACTGACTATGCCGCTGAAGGAAAAGCAATAGCGAGGGTTAACGATGTGGTGGTATTCGTGCCTTGGGCTGTTCCTGGAGATGTCGTCGATTTGCAGGTGCGCCGAAAAAAACACTCATTCATGGAAGCCGAAATAATAAGGTTCCACGAACGTAGCAAAGTGCGCACAACACCAATGTGTCAGCACTTCGGAGTCTGCGGCGGATGCAAATGGCAACAGATACCCTATGAGGAGCAGTTGCGCATGAAACACAAGCAGGTGTTCGACCAGCTGACACGCATCGGCAAGATTGCGCTACCAGAGTTCATGCCCATTCTGGGCTCAAAAAGAACGAGCGAATATCGTAACAAGTTGGATTACGGGTGTGCTAACAAACGCTACCTGACAAGGGAAGAACTGGCTGACGAGACGCTGCAAAAGGATGTGCCCGCCATAGGGTTTCACATAACTGGTGCCTTCGACAAGATTCTGCCTATCGAAAAATGCTGGCTTATGGACGATCTCCATAACCGAATTCGTAACGAGATTCGCAACTATGCCACAAAGACGGGAATGACGTTCTTCGACCTCCGCGAACAACACGGACTACTGCGCGATGTAATAATACGCAACTCCAATTCTGGCGAGTGGATGGTGATAGTGCAATTCTGTCTTCCCCACGAGGCTCCAGGCGACTGGACCACAGCGGACGGCAAGAAAGCTTTGGCGCTGCTGCAGCATATCAAGGACAACTTCCCCGAGATTTCCTCGCTGCTCTATCTGGACAACCAGAAGTGTAACGACACCATCGGTGATCAGGAAATCCTTGTCTTTCACGGCAACGACCACATCTTTGAACTTATGGAGGACTTGCGCTTTAAGGTGGGTCCGAAGTCGTTCTACCAGACAAACACCGAACAGGCATATGAATTATATAAGGTAGTACGCTCCTTCGCCTTCGGAGAAGACTCTTCACTCTTCACTCCTCACTCTCCACTCGTTTACGACCTCTACACGGGTACCGGCACAATAGCCAATTTTGTAGCCAAGAGAGCCAGCAAGGTTATCGGTATAGAATATGTCCCCGAGGCTATCGAGGACGCTAAGATAAACTCCGAGATTAACGGAATAACAAACACGCTATTCTACGCTGGCGACATGAAGGACATCCTCACCGACGACTTCATTCGTGAGCACGGACGACCTGACATTATCATCACCGACCCGCCGCGGGCTGGTATGCACCCCGACGTGGTGAAGACAATCCTCAACGCTCGTCCACAGCGCATAGTGTATGTCAGCTGCAACCCCGCAACACAGGCTCGCGACCTGCAAATGCTTGACGAACTGTATCGCGTTGACGCCGTACAGCCCGTAGATATGTTCCCCCACACCCCACACGTGGAGAATGTAGTGATGTTGAACCTCAAAGATTAAAAGTCAAACATAAAATAAAAGTACAAAACAATGATTATTCCTTCAGTATTTTGGATCGTGCCCATAGCATCGATTATCGCCCTGGGCATGGCGTGGTTCTTCTTCACGCAGATGATGAAAGAATCGGAAGGCACCGAGCGAATGGCAGAAATTGCCAGTCATGTCCGCAAAGGTGCTATGGCTTATCTTAAACAACAGTACAAGGTAGTTCTTTACGTGTTCATCGTACTCGCCATCCTCTTTGCCTTCATGGCATATGGCTTGGGAGTTCAGAACCCCTGGGTGCCCTTTGCATTCCTCACGGGCGGATTCTTCTCCGGTCTGGCAGGATTCTTCGGCATGAAGACAGCCACCTACGCCTCAGCACGTACCGCCAATGCAGCTCGCAAGAGTCTTGACGGCGGACTCCGCATAGCCTTCCGTTCGGGTGCCGTTATGGGTCTCACGGTAGTAGGTCTGGGACTCCTGGATATCGCCATTTGGTTCGTTGTACTGAGTCACTTCTATCACGGCAACAATATGGCGCTGATTACCGTTACAACCACAATGCTTACCTTCGGTATGGGAGCATCAACACAGGCACTCTTTGCACGTGTCGGCGGAGGTATCTACACTAAGGCTGCCGACGTTGGTGCCGACATCGTGGGAAAGGTAGAGGCCGATATCCCCGAGGACGACCCACGCAACCCCGCAACCATTGCCGATAACGTTGGCGACAACGTTGGTGACGTTGCAGGTATGGGCGCAGACCTGTACGAGAGCTATTGTGGTTCAATACTCTCAACAGCGGCTCTCGGAGCGACAGCCTTTGCTATGAACAGCGATATGCAACTGCGTGCCGTCATAGCTCCTATGCTCATCGCTGCCGTAGGAGTGTTCCTCTCGCTGCTGGGCATCTTCCTCGTTCGCACTAAGGAGGGAGCTACCATGAAGGACCTGCTCCACTCGCTGTCGTTAGGAACAAACGTCTCTGCGCTACTCATCGCTGCCGCATCGTTCTGCATCCTTTATTCTTTAGGCATTGAGAACTGGCTCGGACTGTCGTTCTCCGTCATCACCGGTCTTGCCGCCGGCGTCATCATCGGACAGGCTACAGAGTACTACACGTCACACTCATACAGCCCTACAAAGAAAATCTCCGAGGCAGGTCTTACTGGTTCTGCTACCGTTATAATAAAAGGTATAGGAACAGGAATGATTTCTACCTGCATCCCCGTACTCACCATCGGCGTAGCTATCATGCTCAGCTATATGTGTGCTAACGGCTTCAACCTCACCATGAGTGCCGAAAGCATAGCACACGGACTCTACGGTATTGGCATCGCCGCCGTAGGAATGCTCTCCACACTGGGTATCACTCTCGCCACCGACGCCTACGGACCTATTGCCGACAATGCCGGCGGTAATGCCGAAATGAGTGAACTTGGCGAAGAAGTGCGTCACCGTACCGACGCCCTTGACGCTCTCGGTAACACCACAGCAGCAACGGGTAAGGGCTTCGCCATCGGTTCTGCAGCACTCACAGCGCTGGCGCTCCTCGCCTCTTACGTCGAAGAGATAAAGATAGCTATGGTTCGTGCCGTAGAAGGTGGCGAACAGTTTATCCATCCATTGACACAGCAAGTCTTCAACCCACATACAGCAACGATGCCAGACTTCATGGAGTTCTTCCAGGTTAACCTTATGAACCCCAAAGTACTCGTAGGAGCCTTCATCGGTGCTATGGCTGCCTTCCTCTTCTGCGGACTCACTATGGAGGCTGTAGGACGTGCTGCACAGAAGATGGTCGAAGAGGTACGTCGTCAGTTCCGCGAGATTGCCGGCATCCTTGAGGGTAAGGCAACTCCCGACTACGGCTCCTGCGTGGAGATATCAACACGTGCCGCACAGCACGAAATGGTATTCCCATCAATCCTCGCCATCCTCATCCCCATCATCGTAGGCTGCGTTCTCGGTGTTGCTGGTGTCCTCGGACTCCTCGTCGGAGGACTTGCTGGCGGCTTCACCCTCGCAGTATTCATGGCTAATGCCGGAGGAGCTTGGGATAACGCAAAGAAAAATATCGAGGAAGGAAACTTCGGCGGCAAGGGCTCATTCGCCCATAAGGCATGTATCGTTGGCGATACCGTCGGTGACCCATTCAAAGACACATCAGGTCCTTCGCTGAACATCCTTATCAAGCTCATGTCTATGGTAAGCATCGTAATGGCAGGACTAACAGTAGCATTCATCTAAAATAAAACAAATATAAAATCATGACAGAAACACACCATCATCATCACCACCATAGCCACCACTATGAAGAGGAGAAAAGGCCGCTGACACCCGCTCAGAAGCGCAAAATCCTCAAGAAGTGGGGTTACCGCGCTATGGTCACCCTCACCATAGTAATTGGCATCCTCTGCGTACTCGCCCACTTCTTCGAGTAATGGTTACAATAATAAATAAAGGTCAGCGTGTGCTGACCTTTATTTTTTTACTCTACTCTGAACCAGTCGGCGTCAATCCAACCGCGGTTAGTTTTTGCGCCTGGCTCGATGGCTACGAATCCTATCTTGGCGCCTATCCACTTGCCTTCTTTCATGGTGAAGGTTTTACCTACGGTTTTGTAGGTCTTGCCGTTAGCACTCCAGGCGAACTGGCAGGTGCCGTCGTTGACAATCATTCGCAGGAAGATGTCTTCGTGGATGGCAGGCTGATAGTCTATCTTGTCCTTGGCGGTAGGTTTCAGCGTCGCCAGCACCTCTACCTCCTCGGGATTAGCTTTATCGGCACCAATGCAGGTTATCTGCTGCAATTGGAACTCGTCGCCTACCCTCTTGACGACGAGAGCGCTGTAGTTGAGTCCCATCATAACGATGCCACCCATCTGGTTCTGGTCTTTGGCGGTAAAGCGCAGCTTTGCGGTAGCGGTGAACTTGTCGGCAGGAGTTTTCTGCAACAGCAGGTTGGGCACCTCCCAGAGATTCTTGTAGTCTTCCTTCACCTTATATGTATATACGCGCGCGACGCCGAAGGCTGTCGGCATTCCGAAGGTAGGATTGTAGTTTGCGTGCCACTGCCACTGTTTGCCTAACTCAGGAACATTGAACTCGTCGCTCTCGACGGGGTTGACGATGGTGGTAGAAGCGCTCTTTGGCTTTCTATAAGTGATAACGGGTTCTCCGTGCTTTCCCATGATAGGCCATCCTGACGACCAATCGACGGGCTGCAGGTGAACCACACGACCATAGCACTCCTTGTCCTGGAAGTGCAGGAACCAGTCTTCACCGTATTCGGTATGTACCCACGCACCCTGATGGGGGCCGTTGACGGGTGTTTTGCCCTGCTGCAGCACCTTCTTGCTCTCATAAGGTCCGTAGGGACTCTTTGCACGCATAGCGAGCTGGAAGCCTGTAGGTACACCACCGGCAGGACACATTATCCAGTACCAGCCGTCGCGCTTGTAGAACTTTGGTCCTTCGCAGGTACGGTTCTCCGTGCCGTTGCCGTCGAAGACTATGACGGGTTCACTGATGGCTTTGGTACCTTCGGCATTAAGCTCGCGGACGGTGAGTACCGAGGCGAAACGGGAACGGGAATTTGCCCATCCGTTGACGAGATAGCAGCGTCCGTCGTCGTCCCACAGAGGACAGGTATCTATGATGCCCTTGCCCTTGATGACGCAGACGGGGTCTGACCACTCTCCGGCGGGATTTGTGGTCTTCACCATATAACAGCCGTAGTCGGGATCGCCCCAATAGATGTAGTATTCACCGTTGTGATAGCGAATGCTCGGAGCCCACACGCCGGCGCCATGCTGAGGACGCGAGAAGTGATTCTTCTTGAGTTTGTCGCCCTCGTATAACGACTTCAGGGCGTAGCCTACGATTTCCCAGTTTACCATATCCTTGCTATGCAGGATTGGAAGACCTGGAATACAGTTGAAGGAACTTGCCGTGAGATAGTAGTCGTCACCGACACAAATGACGTCGGGATCGCTATAGTCGGCATTGATAACCGGATTGGTAAAAGTGCCGTCTCCATTGTCGGGCGACCACACCTTTGAACGGTACTGAGCTGCTGCCGTAAGGGGCAACAGTAGTAGTAGAATTAGATTAAAGTACTTGTACATAATTATTTTCTAAATAGTTGGTTTTCAGCTTATAATTAACATCGTGTATTATGGTCATAACTCTCGTCGGCTCCGTAGGAAGAGTATTGAATGCGAGGGCAACATGACCCATAGTGCGACGAAGATTAACCTCAACGCAAGGATGAATTAAATTTCTAACTATCATCAGGTCAACACCGAGGGGACCTATGTAGGCACCGTTGAGCAGTTTGGAAAGTTGGTTTTCCAGACGACAAATGATTTCATCAAGGAGCTCCGGTGACAAGTAACGACTGAGCATACGTCGTTTCTCGTCTTCGCAGGCAAGGATATTTCCGATGTATGCCTGCTGGCGGGTCTCGAAGAGCGACAACCCACGATACTCTACCCTGCCGTCGGCGAGAGCACAGAACTCAAAGGCGAAGTCGCGCACCTTAGCATACAGGGGCTCCACCATTACGCCGCCTTGCTGCTGAATGACGTGTTCTACCCATCCCCGAAGGGTATCGTCGAGGGCTTCTACGACGAAGCGCACACCGCGTCCGCTGCTGCTCCAAGGAGCTTTGACGACAATCTTTCCGTAGTGGGCACGCAGTCGCTCCACATCGGCAACACTGCCTACATACTCGGCACTACCGCAGGTCTGTTCCTCTATACCGTTACGCAAAGCAGGAAGAAGGTGAGCAGTATGCTGACGCGAGCTGAGGGCACGTATCGTCTGAATTGCCTCTTCGGAGGGCATCACAGCACATTCTACCCCCGCATCAACGAGTTCTGTACGCACACGGAGGTCCCACCCCCACGGCAGCACCTCGTCGAAACGGATGCCACGAAGCTCCTCCTTCTGCAGGAAAAGCACCTGACGACAGCTATCTTTCCACTTGGCAGCGGCTTTCACGGCATAGAGGGCATCATCGACGAGTACCACGTCGCCGTCGTCAGCCCACAGGGCTGGCAGCCACCCAAGGTTCATTCTGAGTTCCTGTGCGGCGTGCGGCATTGTCTGTCGGCGACGGTTATATGCCAGCGCAATATCGTGCTCCGGGTTAAAGATATGTAGTCTCATATTGCCAACAAAGGTATAAAAAATTACCCTGCTAAAGGCACAGAAAAGGGTAAAACAAAAAAAATTAATACTATTTTACAAGATTTTGCAATATCTGCTTTGCATTTTACAATGAATTTTGTACCTTTGCCACGTTTTAAAACAAATCAAATACGATGGAAGCTTTTTTCCGCACACACACCTATCTGATAGAACATACCAATGCACCTGTGCGTCGGCAGCTTATGGACGACATAGACTGGAGCAACAGAATGATTGGTATCAAGGGGACACGTGGCGTCGGAAAGACCACCTTCCTTCTGCAATACGCCAAAGAGCATTTTGATATACGCGACCGACAATGTCTGTATGTCAACATGAACAACTTCTATTTTCAGGACCGAGGAATTGCCGACTTCGCAGGCGAGTTCTACAAGAAAGGCGGCAAGGTGCTGCTCATTGACCAGGTGTTCAAGGAGCCGAACTGGAGTGCCGAACTGAGAAAGTGCTACGACCTCTACCCTAACCTGAAAATAGTGTTCACGGGAAGCAGCGTCATGCGACTGAAAGAGGAAAACCCCGAGCTCAACGGCATAGTGAATAGCTACAACCTTAGGGGATTCTCGTTCCGCGAGTTCCTTAATCTGCAGACAGGTACGGACTTCAAGCCGTTCACCCTGGACGAGATTATCAACGACCACGAGAACCTCGTGAGGAAGATACTGCCCTACGCATCGCCGGTAAAACACTTCCAGAACTATATTCATCACGGATTCTATCCCTTCTTCCTGGAGCACCGAAACTATTCGGAGAACCTGTTGAAGACAATGAACATGATGACGGAGGTGGACATACTGCTCATTAAGCAGATAGAGCTGAAATACCTGCCGAAGATAAAGCTGCTATTCTATAAACTCGCGGTAAACGGACATAAAACCCCAAACATCTCTAAGTTGGCACTGGACATCGAGACAAGTCGCGCAACGGTGATGAACTACCTGAAATATCTTACCGACGCACGACTCTTGAACATGATATACCCCGTCGGCGAGGAGTTCCCCAAAAAACCTGCAAAGGTGATACTCCACAACACCAACCTGATGTATGCCATCTACCCCTTCGAGGTACAGAAGCAGGAGGCTATGGAGACATTCTTCATCAACTCGTTGTGGAAAGACCACAAGGTGAATCTTGGAAGCGGGAAGAACCCTAGCTACATCGTTGACGGAAACTACAAATTCCAAATCGTTGACGCACAGGGAAAGAGCAAGACACGTATGTCGCCCGACATCTATTACGCCCGATACAACACCGAGGTGGGAAAGGACAACCAACTGCCGCTGTGGCTCTTCGGATTCTTATATTGAAACAAACTATTGAGTTAACATAATATTCATACATTAACATTATTAATAACATTATGGCTAAAGAAAAAAAGTTTATCACTTGTGATGGTAACGAGGCAGCAGCTCACGTGAGCTACATGTTCTCTGAGGTAGCTGCTATCTACCCCATCACTCCGTCATCACCGATGGCAGAGCATGTTGACGAATGGGCAGCCAAAGGTCGTAAGAACCTTTGGGGTCAGAACGTAAGTGTACAGGAAATGCAGTCTGAGGCTGGTGCTGCCGGTGCCGTTCACGGTTCTCTGCAGGCTGGT
>ODAJ014786334.1_pt1 | contig 18879 bp, 16 predicted proteins | sample 1539241 | NCBI WGS metagenome assembly ODAJ01 (sample SAMN02144231, study PRJEB22623) | gut metagenome | biome: sheep rumen | host: Ovis aries | place: New Zealand | reverse complement strand
GGCCTGCGCAAGGAGCGCACCGCGGAATACCTGGCCAATAAGGTCGGCAAGCCCGTTGACGAGGTGGAAAAGCTCGCCAAGCACCTGGCATGGATCGGCGTGTTCCGCTGCACCCGCGACCGCGAGGACGGCAAGGACCGCTACTACATGCAGATCTTCGCCCCCGGCATCATGGAGATGCTGGTGAACAACCAGGAGCTGCTGAAGACCCATCCCGAGGTGGGCCGCGCCTTCGAGGAGTACACCCGCATCCGCATGCAGAACATGACCCCCATCCTGCCCAACGGCTACGGCCTGATGCGCGTCGTGCCGGTGGAAAGCGCCATCAAGGATATCCCCGACGCCGAGAAGTACGACAAGCTGTCCTACTACCTCGACAAATACGACACCTTCTCGGTCTCCCCCTGCTCCTGCCGCGCCTCCCGCACCTCGCTGGGCGACGGCTGCGGCCATCTGGATGAGGAAATGTGCATCCAGATGGGCAAGGGCGCCGAGCATTACATCCGCACCGGCCGCGCCCGTCAGATCACCCGCGAGGAAGCGCTGGAGATCATCAAGCGCGCCGAGGACAACGGCCTGATGCACGACATGCCCAACATTGAGGAGATGGGCGAGAGCGCCGCCATCTGCAACTGCTGCTCCTGCGCCTGCTTCGGACTGCGCGTGGGCCTGATGTTCGGCGCGCGCGACGTCATCCGCTCCAACTATGTGGCCGAGGTGGACGAGGCCAAGTGCGTGGCCTGCGGCCAATGCGTGGAAAACTGCCCGGCCAACGCCCTCAAGCTCGGCCAGAAGCTCTGCACCCAGACCCCGCTGCCCGAAAGCAGCTACACCAAGCTCAGCGAGACCTTCATCGGCAAGCACGCCTGGAACGTGGACTACCGCGAAAACCACGAGGACGTGGTCGAGACCGGCACCGCGCCCTGCAAGACCGCCTGCCCCGCCCATATCGCCGTGCAGGGCTATCTGAAGCTCGCCGCCCAGGGCCGCTATACGGACGCCCTCAAGCTCATCAAGAAGGAAAATCCGCTGCCCGCCGTGTGCGGACGCATCTGCAACAAGCGCTGCGAGGCCGAGTGCACCCGCGGCGGCGTGGACGAGGCCGTCGCCATCGACGAGGTCAAGCGCTTCATCGCCGACCACGACCTGCACGAGGAGACCCGCTACGTCCCGCCCCTGCTCAACCAGATCGGCCGGCCCTATCCCCAGAAGATCGCCGTCATCGGCGCCGGCCCCGCGGGCATCAGCTGCGCCTATTATCTGGCCGAGAAGGGCTACCCCGTCACCGTGTTTGACCGCAACCCGGTGCCCGGCGGCATGCTGACCCTCGGCATCCCCAACTTCCGGCTCGAAAAGGACGTGCTCAACGCCGAGATTGACATCCTCAGGGAGATGGGCGTGGAGTTCAAGTGCGGCGTGGAGGTCGGCAAAGACGTCACGATCCAGCAGCTGCGCGACGAGGGCTACAAGGGCTTCTATCTCGCCATCGGCGCCCAGAAGAGCGCGAAGCTGAATCTGCCCGGCGAGGAGCTCGAGGGCGTGTACGGCGGCGTGGACTTCCTGCGCGAGGTAAATCTCGGTCGTAAGCCCGAAATCGGCAAGCGCTGCGCCGTCATCGGCGGCGGCAACGTCGCCATGGACGTCTGCCGCACGGCGATCCGCCTCGGCGCCGAGGAGACCTATGTCATCTACCGCCGCACCCAGGCCGAGATGCCCGCCGACAAGGACGAGGTCGCCGAGGCCATGGACGAGGGCGTGCAGTTCCGCTTCCTCAACGCCCCGACCGAGATCATCGGCGAAAACGGCAAAGTCAAGGCCCTGATGGTCGAGATCATGGAGCTGGGCGAGCCCGATGAGAAGGGCCGCCGCAAGCCCGTCGGCACCGGCAGGTTCGAGCGCATCGAGCTCGACTCCGTTATCGGCGCCATCGGCCAGACCGTCGACTGGGGCAGCCTGGACGTGGGCGAGCTGAAGACCGACAAGAAAGGCCTCGCCATCGCCGACAGCCTCACCTATCAGACCGCGCAGCCCGACATTTTCGTGGGCGGCGACGTGTACACCGGCCCGAAGTTTGCCATCGACGCCATCGCCGCCGGCAAGGAGGGCGCCATCTCCCTGCACCGCTTCGTGCACGAGGGCCAGACCCTCACCAAGGGCCGCGACCGCCGCGAGTACCGCGCGCTCGACAAGGACAACATCATCCTGCCCGTGCAGGGCTTCGACGGCGGACACCGCCAGGAGCCCGGCTACAACAAGGCCAAGGCCAAGACCTTTGCCGACGCCCGCGTGACCTTCACCGAGGAACAGGTGAAGAAGGAATGCGCCCGCTGCCTCGGCTGCGGCGCGACGAAGGTGGACGAGTACATGTGCATCGGCTGCGGCCAGTGCACCACCAAGTGCGCCTTCGACGCCATCCACCTCAAGCACGTGCGCAACTGGCAGGCCGGCGCCTTCGAGACCATGCCCTTCAAGGTGGCCGAGCATCTGGTCAAGAAGACAGGCAAGATCATCGGCAAGGCGATCACGGGCTGACGGATGCACGAGCTGGGACTGACTGACGCGCTGCTTCGCATGGTGCGCGACGTGGCGAAGAAAGAAGAGCTGACGCACGTGGAGTCCGTCACGCTGGAGATCGGCGAGCTGTCCGGCGTCGTGCCGCACTATATGACCGACTGCTGGGAGGCCGTGACCGACGGCACCGAATATCAGGGCACGAGGCTCATCATCGAGACCGTGCCCGGCATCGCCAGCTGCATGGACTGCGACGAGGAGTTCCGCATCGACCTCAATTCCATGCGCTGCCCCTTCTGCGGCAGCCACAGCATCACCCCCGTCTCCGGCCGGGATATGACGGTCAGGGAGATCGAGGCGTGGTGAGAATTCGGAATTCGGAATTCGGAGTTCGGAATTTGGAGTGGTTCCCTGTTTTTGGAAGGTAAATCCATGAAACACTTTCGTTTGACACCGCGAACAATAGCGAATCTGGCGTTGTTATTCGGTCTTCTCCTTCTGATCTACGGCGCTGTCACCTCCCCGTATGGGAAAGATGACGGCCGTCGGGAGGCCGTTGTCACGCAAAGTGAGGAGCTTCGCGGTGCGGATCAGGAACCGCAGTATCGCTTGACCATTGTTTATGACGAAAATGGAACCAAGCGAGAGGATATTATTACCGTAGACGCAGACGGCAATCTATCCGGCAGCAATTGGCCTCTGATAGAGGAATTTGACGGAATCCCAACGGTGGGTGAAAGGATCACCGTTTATTTCCTTACCCCTGCGCCGGTGCCCGGTATTGGGCAAATGCTGGGGTTTTTTCTGATTATTTTCGGGCTTGTGTTTTACTTTGTCCGTCTGATCAAGGCTTGGCTCAACAGAACCGTGTAGGAGCTGGCCCTGCGGCGACATCGGGATCAACAAAGCCGTACGGCGAACACGTCTGCCGCGTGTTCGCCGTACTTTTTTCTCCTCACTCCTAACTCCTAACTCCTCACTTTTTAAAACTAATCCTACCAAAAGCGGGCAGACTATGATATAATATCGTCAGAAAAATATGACCGGGAGGTGCCCTTATGGAACTGAGCCGTATGGAGCTGCTGCCGGGCGTGTGGCTCAACCACCTGCGCTCCGACAAATTCAAGACCGCCTGTCTGAGTCTGAACCTGCTGACCCAGCTGACGCGGGAGACCGCCTCGATGAACGCGCTGATCCCCTATGTGCTGCGCCGCGGCTGCACCCGCTACGGCGACATGGAGGCCATCTCCGCCCGCCTCGACGAGCTCTACGGCACGGCGATCGAGCCGGTGGTGCGCCGGATCGGCGAGATCCAGTGCATCGGCTTTTACGCGAGCATCCCCGAGAGCGCCTTCCTGCCCGGGAAGGAGGACGTGCTGCGCCCGGCCTGCGAGCTGCTGGGCGAGCTGCTGCTCAATCCCGCGACGCGCGGCGGGCTGCTGCTGCCGCAGTACGTGGACAGCGAGCGGGAAAAAATGCTCGACGCGCTGCGCGCCCGGGTCAACGAAAAGCGCAGCTACTCCGTGATGCGCTGCATCGAGGAGATGTGCTGCTTTGAGGACTTCTCCGCCGGGCGCCTCGGCAGCGAGGACGAGATGGAAAACGTGCGCTATCAGAAGCTCTCCAAGCACTACCGGAGCCTGCTGCAGACAAGCCCCATTGAGATCTTCTACTGCGGGCGCGCCGACAAAAAGCGGCTGGCCGCCTGCCTGCGCGACACGCTCGCCACGCTCCCGCGCGGCGAGATCGACTACGAGCTCGGCACCGAGATCCGCATGAACGCGCTGGAGGATCAGCCGCGCGAGGTCACGGAGCCGATGGACGTGAGCCAGGGCAAGCTCGTGATCGGCTTCCGGCTGGGCGACGTGATGGACGACCCCGATCTCGCGGCGCTGACGGTCTTCAACGGCGTCTTCGGCAGCGGCTCGACCAGCAAGCTCTTTGCCAATGTGCGCGAAAAGCTGCAGCTGTGCTATTACGCGGGCTCGATGATCGACACCCACAAGGGCCTGCTGCTGGTGGCCGCGGGCATCGACTGCGACAAGAAAGAGGCCGCGCAGGCGGAAATCTTCGCGCAGCTTGAGGCGATGCGCCGGGGCGAGATCAGCGAGGAGGAGCTGCGCGCCGCCAGGGCGGGCGCGGCCGCCGATCTGCGCATGGCCGAGGACAGCCAGGGCGAGCTGGAGGGCTTTTATCTCTCGCAGATCCTGCGCGGGCTGGACTACGGCCCGGCGGAGCTGGCGGAGCTGTGCGAGGACGTGACGAAAGAGGACGTCGTGGCCGTCGCGCAGAGCGTGGACTGCGACCTGATCTATTTTCTGACGGAAAACAAAGAGGAGAAGAGCGATGCGGCAGAGGAAATTTGAAGCGATCGGAGAGACGCTGTTTGAGGAGACGCTTCCCAACGGCCTGCGCCTGTGCGTGGTGCCGAAAAAGGGCTTTCGCAGCAGCTACGCCGTCTTTGCCGCCGATTACGGCGGGGCGCACCGGCGCTTTACGCTCGACGGCGAGGCGCTGGACACGCCCGCGGGCGTGGCGCACTATCTGGAGCACAAGATGTTCGACCTGCCCGGCGGCGACAACGCCCTGGACATCCTCACGGCCAACGGCGCCGATCCGAACGCCTCCACCGGGGCGGACATGACGGCCTATTTCTTCCAGTGCACCGACAAATTTGAGGAAAATCTGCGGCTGCTGCTGCACTTTGTCTCGACGCCCTATTTCACCGGCGAGACGGTGGAGAAGGAGCGCGGGATCATCACGCAGGAGATCCTGATGGGCGAGGACGACCCGGGGCTCGAGCTTTACTACCGAGTGCTGCGCATGCTCTACGCCTCGCACCCGCTGCGCGAGCGCGTGGCCGGGACGCCCGAGAGCATCCGCGCCATCACGCCCGAGACGCTCTACGCCTGCCACCGCGCCTTTTACGCGCCGGGCAACATGGTGCTGTGCGTGGAGGGCGACGTTGACCCCGCGCGCATCGCCGCCATCGCGCGTGAGGCGCTGCCGCAGGAGGCAAGCCCCGTGCCGCAGGCTGATTTCGGCCCGGCCGAGAGCCTGCTGCCCGCGGAGAGCTATGCCCGCGAGGCAGCGCCCGTCTCCGCGCCGCAGTTCCTGCTGGGCGCGAAGTTCGAGCCCGTGAGCGCCGGTGAGGAGGCGCTGCGGCAGCGGCTTGTGTCCTCGCTTGCGCTGCGCGCGCTCTTCGGGTGCTCCTCCCCCTTCTATACGCGGCTGTACGCGAAGGGGCTTTTGAATCTCGACTTCGACTACGAGGCGGATTTTGTCACGAACGCCGCGATGGTGCTGCTCGGCGGCGAGAGCCGCGACCCCGACGCGGTGCTGGAGGAAGTGAAGAAGGAGCTGCGCTGGCTCGGGAAAAACGGCCTGGACGAGGCGCGCTTCGAGCGCGCCAAGCGCGCCTCCCTCGGCGCGAGGCTGCGCGGGCTGGAGGACTTTGAGAGCGTGTGCTTCGCCCTCGCCTCCGGGGTCTTCGCAGGCTACTGCGCGCTCGAGGGCCCGCAGTTGCTCGAGGGCATCGGCAGGGCCGACTGCGAACGCTTCCTGCTCGAGACGCTCCGTCCCGAGCGCCTCGCCATGGCGATATTTGAACCGAAGAAGGATTGATGGTCATGCCCCTGTTTCTGATTGAAAATATGCAGCGCGACGCCGTCATCAGCTTCCCGATGCTGGGGGGGCTGACGCTGGATCCCCCGGCGAGCTTCACGGTGTTCGGCTTTTCCATTTACTTTTACGGCGTGCTGATCGCGCTCGGCTTCCTGCTGGCGATGCTCTACTGCTCGCGGCAGGCCCCGCGCTTCGGCATCCGCCCCGACGACTTTTTCGACATGATGCTCTGGCTGATCCCCATCGTCATCGTCGGCGCGCGGCTGTACTATGTGCTGTTCCGGCTGGACTACTATCTGGCCAATCCCGCCGAGATCATCGCCATCCGCGACGGCGGCCTTGCCATCTACGGCGGCGTGATCGCCGGCGCGGCGGTGCTGTGGCTCTTCTGCCGGAAAAAGGACATCTCCCTGCCCGCGATGCTCGATCTCGCAGTCTACGGCCTGCTGATCGGGCAGATCATCGGCCGCTGGGGCAACTTCATGAACCGCGAGGCCTTCGGTGCGGAGACGGAGATCTTCTGCCGCATGGGGCTGACGCCGCCGGGCGGCGAGACGGTGTATGTGCACCCGACCTTCCTGTATGAAAGCCTGTGGAACCTCGCGGGGCTGATCTTCCTGATCGTTCTCGCCCGCCGCGGCAAACGCCGCTATGACGGCCAGTGCGCGCTGATCTATTTCTTCTGGTACGGCCTCGGGCGCGCCTGGATCGAGGGACTGCGCACCGACAGCCTGACCATCGGCCAGACCGGCCTGCGCGTCTCGCAGCTTTTGAGCATCGCGCTCTGCCTCGCGGCGCTCGCGCTGCTGATCGTCAACGCCCGCCGCAGCCACAGCCCGCGCGAGCTGTTCGTCAACCGCAATATGGAAAAATCCGACAAGGAGGACAACTAAATGGCCAGCTACAAAGATATTCTCAACGGTACGCTCCGCACCCTCGGCGACAAGGCCCGGGAGCTCAGCGAGGCCGGCGGCGTGAAGGAGATCTACAGCCGCGGCGCCGAGCGCGCGAAATCCTATGCCCGCGCGGCAAAGCTGAGCCTCGAGATCAACGGCGAGAGCGAGGAGCTGCGCAAGGTGTACGCCGAGATCGGCAAGCTCTGCTTTGAGCAGAACGAGGCGGCGCCGGGCGAGCTTTACGCCGGGCTCTTCGCGCAGGCCAAGGAGCTGCGCGAGCGGCTCCGCGGCAAGGAGGAGGAGATCCGCTCGATGCGCGAGAGCTTCGAGGCCGCCCAGGCCGAAAAGGACGGCGGGATCGAGGCGGAGATCGGCGACTTTGAGGACATCGTCAACGCCACCGAATCCGACGGAAAAGGGAAGTAAACGGAAAGCAGGGGCTGTGAAAAACTTTGGTTTTTCACAGCCCCTGCTGTTTTTTGCGGATTACTTCTAAAAACTAAACACTAAACACTAAAAACTAACGCTCCGGGGGGAGCAGGAGATCCGTCCAGTCCTGTACGTCGCTCATGCCGCCGTTGGCGTTCTCGACGGTGATGACCGTGGCGACGGCGACGCCGTCTGCGCGCAGGCCGGCGGAGTGGTAGCCGCCGGCGGAGACCGTCAGCATGTCCGTCCAGTCCTCCACGCCGCTCTGTCCGTAGCGGTTGCTGCCCGCGGCGACCACGGTGCCGTCGGCGCGCAGGCCGAGGGTGTGGGCAAAGTAAACCGGGATATCGTCGGCCTTGACGGAGTTTGCGTAGGTGGAGACGGAGACGATGTCCGTCCACGCGTCCACGTCGCACTGGCCGTAGGTATTATCCCCGGCGGCGAGCACGGTGCCGTCCCGGCGCAGAGCCACGGTGTTGAGCTCGCTGGCGGAGATCGCGACAACGTCCGTCCAGCCCTCCACGTCGCACTGGCCGTACTCGTTGGCGCCGACCGCGACCACGCTGCCGTCGGCCTTCAGGCCGACCGTGTGGGTGCAGCCCGCCGCCACGGCGACCAGCTCCGTCCATTCGCCGACCTCACACTGGCCGTAGAGATTAAAGCCCACCGCGACCGCCGTTCCGTCGGCGCGCAGGCCCACCGAATGGCTGCTGCCGCCGGAGATGGCGACGATGTCCGTCCAGTCGCCGACCCGGCACTGGCCGTAATAGTCGCTGCCGACGGCGAGCACCGTGCCGTCGCGGCGCAGGCCGAGGGGATGCCAGCCGCCCGCGGAGACCGCCGCGACGTTCTCCCAGTCGCCGACCATGCACTGGCCGACCTTGTTGCGCCCGGTGGCGCAGACCGTGCCGTCGGCGCGCACGCCGACCGTGTAGTTGACGCCCGCGGACACCGTCTCGCGCGGCGTCACCAGGCCCCAGAGCTCAAAGCAGCAGTCCCAGACGCGCGCATCGCCCGTCTCCCGGTAGAGCTGACAGCACGCCGTCGCCGCCTCATAGGCCGCGCCCTCAGCGGCCATGGCGCGAAGCCGCGCAAGCCTTGTCTCGAGGCACTTGTCCGCGCTGTCGGCATAGTCGCCGAGCGCCTCGAAGGCCGCGAGCGCCTCGTCATACGCCCCCTCGTCCAGCAGCGCCTGCGCCTTGCGGTAGCGCGTCTCGTCGGTCTCGGGCTCCGGGGTCGGCTCCGGCGTCGGCACGGGCGTGGGCGCCGGCGTCGGCGCGGCGGTGGGCTCCGGCGTTTCGGCGGGCGAAGCGCTCTGTCCGCAGGCGGGCAGCAGCGCAGCGCAAAGCAGCAGCGCGATGATCAGCCGCAGGCCGCGGCGATGGTTCGTTTTCATTTTCATTCTGTCCTCCACAGATCCGTTATCGTTCATGACTATATCAGCCCCGCCGCTCTTTTGCAAGCGGCAAATCCCCGCTGCTGTTTGTAAATTTGGGGTGAAACATCTTGCGCGGCGGCGGCGAAATCGGTATAATACTGTTTCACCAATGCGAAAGGACGATTTGGATCGATGAAACGCATGCTCTTGATTTTTCTCGCGCTCTGCGCGCTGCTGCTGGCCGGCTGCGGACAATCCGCCGCGCCGGCAGCCCCGGCGGACACCGCGGTGCCCGCCGCCGCGGCGCCGGAAACGCCCGCGCCGGAGGCCGCGCCCGCACTGACGATGCACACGGCCTATCTCTTCCCGGACGAGGACGGCTTTCTCCGCCCCGACGAGCCGCTGACGGACGACGAGCTTGCCCGCGCGCTGGAGCTGCTGCTGCCCGAGGGGGACGAGGCGCTGCGCGCAGAGCTGTCGCAGGCCGCTTCGAGCCGCCGCGCCCTGGCCCGGCGCGTCGCGGAGCTCGGCGGCTGGACGACACAGGAGCGCGTGACGCTCGCCCCGGACGCGCTCGCGCCGGTCGATCTCGACCCCGCCGACCCGGACTTTGCGCTGCTGCTGGAGGCAAGCGTGGCGCATGAGGAGGCAGCGCAGGGCGAGCTCTGGACGGAGGCTCCCCTCTCCACCGGCTATGCGCCCGGCTTTTTCCTGCGCGGTGCGGAGCTCTACTGCGTCGGGGAAAACGGCTTCCTGCTGCGCGACACCGCGCTCACGCCGCTGTATTTCGGCGCGGACGGGCGCTTTACCTCCGGGGATGAGGAGCTTGACGGCTATACCCGCGACTGCCTCGCGGCGCTCATGGAGCAGTTTCCCGAGGACGCGGACGACCGCCTTGCCATGCTGCGGCACTGCAACGACTATGTGCGCGAGGGCTTCAGCTATCTGGGCCGCCGCCACATCACCGAGCCGGACGTCGACTGGAGCGCCGAGGAGGCCAAGCTCATTTTCAGCACCGGCAAGGGCAGCTGCTACAACTACGCCGCCGCCTTCCGGGCGCTGGCCCGCCGCCTCGGCTACCCCGCCGGGACGGTGCTGCGCTCGCTCGACGCCGAGGGCAACATCCACGCCTGGACGGAGATCGTCATCGGCGGCGTGCCCTATGTCTTTGACCCGCAGCTGGAATCCCGCTACGGAAACAGCCGCTTCATGCTGACCTATCCCGAAGCCGCGCAGTACGGCTACACGCGGCCCGATCCCGCCGAGGCGCTGAATGTGCCGCTCTACCGGGAGCTGGACTTCCGGCAGAGCCCGGAGCGGCTGGGCGAGGTGCGCGCGATGCAGACGGCGGCGGGCGAGGCATTCTCCGTCTACCTGCCCTTCGGCTTTGAGGCGGGCGGCGAGGCGCGCGTGCTGCTGTGCCTGACCGGCTCGCCCGCGGCGCTGCTGGGCGAGGAGAGCTATGACAACACGGTGTTCGGCCGCCCGGTCAACACGAAGCTCTACCTCGACCGGCTCATTGAGTCAGGCTCCTGCGAGGCGCTGATCCTCGTCTCCGCGCCCGCCGATGCGGACGCCGGGGCCGTGCTGCAGAGCGTTTCGGAGCAGCTCGGTGTGCTAATCGCACGGGAGCGCTGCGCCGTGCTCTGCGCCGACGGGGCCGATCCCGCCGCGCTGCCGGACATGTTTGCCTATGTGGCGCTGCTGCCCGGCTCGGCCGGAGCGGACGCGCTGCAGGGCAAGGGCGTCATCCGCTTCCTGCTGGCGGCCGCCGGCGAGCAGAGCGCCGACAGGGACGCGCTCGAGGCCGGCTACGCTGCCTGCGCCGCTTCGGAGAGCGTCTGGAATTCCTGCCTGCTGACGGTCCCCCGCACGGACGACCCCCGCCTTGTGTTCGACGTTGCCCTGCGGCACTTCCTGTTCTACTTTGCGCCGGAGCATAGTGCGTAGTGCTCAGCGGGCGCTCAAAAGCCATAAAAAAGCCTGTCATCCTGAGCGTAAGCGAAGGATCTGAAAAAGATTCTTCGACTCGCTTCGCTCGCTCAGAATGACAGGTTTTGTTTTTTTCTACGTTAAGCGCTTTATTCGCAGTCGTAGACGGTTTCGGTGCCGTCGGGCTGCACCAGGGTGTAGACGGTGAAGCCGTCGTAGGTCCACTGGCCGTCCTGCCCGCCGTCGACGAGACAGCTGGAGGAATATTCCTTCGTCACCGGCTCGCCGAAGCGGTCGATCAGCGCCTGCACCGGCTCGCCCTGCATGGCGCGCACCTCCTCCACGATGGAGGCGATGTCCGGCGTGTCGGGGACTTCGGGAGCCTCGGGCGTTTCGGGCTCCGCGGGCTGCGCGGCGGGCTCTTCGGCGGTCTGCGCAGGTTCTTCGGCGGTCTGCGCGGGCGCGGGCGCGCCGCCGCAGGCACACAGCGCACAGAGCAGCATCAGGCTGAGAATCAGCGCGGTCATTCGTTTCATTTGTTCAGTCCTCCTGTCAGTTCAGTTCAATGGTCCGGGCGGTGAGCTGCCCGTTCGATACAACCAGCAGCCGAAGCTCCCCCCGCAGCGCCGTCTCCGGCAGACAGAGCGAGAACTCCGCCGCACCGGGCAGCGCCTCATAGACGCCGTCGGCACCTGCAAGATAGATCGGGGAATCGGCGTCCGCCGGGCAGAGGCTCAGATCGCCCCGCAGCACAGTATACCCCTCCGGGCCGCCTTTGGCAAGGGTGCAGCGGAGCGTTCCCGGCGCGATCGCCGCCGCAGCCGCGTCCGGCTCCGTCCGCAGAGGCGCGGGCAGGGTCGGCGCATAGTCCAGCAGGTAGCGGAGATTGCGCTCGACCAGCTCGATCACCAGCGTGCCGCCGGGCGCGAGGGCGGTCGGGTCATAGTCGTTCTTCCGGGAAAAGACCGCCTCGGCATAGCGCTCGGCGAGGTAGGGATAGAGCGCGCGGCCGAAGGAGTCGCGGTACATCAGCAGCGTCCCCTCGCCCGAGGCGCAGGCCGTCGTGATGGTGATGCTGTCGGCGTTCGCGCTGCTGGCCTCGAAGGTAAAGCCGGGGGCGTACACGAAATCCGGCTCCGTCTCCGTCCCGGCGGGATAGAGCATCTCATACAGGTCGCCCCGGTGCTCGCCGGCGGTAAAGCGCGAGGAGAAATACGCGGTCTTCCGGCCGAGGGAGGCGAGGATCGCGTCGGCGGCCAGCGCCGCGCCGCGGGAATTCCAGTGGCTGTCGGTTTTGAAATAGAGCCGCTCCGTTTTGACGGCGCGGAAGATCGCGTGCAGGTCGAGGTACTCAACGCCCATTTTGTCGAGCTTCCGGTACAGCGCCTCGGTGTTCGTCGGCCCCTCCGCGACCGGCAGGGCGGGCATGCCCTCCGGATAGAGCTGGTTTTTGTTCGGCGCGACGGTGAAAAGGAAGTCGCCGCCCTGCGCTTCGGCGTACTCCTGCAAAAGCCACAGCCGCCGGGCCGCGCACCAGAGCTCGCGCTCCGTCATCGGATCGCAGCGCGTGTAATCCGGCAGCGTGGGCTTGAAATAGAGCTGCCCAAAACGCCCGAGCACGACGTTTTCCGTCACGGAGCTGCGCAGCAGCTTCGCGTTCAGCCGCGCCCAGAGCGTCACGGCCTCCTGCCGCAGCGAGAAACGGTCGTTGACGTAGGCCGAGAGGTTTTCAAGGTAATCGGGATCGAGGGCGCCGTCCTTCTTCGTCAGGGAAGGCCTGGCCGCCAGCACCTGATTGGCCGCGGCGCCGGAGCCGCCGGTGAGCGCGAGGCCGACCGAGGGGATGAGGCACAGGCCGAGAAAGAGGACGGCGAAGAGAATGGAAATCGTTTTTTTCACAGACGCGCCTCCCTAAGTAAACGATGATTCGATGCCACGAGAGCGATTTGTGCGGTTTTTTTCGTCAGGATGAAGGCGAAAAAATGCAGGAATACTTAAGTGAGCCTCCAAATCTTTGATTTGGCTAAGGCGAACTTATGCAAGCGAGCGATGCGAGTCGCATTGTGTATTTCAAGTTTTTGAGACAAAATCATGGCGGAAAAAGACCGCAAAGCGCCGACGGGGCATTGGATCAGCGTTTACTCTAAAACTGCTGGTAGATGAAGGGCGAATAGCCGCCGCCGGCCATCGCCAGCACGCAGAGCACGAGGCCGCAGAGTGCGAGCAGGTCGGAGAGGAGCTCCAGCGCCGGGGAATCCGGGCCGAGGCGCTGTGCCGCCGCCTGCCGCAGCCGCGGAGCCGTCGGCAGGGCGAAGACGATCCCCAGCACCAGCAGCAGGATGCGCGCCGGCGTCAGCAGCGGCAGCAGCGCCGTGAGCGCGGCGACCGAGGAGGGCGTGAAGCTGAAGAGCCGCCCGATCATCACGAGGCCCTGCCGCACCGAGCCCGCGCGGAACATCATAAAGCCGGTGAGGAACACGAGCAGCGCGTAGACGTGCAGCAGCGCGCGGCGCAGGGGCGATTTCCCCTCCGGCTTCGTCAGCTGCGGGAATAGACCCTCGAGCACCACAAAGAGGCCGTTCCAGAGGCCCCAGAGGATGAAGGTCCAGCCCGCGCCGTGCCAGACGCCGGTGGCGAGGAAGACGACGAGGCGGTTGCGCAGCGTTTTCCACTTCCCGCAGCGGCTGCCGCCGAGCGGGATGTAGAGATAATCGACGAACCAGCGGTTGAGGGACATGTGCCAGCGCCGCCAGAACTCGCTGACGCTCGCGGAGACATAGGGGTGGTCGAAGTTCTCGGGGAAGGCGAAGCCGAAGATCCGCCCGAGGCCGATGGCCATGTCGCTGTAGCCGGAGAAGTCGTAATAGATCTGCAGGCAGTAGCAGACGCCGCCGAGCCAGGCAAGGCTCGTGCCGAGCGCGTCGCCCTCGAGCGCGTAGACCGCGTTGACGACCGCCGCGGCGCTCTCGGCCAGCAGCAGCTTCTTGAGCATGCCGCGCACGAAGCGGCGCAGTCCCGCGGCGGTGTCCTCCGCCGACTCCCGGCGTTCGGTCAGCTGCGCGCGGCTGTCCTTCCATTTGGCGATCGGCCCGGCGATGAGGCGCGGGAAGAAGGCCAGATACAGCAAAAGCCGGTCGGGGCGGCGCTCCGCGAGGCTCTCGTCGCGGTAGGTATCGACGAGATAGGAGATGGCGTGGAAGGTGAAAAAGGAGATGCCGAGCGGCAGCGGCAGCGCTGTCGGCAGCGGCGGCAGCCCCAGCACGCCCAGGACAAAGGCGAGGTATTTATACACGCTCAGCAGCGCGAGATTGCCCGCCACGCCGAGGCCGAGCCAGAGCCTGCGCCCCTTCGGGCGCGTCAGCAGCAGGCCGAAGAGATAGCTCCAGAGCGCCGCAGCCAGCAGCACCGGCAGCTGCGCCAGGCCGCCGAAGGCATAAAACAGCAGGCTCAGCAGGGAAAGCACGATATTTTTCGCCTCCCGGCCCGGCAGCAGGCGGTAGAGGATCAGCGCCGGCGGGAGAAAGAGAAACAGAAAAGACGCGCTGTTGAAAACCATCGAAGCATCCGTCCTTTTTGGGAATACATAGTATTATACTTGACCCGCGCGCCGTTTGCAATAAGAAAACCGGCCCCGAAACGGGGCCGGTCAGACTGTAGACATAGTTCGTACAAGTCAAAACAGAGCTGTCATCCTGAGGAACGAAGTGACGAAGGATCTTGTTTTCTGGCCAAACAGCGAACTTTTTAAGATCCTTCGCTTCGCTCAGGATGACGGAAACGGGGTTTGTCTGCAAAATAAAAAGCTCTGTGACGAAAGTCACAGAGCTTTTTGCTAAAAACTAAACGCTAAAAACTAAAAACTCAACTCACTTCTGCCGCGTGAGCTTCATCGGCAGGATGCCGGTGCCGCCGTCGTCGCCGCTGAGCTCCGCGTTGTCGGCGTCGATGAAGCGCAGCTCCATGTCGCCGGTCGAATCGTCGCTGTCGAGCTTCACGATATCGCCGTCAACGGTGTAGGTCCCCTCGGTCTCCATGCCGGAGACCATCTCGGCAAACATCTCTTCGCCGACCAGCGATTCCACAAAGGAATCCAGGTCGCTGCCCACAGACATGCTCACGAGCTCGTCAAAGCTCATGCCCAGCACTCCCTCCAGGCTGTCCCAGTCGTTCACGCCGGAGACGTCCGTGCCGTTTTCGGCCAGCGCCTGCTTCATCGCGACAAACAGCATGTCGGTGAAGAAGCCCTTCATCGCCTTCTGCAGCGGGGCGACATTGGCGATGATCTCCTCCTCGGGCGCGATCATCCGGAAGCTGCCGTCCTCGCGCAGCTCGATCTGGATGGCCATGATAAAAGGCTCCTCGAGATAGTCGCCGAACTTCAGGTCCATGCCCTCCATCTCGCCCATGCCGCTCTCGATCTCCTCGAGGAGCATCTCGGTCATGTCGACCGTGCCCTTCCAGGTGCCGATCGGGTCCAGCTCGGCCGCGGGCTCAGGCGTGGGCTCGGGCGTGGGCTCCGGCGTGGGCTCCGCGGTGGGCTCGGCGGTCGGTTCAGCCGTCGGCTCAGCCTCTTTTTCCTCTTCCTTTTCGGTCTCTTTTTCCGGGGTCTTGTCGTCGCGGCTGGTGTGGCGCTCGGCGAGCTGCTCCTGCCCGTCCGTGTCCTTCGCGTCAGAGCCGCCGCAGGCTGTCAGCGCCAGCACCATGGCCAGCGCAAGCAGCAGCGCAAGGATCTTGTGCATCGTTTTCATCTTGTTCTCTCCTTTATTTGTTGTTCCTGTTTTATTCCGCGGGAGCGTCGGGCTTGCGGTGCCCGCCTCCGCGGTGACGGCGGCGGGAGGAGCCTTGCTTTTTGGGCGCGGCCTCTTCCTTCCCGGCTGCCGGCTGGGGCGGGGTCTGGGGCTTGGCTTCGATCTTGACGGGCTTGACCGTGGTCTTGCCGCGGCGGCGGCGCGAGCCGGAGGCGGCTTTGGCGGCCTCTTCCTTCCCGGCTGCCGGCTGGGCTTTCTTCTCCTCGGGCTTCTTTTCCTCGGGCTTTTTGTTCTTGCTGGCGTCGCGGGTCTTTTTCTGCGCGGGCTTTCCGTTCGGGGCCTTGTCGGGCTTCTCGGCGGCCCTGGCCTTCGGCTCCGGATGGGGCTGGGCCTTCTCGGTGGTCTTGAGCTCCAGCGCGGGACGGGCCTTGGAGCGGCTGCGGCGGCGCGAACGCTTCTTCTCGCCCTCCGCGCTCTCGGCGGAGGATTCCGGCGCGGGCGCATCGTCGGCGTACAGCAGCGGCATCGACCACTCGTCCTCCTTTTCCTCCGGTTCCTCGGGCTCCGGCACATAGTGGAGCACATGGGGCGGCTCCTCGCCGTCGCGCGGACGCCCGCCGGGAACGGCGGCCAGCTCGTTGGCCTTGTAGAGATGCAGCGTGTCGTCGTTGTCGCCGTCGAGGCGCACCTTGACGCACTGGCGCAGGAGATTGACCTGCACCGCCGTGCCGTAGCCGTCCTTCGTCTCGACGAAGGCGCCCTGCTTCGGCACCTTCTTCATCAGGTCCTCATAGGCCTCCTGCTCATAGCGCAGGCAGCACATCAGCCGCCCGCAGCTGCCGGAGATCTTGGTGGGGTTGAGGGAGAGGGACTGGATCTTCGCCATTTTGGTGCTGACGGGCTGGAAATCCTCCAGAAACTGCCCGCAGCAGTAGGGCCGGCCGCAGATGGCGATGCCGCCGACCATCTTCGCCTCGTCGCGCACGCCGATCTGGCGCAGCTCGATGCGCGTGCGGAAGACCGAGGCCAGATCCTTCACGAGCTCCCGGAAGTCCACGCGCCCCTCGGAGGTGAAGAAGAAGGTGATCTTGTTGCCCTCGAAGCTGCACTCGGCGTCGACGAGCTTCATGTCCAGCTTGTGCTCGGCGATCTTTTTGCGGCAGATCTCCACCGCCTCCGCCTCGCGCCGGACGTTGATCTCCGCCACGCGCAGATCGTCCTCGGTCGCCAGGCGCACCACCGGGCGCAGCGGCAGCACGACGGCGGTGCTGTCCACCATGTGGTTGCCGTGGCTGCAGTCGGCCAGCTCCAGCCCCTTGGCGGTCTCGACCACCAGCTTGTCGCCGGCCTTGATGCTCAGGCCCCGGGGGTCGAAGGAATAGGCCTTGCCCCGGTTCTTGAATTTGATGCTGACTACTTCAATCAATGCTTTATCCTCTGTTTCCGCTGCCGAGCGGCGTGTCGACCGCCAGCAGGCCAAGTATGTGTTTGCTTCCTGTGTTGACGCGCAGATACTCCCCGCAGCGCGCGGCCAGCGCGGCCAGCTCCGTCAGCTGACGGCGGCTCAGGCCGAGATCGCTCCGGCGCGCGCAGAGCATGTCCGCCGCGGCCGCGCCGATCGCCTCGACCATGGCCTGCGTCTCGCGCTGGTCCAGCGACTCCTGCCCGAAGCACCAGCGCACGAGCTGAGCCCGGTCGCCCGCGGCGACGGCGCGCAGATACTCCCCGGCGAGCTTGACGCTCCCGTCCTCCGGCGCCTGCTCCTCCCCGCCGCTGCGCCGCTCCATGCAGCGCGAGCGCACCGTGGGCAGCAGCAGCCCCGGATTGACCGCGCAGAGCAGGAACACCGCGCCGTTGGGCGGCTCCTCGAGCAATTTCAGCGCCGCGTTCTGCGCCGCCGGGTTCATTTTGTCCGCCTCGGCGATGATGTAAACCTTGCGCTGCGCCTCGTTGGGCAGCACCCAGGCGTCCCGGTTGACGGCGCGGAACTGGTCGATCGTGATCTCCCGGCGGGGCCGCCCCTTGTCGTCGGGCAGGCGGCGCACGGTGATGAGATCGGGATGGACGTCCTTTTCCGCCTTGCGGCAGGCCGGACAGCGTCCGCAGGGCTTTTCCCCGCCGCGCTCGCACAGCACGCCCTGGGCAAACAGGCGCGCCCGGCGCTCGCAGTCCTCCTCGGAGGGCGCGGAAAAAATATACGCATGGCCGATTCGTCTGTCTTTGCCCGGCATGTTCGCGCCTCCCTGCGGATTGAATCAAATTATTTTACCTTTTTTCCCTGGCTTAGTCAACAGGCAGTTTTCGGGACTTAGCTCTTGACCTTTCCGCCGGGTTCTGCTATACATAGTATTGAATGCAATTTAAAATGCAAATTTCTGTAAAACGCAAGGAGCTTTATCTATGGATTTCACATACAAAACCAAGGACGTCTGCTCGTCGCAGATCCGCTTCCGCCTCGAGGGCGACCGCGTGCACGACGTGCGCTTCACCGGCGGCTGCAACGGCAATCTCAAGGCCATCGGCATCCTCGTCGAGGGCATGAGCGTTGACGAGATCGAGAGCAAGCTGCGGGGCAATTCCTGCGGCGGCCGCCCCACCTCCTGCGCCGACCAGCTGGCCCGGGCCGTGCGCGCGGCGTATCAGAAGCAGCAGGAGGGCTGATTTCCTCGCAATCGGCAGTTGCAAAGTCGGCCGATTTGTGCTATATTCCCAATTGGTAAAATTATGAAACTCGGGGAAGAGGAAATGAACGATCCAAAATACGATGTTCTGAAGCTGGAAAACCAGCTTTGCTTTCCGCTGTACGCGGCATCCAAGGAAACCGTCAAGCTCTACCGCCCGCTGCTGGACAGGCTGAACCTGACCTATACCCAGTATATCGCGATGCTGGTATTCTGGGAACACAAGAAGATGAACGTCAAGGAGCTGGGCGAGAGACTGTATCTCGACTCCGGAACGCTGACGCCGGTGCTCAAGAGTCTGGAGGCCAAGGGCTACGTCCGGCGCTACCGCAGCACCGAGGACGAGCGCGTGCTGTTCATCGAGGTTACGGAGGCCGGCGAAGCGCTGCGGGACGAGGCGCTGTCCATCCCCGGCCAGATGGCCTGCCATCTGGTTCTGACGCCGGAGGAGAGCAAAACGCTGTACGGGCTGCTGTACAAAATGCTCGCGGGCGTTGAGAGAAGGTAAGGAAAAGAGGCTGTGAACCACAGCCTCTTTTCAAGCTGTCGACAAAGTGTCGACAGCTTGAAAAGCAAAAAGGGAACTTCTGAAAAAGTTCCCTTTTTGTATGGATTGAACGCTGAAAGGGGGCTCCCGCCCCCTCTCTGCGCTCTCCCCCTGCGTATTATTCCCTTGCCGC
>ODAJ012126570.1_pt1 | contig 18885 bp, 20 predicted proteins | sample 1539241 | NCBI WGS metagenome assembly ODAJ01 (sample SAMN02144231, study PRJEB22623) | gut metagenome | biome: sheep rumen | host: Ovis aries | place: New Zealand | reverse complement strand
CCTACAGAGGATGAGCCTGTACGCGCTTGTCGCGCGTTTCGGCTTCTGTAGCAGAAATTTATTTCTGCGGAATACGAATATCATTGACAGCCAAAACGGGCTGCCGCATCTTTTTTTGTGCGGCAGCCCTTTTTTTTTATGCGGGTTACGTTCGGACAGGAACGCAATATCAATTATTCGAGATCTCAATAAGCTTTTCAAGTGTTTTATATGCTTTGCCCGAATCTATAAGTTCTGCGGCAAGCTTTACACCGTCTGCAAAAGTCTCTGCCTTGCCGCCAACATAGAGGGCTGCACCTGCGTTGAGCAGTACAGTCTCGCGTTTGGGTCCTTTTTCTTCGCCTTTTAATATAGAACGTGTTATCTCTGCATTATCCGCAGGTGTCGAACCTTCTATATCCTTTTTTGTACCGCCTTTAAGACCGAATTGCTGTGGTGTTATATCGTAGGATTTGAACCAGCCGTCCTTGAATTCGCAGATGTGTGTGGGAGCTGATATGGATATTTCGTCAAGCCTGTCAAGACCGTGTACTACCATTCCGCGTTCAACGCCGAGGTTTATAAGTACCTGCGCAATAGGCTCAACAAGTGCGGGGTCGTAAACGCCAAGCAAAAAGCGCTTCGGGCTTGCGGGATTGGTGAGAGGACCGAGAATGTTGAATACCGTCCTGATACCGAGTTCTTTTCTGATAGCACCCACATATTTCATTGAAGTGTGGTATTTCTGTGCAAAAAAGAAGCAGAAACCGACTTTATCAAGCAGCTCGCGGCATTTCTCGGGTTCAAGCGAGATATTTACACCCAAAGCTTCAAGGCAGTCTGCCGTGCCGCATAATGAAGAAGCCGCGCGGTTGCCATGCTTTGCGACCTTTATGCCCGAAGCGGCAATGACCATTGCCGAAGTGGTGGAAATATTGAAACTGTGTGCATTGTCGCCGCCTGTTCCCACTATCTCCAGAAGATCGTCGTCATTTTCAAATTTTGTAGCCGAATCGCGCATAGCTGCGGCACAGCCCGCAATTTCCTCGATAGTTTCGGCTTTCGTGGATTTTGTGGACAGCGCAGCCAGAAAAGCCGCGTTCTGCGTTGCGGATGTCTTGCCCGACATTATTTCGCTCATTACCTCGTAAGCTTCGTCGTATGTCAGATCCTGTTTATCCACAATTTTGATTATTGCTTTTTCAATCATTTTTATACCCTCCTTGTAGGTTTTGCTTTACATCATTTTAGACCTTTTTTTATAAAAAATCAAGAATTTTTTTGCCTTTATCAAAAATTTTTTTATTGATCGTTTTTTATACGATTTATGAAAAAAACAATACGATTTATGAAAAAAACCTTAATATTCTTGCATTTTATTCCGTGTTGTAGTATAATAGACAATGAATAGGTTTGTAAAAATGCCGAAAGATGATAAAGGGCAAGCACAAACTTATTTTTGTAAATGATTTTTTGGTCGTGAAAGAGGTAATAATATGAAAAGTATGACCGGTTACGGCAGGGGAGAAGCCCTGCAGCATGACAGAAAATTTGTGGTGGAGATAAAATCCGTCAACCACCGCTACAACGAAGTTACCGTCAAAATGCCGCGTGCAATGATAATGTATGAGGATGCGGTAAAAAAACTTATCGGTAAAAAGGTTTTCCGCGGAAAGACCGATGTTTTTGTCTCGTTTGAAAGCTTTTCGGACAGTGATGTGACGATAGAGTTCAACCGTCCGCTTGCCGATGCCTATGTAAAAACGCTTGGCGAGATAAACGAAAGGTATAAACTCGATTCACCTATACGTCTTGACCTTATAGCCAAATTCCCCGATATTATCACCGTTGATAAAACCGTTGAGGACGATAACGGCGAGGTATGGGAATGCCTTGAGACCGCTTTGACGGAGGCAGTCGATAATTTTGTTGCTATGCGCGAGACCGAGGGCGAGGCGCTTAAAAAAGATATTCTCGATAAGCTTGTCGGCATAAAGGCAACTGTCGAAAAGATAGAAAAACGCGCACCTATGGTGGCAGAGGATTACCGCCAACGTCTTATCGCAAAACTTAACGAATATGCCGAGCTTAATGTAGACGAGGCAAGGATAATAACCGAGGTGACTATATTTGCCGATAAAGCCTGCATAGACGAGGAAATAACCCGCCTTTTCAGTCATATAGAGCAGATGAAGAACATTGTCTGTGAAACGGTGGCTGTCGGCAGAAAGCTTGATTTTCTTGTGCAGGAAATGAACAGGGAAGTCAATACTATCGGTTCAAAGTCCAACGACCTTGAAATAACAAACTATGCCGTTGAATTAAAGAGCGAGATAGAGAAGATAAGAGAGCAGATACAGAATATTGAGTAATAAAAACTTGATTAAAAAATAAGGTAGATTTATGACAGTGTTTAAACCGATAAACATAGGCTTTGGCAATGTGGTCATGGCAAACAGGATAATTGCCGTCATCAGTCCCGAAAGTGCGCCCGTAAAGCGTATGATACAGGAGGCAAAAGACAGCGGCAGCATTATTGATGCCACATACGGCAGAAAGACAAAAGCAGTCATAGTGACGGACAGCGGCATAGTGCTTTCCGCGCTGCTGCCCGAGACTATATCAAGCCGCATAAGCCAGCCTGTGGATGATACAGAATAAAAACAGCATAAAACAGGAGAAGATGATATGTCACAGGGTAAACTTATAGTTATCTCGGGACCTGCGGGCACGGGCAAGGGCACTGTGGTCGCAGCTCTCCGCGAAAGAAAAGAATATGCACTTTCTATATCCGCAACAACACGCGCACCGCGCGGCACCGAAGAGGACGGAGTGAATTATTTTTTCAAAACCACGGAAGAATTTGAAAAAATGATAGAAAATAAAGAGTTTCTTGAATACGCCAACTTTGTCGGCAACTATTACGGCACACCTAAACAGTATGTGCTTGACAGACTTGCCGAGGGTAAAAACGTCATTCTTGAAATAGAGGTTCAGGGAGCTTTGCAGGTAAAGGAAAACTACCCCGAAGCGTTGCTTATATTTCTTCTTCCGCCAAGCAAGGAGGAATTGGAAAACCGCCTGCGCGGCAGAGCCACAGACAGCGAGGAGACTATAATAAAACGCCTTGCACGCGCAGATGAGGAACTTGCCTTGCAGGATAAATACGACTATAAAGTCGTTAACGATACCGTGGAGAGAGCGGTGGAGGAGATAGAAGGCATTATCGAAAAGGCGTGATCGCTTTTATCGGAGAAGCAATAAAATACACAAAGAAAAATAATTGAATTATATTTTATATAAAAGGAGTTTTTAAAATGTTAAGACCATCATATGCAGAATTAATGGATGTATTGAACAAGGGAACAGAGGGCAACGATGTCAAAAGCCGCTACACTGTTGTCATTGCGGCAGCAAAGCGTGCAAGACAGCTTGTTGACGGACACGAGCCTATGATCGAGAAAGACAAGATCAAGGTCGACAAGGCACTCTCTATCGCTATCGAGGAAATGAACGAGGGTAAGATAGAGGTCGTTCCCGAGGGTGAGGGTACAGTGCTTGTGCTTAAAAAGGATGAAGAACCCGTTGTTGAGGAAACAGAGGAAACAATGGAAGATGCCGATGACGAGGGCTTTGACGGCGATGACGAAGATTTTGCCGATGATGAGGATTTCGATGACGAAGAAGCCGCAGATATGATAGAAAGTCTTTTGGACGGCGTGTTTGACGAAGACGAGGAAGACGAGGAATAATGAACTATGCTTTGGTCGTTATTTCGGTCGCGGTAAAAACGCTTGACCGTGTGTTTTCGTACAAAGTACCCGAGGATATGAAATGCAGGCTCAAAGTCGGCATGCGCATCCGTGTGCCTTTCGGAAAAGGAAACCGCGAGATAGAGGCATATGTGATAGGGCTTTCGGACAAGGTGGACTTTGACGAAAGCAAGATGAAGTATATCGCGGATATTTGCGAAAACTATCCTGTTATAAGCGAAAAACGCATAGAGCTTGCTATGAGTATGCAAAGCGACTATTATTCGACTATGAGCGACTGCATACAGTGTATTATCCCCAAAAAGGTAAAAAGCAAGACCTATAAATGTGCTTATATAGATTACGAAAATAACGATATTGAGATAATTGATGCAATTATTGCAAAGAATAATAAGCAAAGCCGCGTGCTTGAATTTTTAAGGGACGGCGGCAGCATACCCGTGAGTCATATAAAGGATTTTCTGGGTATAGATACCGCACCGATAAATGCTCTTGTAAAAAAGGGCATTGTAAAGACCGAGGAAAACGAAGTTTACCGCGGCAATTACAACCTTGCAAGAACGCTTAAGAGCCCCGGGCTTGAACTGAATGAAGAACAGAAGAATGCCGTTGCAGCCATTCTTGATGAAGATGTACGTCCCGTGCTTTTAAAGGGCGTTACGGGCAGCGGCAAAACAGAGGTCTATTTACAGGCTATAGAAAAAGTGATAAACGAGGGCAAGCAGGCAATAGTGCTCGTGCCAGAAATATCGCTTACACCGCAGACTGTTGACCGCTTTACCGCACGTTTTGGCGAGAGGGTGGCGGTAACACATTCGCGTATGTCAGACGGCGAACGCTATGACCAGTGGCGCAGGGCGTGCAGCAATGAAATATCTGTGATGATAGGTCCGAGGTCTGCGATATTCACGCCCTTTGAAAAACTCGGTATGATAATAATTGACGAGGAACACGAATCTGCCTATAAAGCCGATCTCCAGCCGCCTAAATACGATGCGCGCGAGATAGCTTTAAAGCTTTCGTATCTATACGGCTGCAAAGTCGTTTTCGGCAGTGCAACACCTTCCGTTACAAGTTATTATATGGCGCAGAAAGGCGAATACAGGCTTGTTGAAATGAAAAACCGCGTCAATCTTTCGCCGCCCGAGATAAATCTTGTGGATATGCGCAGGGAGCTTGAAACGGGAAACCGCAGCATTTTCAGCCGTGCCTTGAAGCAGGCGATAGAAGAAAATCTTAAAGACGGTAAACAGACTATATTGTTTCTGAACAGACGCGGATATTCAACTTTTATATCCTGCCGCAGCTGCGGTCACGTTATGATGTGCAAAAACTGCAACGTCAACTATACGTATCACCGATATACCAATAAGCTTATGTGCCATTACTGCGGTGAGGAAGCGGAAGTGCCGAAACTTTGTCCCGTCTGCGGCTCGGAGCATATACGTTATTTCGGTACGGGCACGCAAAAAATAGAGGATGAGATAAACAGGCTGTTTCCAACGGCGCGTGTCCTGCGTATGGATATGGACACCACAAGAACAAAAAACAGTCACACCGATATTCTCGATACATTTCGCAGCAAGGGTGCAGATATACTTATCGGCACACAGATGATAGCAAAAGGGCTGGATTTTCCCGATGTCACTCTTGTTGGTGTTATTGCGGCGGATATGTCGCTGAACCTTAACGATTATCATTCGGGTGAGATAACCTATCAGCTTATCACACAGGTATCGGGGCGTGCAGGCCGTGCGGAAAGCAAGGGCAGGGTGTATGTGCAGACCTACGATCCGCAAAATTACAGTATACAGGCGGCGGTCAACGGCAGTTATGAGGACTTTTACCGCCATGAGAGTGAATTTCGCAGTCTTATGAAATATCCGCCGTTTACGAATATCTTTTTTGTGCTTGTTTCGGGGGAGGATGAACAGATCGTTCACCGTGTGATCATGACTCTTTACGAAATTATGGTGCATTATAACCGCAAAAATGATTTTACTTTATTTGCCCCGACACCTGCCGTAATATCAAAAATAAATAAAAAATACCGCCACAGGATGATGGTAAAATCCGATAACGGTGAAAAAATCAGAAATTTTGTGCTGTTCTGTGTTGAAAAGTTGAGAGGGTATATGCCGCTTGACGGAGTAAGCGTGAACATTTCACTCAACCCAAACTACAGCATTTGACACAAAGGGTATGTATGCAGGTGCATAGACAACTTGTGAAATCTTTGAGCTTAAAAATTGATAAGGAGAAAGAAAAATGGCGATAAGGATAGTCAGAACATATGAAGACGAGATATTAAGAAAAAAATGCAAGCCTGTAAAGGCTTTTGACGAAAAACTGCATCTCCTGCTTGATGATATGGCGGAGACGATGTATGAAAACAACGGCGTGGGACTTGCCGCACCGCAGGTGGGTATGTTAAAGCGTGTTGTGGTAATAGATATCGGCGAGGGTCTTTACGAGCTTATCAATCCCGAGATAATTGAAACATCTGGTGAGCAGACGGGCTCCGAGGGCTGTTTGAGCGTACCGGGCAAGGCAGGCGATGTTACCCGCCCGAATTATGTAAAAGTTCGCGCTTTTGACCGAAACGGTGATGAATATGAGATCGAGGGCGAAGAACTTATGGCGCGCGCTCTTTGTCATGAGCTTGATCATCTTGACGGCAAGCTTTATACAGACCTTTGCGATGAACTTTATGATGTTCAGCCTCCTGCCGAGGAAGGCGAAGAGGAAGAAGAGACCGGGGAGTGATGTCAATGAAAGTTGTTTTTATGGGTACGCCCGATTTTGCCGTACCCACACTTGAAGCACTTATAGAAAAACACGATGTTCTGGCGGTGATAAGCCAGCCCGACAAACCTAAGGGCAGGGGGAAAAAACTTCAGCCGACGCCTGTTAAAATAGCGGCGGAGGCGCATAACATACCTGTTTATCAGCCTGAAAAGATAAAGGACGAGGAATTCGTCAAAATACTTTCGGGAATAGAGGCCGATGTGTTTGTTGTAGTGGCTTACGGACAGATACTGCCGCAGAAAATACTTGATATGCCTAAATACGGCTGTATAAATGTACACGGCTCACTCCTGCCGAAATACAGGGGTGCGGCGCCTATACAGTGGTCTGTAATAGACGGCGAAAAGGTGACGGGTGTTACCATAATGTATATGGAAAAGGGTCTCGATACGGGCGCAATGCTTCTGAAACGTGAGATACCGATCGAACCGACGGATACCTTCGGCACCCTGCATGATAAGATGGCACCTGTCGGCGCACAGGCGCTGCTTGAAGTGCTTGAAATGCTTGAAAACGGCTCGGCAAAACCCAAAAAGCAGGATGATGCACAGTCTTCCTATGTGTCGGTGATAGATAAGAGTCTCGGCAATATCGACTGGAGCAGGGATGCAAAAAGCATTACAGACCTGATAAGGGGTCTGGACCCCGTTCCGGGTGCATATTCGTATCTTAACGGTGAGATGATCAAGATATGGGCTGCCGAAACGTCGGAACACAAAGGCAGCGCAGGCGAAGTTGTGTATACGGATAAAAAGAAAGGCTTTGCAGTCGCTGCAAACGGCGGCTCGGTCTTTGTTAAGCAAGTGCAGGCAAAAGGCGGCAAACGTATGTCGGCTGCCGATTATATGCGCGGTCATGAGATAAAAGTCGGAGACCGCTTTGAAAAGGAGTGATACTATGGGATTTTACATGGGCGAAGGTTTTTTATATGTGATATTTCTTATTTTAGCTGTGCTTTCGGTATTTGCACAGTTCAATGTTACAAGCACTTTTAAAAAGTTCAGCAAGATACAGAATTCAAGGGGCTATACGGGTGCCGATGTTGCGCGTTTGCTGCTTGAACAAAACGGTATTACCGATGTCAGCGTTGAGCCTGTAAGCGGCAGTCTTACAGACCACTATGATCCCTCGTCGAAAACATTGAGACTTTCGGAGAGTGTTTATGCCAACAGAAGTGTTGCGGCTCTTGGTGTTGCGGCACATGAAACGGGTCATGCCGTTCAGCATGCAACGGGCTACGGTCCGCTTACTTTAAGGACGAATATCGCGCCTGCATGCAGCGTAGGCAGCAAGCTTGCAATACCTATGGTATTCCTCGGTGTTGTGTTGAGTGCATTCGTGAACTGTCTGCCCCTTATTTATGCGGGCATCATTCTTTTCTCGCTTGTGGTGTTCTTCCAGATAGTTACACTGCCTGTTGAGTTTGATGCGTCACACAGGGCAATGGATATGCTTACGGAATACGGTTTCCTCAACGACAGTGAAGCCGCAGGTGCAAGAAAAGTTCTTACGGCAGCTGCACTTACCTATGTTGCCGCAGCTGCAACTTCTATAATCAACCTTTTAAGACTTCTTGCTATGGTAAACGGCGGCAGCAGACGGAGATAATTATGGCTAAAAGCACAAGAACAACCAAAAAAATGAATAAAACGGCTGTTATTGCGGCTGTTGTTGCTCTTATTGCGGCAGTCGGGGCGGTCTGCGTTTTGCTTAACAGAAGCGCACAGACTATGCTTTCCGACAAGGTCTCGGGACAGACCGTCAATTATGAAACTTCTTCAAAAGCGGCGTTTTATCTGAGCGGCAAGGATATTTTCTATTGCACAAAAGACGGTATGCAGCTGATAGATAAGCAGGGCAGCAGATTGTGGACAGACACGTTCACCATGCAGCAGCCGGTCATGCTCGGTTCGGGACCCTATGCCGCAGTTGCCGAGGAAAGGGGCAAGATAGTCAGGGTATATGATACAGACGGTCTTGCGTATATCATAAATGCGGAGAACCCCATAACCACTTTTTCGGTCAACCGCGAGGGCTATACTGCCGTGATAATGGAGATGCCGAACGAGTATATCACCAATATATACAATACTCTTGGCAGTGTGGTATCGGTCAGCAGCTGTCCCGCAAGCGACAGTATACCCGTTGCCGTAGCGATCTCTGCAAACAGCAATATCTATGCGACCTCTTATATAGATACAAGTGCGGTCAGCTTTAAGTCAAGCGTTGTTATGCGTTATGTCAGTAAATCAACGGGAGAGGCGGAGACTATAGACGGTATGTTCACTGCTTTTTCGGGCGGCGACGGTATTGTCGGCAAGCTTGATTTCTACAGCCCTACGGGTCTTGTGGCTTTGAGCGATAAGGAACTGATGTATATAGATATACCTGCGGACGGCTCGGGCTGCAATGAAAAGCTGCGCCTGCCTATGAACGATATAATGACTGCCGTTGATTTTGACGAAAACGGCAACTCCGCAATAGCGCTCAGAAAATCGGGTGACGGCGTTAAGGGCAGCATACATTGCTATAACAAAGACGGCAAGGAAACCGCGGCATTTGATACGGAGGATGAAACAACTAATATAAAAGCCTGCGGCAATATGGTGCTTGCGGCTTCGGGCGGCAGTCTTACCGCATATGATATGAGCGGCTCCGTACTTTGGCGTGTTATATCTGCGCAGGAAACAAGGCAGATGTTTATGTATTCGCAAAACGAAGTAATGACAGTCAGCTCCAATAAGATGAATATAGTCAAGGTGAAAAAAGGCGATGTTGTAAACGAGGGTTATGAGGCCGATGAAGGCGGCGAGCCCGAGATAGTCTCGCAGACGGAAGAACCTGTTACGGAAGCGACAACAGCCGCAGCCGTTGTGACAACACAGGCGCCTGTTGCTGCGGAAGACACCGATGATGAAGACGATTATTCCGATGATGACGAAGATTATTACGAAGATGACGAAGACGATTATTCCGACGAAGATGACGAGGATTACTATTCCGATGAAGATGACGAGGACTACTACGAAGATGAGGATGAGGACTATTATTCCGACGAAGATGATGAGGACTACTATTACGATGAAAACGAGGATGAAGAATAAATGAACGGAGCGGATCTTTTTGTGATCGCCGTTATAGCTGTGTTTGTACTGATTGGCATATATCGCGGTTTTCTGCTTAATGTGATACGTATGGCAGGTACTCTTATTTCGGCTGTCATTTCAATGATAGGCTATCCGTATGTATGCGATCTTGCTCGCAGAACATTTTTGTATTCCGATATAAAAAACGGTATTATAACTTCATTGGGACTGCGTGACACGGCACAGCAGGTCACAAAGAATGCACAGTCTGTTTTTATCGAAAGTCTGCCTTTGCCGCAGTATTTCCGTGACAAACTTATAGTAAACAATAACTCGGTCATTTACGATCTGCTCGGTGTTGATAATCTGGTGGATTATATTGGCGGTTTTCTTGCAAATATAGTGCTGAATGTGCTTATGAGCCTGCTGCTTTATTTGACCTGTCAGGTTATTTTTCATATCGTTATCAAAGCGTTCATAATACTGAAAAAAGCTCCCGTTATCCGCACTATAGGACGTGTCGGCGGCGGTCTTACGGGCTTTGTGACCGCTACGGTCTTTATCTGGGCTCTGTTTGCGGCTTTCGATGCCTTTGCATCACAGCCTTTTTATACGATGTTGATTGACGAGATAAACTCTTCAAGATTGGCAGTGGTCTTTTACGATACCGACCTTATACGCACATTTATGATGTCGCGTATGTTCTGATGATGATCGATCAAGATTGGAATGTTGATATGACAGAAAGATATAAAACCGTATCGGGCGAGGGCGAAGCGGAGATCGTCGAAAAAAAATCACGCTTTATCGCTCATGTTTTCCCCGTTGAAAGCGAGAGCGAGGCTCTTGAACAGATAGAAAAAACAAAGAAAAAATACTGGGATGCGCGCCATAACTGCTATGCCTACGTCATAGGTATAGATGGCAAAATGCAGCGTTATTCCGACGACGGTGAACCTGGCGGCACGGCAGGTATGCCAATGCTTGAAGTACTGCTCGGGGAAGAGGTGAAAAACACTCTTGTCGTGGTAACACGCTATTTCGGCGGCACTCTGCTTGGCACGGGCGGTCTTGTGCGCGCTTATAGCAAAAGCACTAAAGAGGGACTGCTCGCCGCAGGCATTAAGGAATGTGTGCTCTACAGACGTATCAATATCACCGTTGACTACAGTTTAAGCGGCAAAATACAGTATGAAGCGGCGCAGGGCGGACATCTGACCGAGGATACGGTCTATGCCGAAAACGTGTTGTTTAAGCTGCTTGTAAAAACAGGAAGTGCGGACGGCTTTGCAAAACGAATAACCGATGTTACAAACGGCCGTGCGGAGATAGAGATGCTGGAGGAGTTATACAGATGATCGCAGGATCATAACAAATATATAATAAAGGAAGGTGGCTGCCGTGAATATCAGGGAAAGAAACGAACAGACCGAGATTGATATGCTTTCGCCTTATGCGGCAAAAAGCAAATTCAGCAGGGGCAGGGTGAAAGACGAGGAACTTTGCGATATGCGCACCTGTTTTCAGCGCGACAGGGACAGGATAATCCACAGCAAAGCGTTCAGGCGCCTTATGCATAAAACGCAGGTATTTATATCGCCCGAAGGCGACCATTACCGCACGCGCCTTACACATACGCTTGAAGTATCGCAGATAGCACGTACTATCGCCGTTTCGCTGCGCCTTAACGAGGACCTGACCGAAGCTGTTGCTCTCGGACACGACCTCGGGCATACACCTTTTGGACATCTCGGCGAGGAAGATCTCAATAATGTTGTGCCCGGCGGCTTTCATCATAACGAACAAAGTGTCAGGGTGGTGCGCTTTGTCGAAAAAGAGGGCAAGGGTCTTAATCTTACATACGAGGTAATGGACGGCATCCTTAACCACCGCGGTGCGGGCACACCTTATACCCTCGAGGGCAAGACGGTGCAGATATCCGATAAGATAGCATATATCAATCACGATATAGACGATGCTGTCCGCGCAGGCATCATCACCGAAAATGACCTTCCGAAAGACTGTGTAGAAGTCCTTGGTGATACCGCACGCAAAAGAATAGATTTTCTTATCCGCGATATAGTAAAAAACAGCATTGACAAGGACGATATCCTTATGACGCCCGAGGTCAGGACGGCTATGTATAAACTGCGCGCCTATATGTTTGAAAACGTGTACCGTGCAAAACAGCTTGCTTCGGAACGGGAACGGTTTGGAGTCTTTTTGAGCAGGATATACAGCTACTATCTCGATAATTTCGATAAAGTGCCGCAGGAGTTCAAAAACAACCCCGAAGTCACAAAAGAACAGGCAACGGCGGATTATGTTGCGGGCATGACGGACAGATTTGCACAAAGACAGTTTGAACTGCTGGGCTTGAAATAAAAGCCGGATAAAACATCATAATAATAAAATATCATAATAATAAAATATCATCCGATAATACATCGTTAAAGACTGCATCATTGGCAACATATACCGCATGATGCAGTTTTTTATATGAAAAGATCATACATAAAATATGCAAGAATAAAGCTCAGAATACTGCATATAAACCGTCCGCCAAAGAAATATCGGCAGTCTATGCCTGCACTTTCGGTAAATTCAAGGCTCTGTGCGTGTATGGAAAGACCGCTCCAGCCAAGTATCATAGCGGCGCAGGCTATAGATAGCTTTCCGCTGCCGTTTGCAAGGGCACAGCCGTTCGTCATCTCAAAAAATCCCGAGGCAAGAGCTTTGTTTATGTTTTCGGGCAGCCCCAAAGGCCGAAGCATAAGGGAAAGACCGTCAAATATATGCAGTTTTTCAAATACTGCGCAGATAACGGAAAAAATTATTATATATCCGCCTATCATCAGTATGGAACGCAAAGAGTCGGCTATGGCGGCGGCAAAGATTTTCTGTGTGAACGGTTTGGGCTGCACAAACACTTTTTTCGGTTTTGTGCGCGGAGAAAACAAGCCTGTTATAACGGCAAGAAAAAGCGGCGGTATGTAGGTGCATAACATTAGAAAATACCCTGCTTTTGCACTTTTGAAAACACCCATACCAACAGTGCCCGTTATAAAAAGCGCACCGGCATTGCCACAGAACATCGTCAGCCTTTTTGCGGCATTTTCTGTCAGACTGCCGTTTTTATAAAGCTGTGATGTGGTTTTTATACCTATGGGGCAGCCTGCCGTAAGACCGAGTATAAGCGGAAATGCCTCCGTACCCGTAAGATTGAATACCGCTAGCGTGAACGGCTCTGTAAGCTGCCCTAAAAACTGTGGTATGTCAACGGCTATAAGGCAGTTTGAAATTATCATAAACGGCAGTATGGACGGTATAACTTTTTCAAACCAGAGTAAAAGTCCGTTTTTTGCACCGAAAAAAATTTCTTTTGGAAAAATAAGCATAATAGCATTGAAAAATAAAAGAATTACTGGTATAATATAAATTGAAATATTATTTTTAATTTTCATAAAATGACCGCAGATCTTTTTCTGTAATAATATATGATGTAAATTGCTTTTTATTGTATCGTAAATGTTTAAGGTGGTAAATACTATGGCAAAAAATAAAAAGGAGAGCAGCAAGCGCAATCCGTCAAGGACGATAAAAATGCACGACCGTGACGAGATATTAAAGCGTGTTTCGGCAGAGCGCCGCGGTAAAACACGGCAAAGCCGAAGCAGCCGCATACGCGAACAGGTTTACAGCGAGCCTGCCAACAACAGCGAAAGGCGCAGAAAAGAACGCTTGCAGAATAATAATTCAAAGAAAAAAGAAAGACCGAAGAAAAAAATAAACGGCGTTTTAAGCCTGAAAAATTTTAAAGATGTACCAACATCGAACGAGCTTTTTCTGTATTTTAAGAAAAGCGAAAAGGGCGATATAATCAGCACAGGTGTTAAGGACGAACGCAGCAGGAGCGCGGTGGTCATACAGATAGTTGCTTTATTTTTGCTGCTTGCAACGGCAGTGTACGGCGTTGTTTTTGCGGTGAACTATCTTCGCCGCACGGTCGTCGCAAATGATACGATCATTTACGGCAGTATAGAGAGCGGACAACTGTGCCGCGGCGTTATTGTGCGCGATGAGGTGCTTTATAATTCACCTGCCGACGGTGAAGCGGTATTCAGCGTTTCCGACTCCGACAAGGTAAAGGCGAATGCACAAATATGTTCCGTACAGGACACTGCGGCTGTTGAAAATTTGCAGACAGACCTTGACAAAATAAACGAGCAGATACTTGAAATGCAGAAAACGCGCGAGAGCATATCCGCCGTTTCCGATGAAGTAAAACAGTACAATACACAGATAAAGGCAAATGCCGATAACTACGCTTTCAGACTCACAGGCGGCGATATAACCACGCTTTATTCAATGAAAAGCGATGTGCAGAAGCTTATGGACAGCAGAAATCAGCGCCTTTTGAGCGAAAACTCGGGCAGCCTTTCCGATCTTGCCGAACAGAGAGCGCAGCAGCAGACAAAGATAACAAACAGCCAGAATGCAGTCTATACACAGGACGGAGGTATTATATCCTGCTATTCGGACGGACTTGAGGCTTCATATACTCTTGATAAGCTGAGCAGTTTCAGTGAAAAGGAAACAAGCGTGAGGTCTTCGGGCAAGGCGTTGAGCAAAAATGTCAAAGCAGGCGACCCTCTTTTCAGGGTAGTCAGGTCAAACGAATGGTATATTGCTTCCTATATCCCGAATTCGCAGATAGAAACGTGGACAGTAGGCGATACACGTACTATATATATGCACGGAAGAAATGACGAGAGCGTGCCGCTTGAAGTCGAGGTATCAAGCATAAATACAGGCGATAAGACAAGCTATGTTATTATGAAGGAAACAAAATTCCTGATCGACTACATAAATTCAAGAAGTGTTGAGTTTGAAACATCAAAGGCGGTAAACGGCTTTAAAGTACCCAATTCCGCCATAGTCGAGCAGACGATGCTGAAAGTTTCCAAAGAATTTGTTGTGAACAACAGCGTTTATAAAAAAGTGGATGAGGATACTTTCTCACAGCTCAATGTTGTTCCCGCAGGGGAGGATACCGAGGACGGAAAGGTCTATATACCTTTTGATATAAATAGAATAAACGTGGGTGATGTGCTTGTTATGCCCGATGATAAAACAAAGACCTTTGCCATAAGCGAAGTTGTTACCGTAAAAGGCGTGTTTGTTATGAACACGGGTATTGCCGATTTTTGCAAGATAAATCTTGAAAACTCGGTATCAAACGAAAATTATACGGTACTTGATCCCTCGCTCAACGGCAATATAAAAATATATGACCGTATCGTTACGGATACTCTCAATATCGAAAAACAGCAGAAACTGATAAGTTAAGGGGGAGAAAAAATTGAGCATAGCCGAAAATCTTGCGGATATAGAAAGGCGCATAAGCGCCGCAGCACAAAAAAGCGGCAGAAAGCGGGAAGATATACTCTTGCTTGCAGTCACAAAAACCATTGATACAGACCGTATAAAAGAGGCTGTCGGGCTTGGTTATACGAGCCTCGGCGAAAACAGAGTGCAGGAGATAATGGAAAAATACGATAAAATACAAGGTGTCGATTGGCATCTTATCGGGCATTTGCAGACTAACAAGGTCAAGTATATAGCCGATAAGGTAAAGATGATACATTCCGTTGACAGCCTTAAACTCGGGGAAGAGATCTCAAAACGCTGCGCAAACTGCGGCAGGGTGATGGATATACTTGTTGAGGTGAACATAGCGGGCGAGGAAGCAAAACACGGTGTACCGCCCGACAAGGCACAAGAACTTGCAGCTGAACTTGCAAAGCTGCCAAATCTGCATATAAAGGGGCTTATGACGGTTGCACCCTATGACCCCGAACCCGAAAACAACAGAAAATATTTCCGCTTAATGCGAAAACTGTTTGTTGACATACAGAACAAAAACTACGATAATACAGATATGGAGTTTTTATCTATGGGTATGACGAACGATTATGAAACAGCTATTGAAGAGGGTGCGAATATAGTGCGTATCGGTACGGGTATATTTGGCGCAAGAAATTATACATGATATTTTTACTATTATAACGGAGGATATTTATTATGGCTAATCTTTGGGAAAAATTCAAGGACTTTGTAAGTGGTGCAGACTACGAGGACGAATATGATGATGAATATGATGATGAGTACGAGGACGAATATGAGGAAGCGGCTCCGCCTATCCGCTCATACCGCTCAACAGGTACTGCTTCTTCGGCTTCAAGAACAAGCACAAGGACGGTAACACCGCGTTCATCATCGCCTATCCGTTCAACATCTTCGTCATCTTCCTCTTTCAGGAATACAATAAGCTTACAGCAGATGACAAAGCCGTCTTCACGTTCGTCAAAGGTGATGAACATAAATACCAATGTGAATATGCAGGTGATAGTAGCTACACCAAAGAGCATAGAGGAAGCAGGCGAACTTTGCGCACATCTTAAAGAGCGCAAGACGATAATCGTAAATCTTGAAAATGTTGAGCACTCAACGGCACAGAGGATCAGCGATTTCCTCTGCGGTGCAAATTACGCGCTTGACGGCAGCATACAGCTTATATCGGGCGAGATATTCGTTATCTGCCCTATAGATGTGGAGATAAGCAGTCAGCTTAAAGAGGACCTTAAAGCCAATGCACTTCAGCTGACTTATTCAAGATAAGGTCTCGGGGTCTTGGGGGAGATGCCGAAACTATTGACAAATTGTTTATAATAAAGGAGAAATTTATGAAATTCAAGAAAATAATGGCTTTGGCAATGGTGTTGAGCTGCGCTTTGCAGATAAATACATATGCGGATGATGCGCCCGTTATCGGTGAAGTTATATGGCAGACCAAAGAACTTGTTAAAATAAGCACCGAAGCGGATCTGCGCGATTTTGCGGCAAAGGTCAATGCGGGTGATGACTTTTCAAATAAGCTTGTAAGGCTTGAAAACGACATTGTCCTTGACGGCAGTACCGAATGGACACCCATAGGCAATGCCGAGGCAACACCGTTTTCCGGAGACTTTGACGGAAAACATCACACAATAAAAAATCTGAAGCAGACAAGCAGCAACAGCCTGTTTTACGGTCTTTTCGGCTATGTGAAAGACGGCACGGTCGAAAATGTGAAGCTTTCAAATGTTTATTTACGAGCAAGCGAGCTTTATAATGAAAAAGATCCCGTTTTTCTCGGCTCTGTTGTAAGCATTGCGGAAAACAGCCGTTTATACTATTGTAATGTGCTTGACGGCAGTATTATCGCAACGGATGCAAAGCTTAAATATGCTGCCGAGTATCTTGGTATGGCAGGCGGTGTTGTAAGTTATGCTTATAACAGCTCTGTTTACTATTGCTCAAACGGTGCCGCAATAACGGCAAACGGCAGCGCGGGCGGCATATCGGCAATTGCAGAAGGCGGCGACGAAGGTAAAAGCATATATCAATGTTTCAACAAAGGCGTTATAAGAGGTTTTTACAGCGGTGCAGTTATATCGGGCATCTGCTGCAGAAACAATGTTTCGCTGTCATATTGCTACAATATCGGTGAAGTCTCATCGGTCGGAAGGTTTGCAGCAGGCATTTCTACAGAGAATAACGGAAAGGGAACTATCGCCGATTGTATCGATCTCAACGAAAAGAATACAGGTTATACAACAAACGCAGGCACCATAGAAAAGCTTTACTACACAAACCAGACCGATGACTATAAGGTACTGCCTTTCCCGGATTCAGGCAAAGCCGATATAATAAGGACGGATGCAGGCATTTCCGATTATGAGCTTAAAAAACTGCTCAATAAAAAACGTGAGTGTTATGCTCTTGAGGTTTACGGCACACGCCCCGTTTTCTATTGGGAGGCACGGTATAACAACGGCGCATGGATCCGCGGTGATTTGACGGGAGAGGGCGAATTTACCGAAAAAGATATAACGCTTATGCTCAAAAACCTGACAGGCGCAAAAACGTATTACGAACAAAAAGCCGCCGACTACAACGCCGATGGCACAGCCGATATGAAAGACGTTGTTGAAATGATGAACTGCAGCAGATACTATAAAATTCAAGGAGCTTTGATAACTTATGACGATGGTAACTGATGTAATAAAAATATTTTTTACCGTATTGGAATACGCGATATTTTTCCGTTGTATACTGTCGTGGTTTCCTATCGACAGGAGCAACCCGATATACCAGCTTTTGCACAGCCTGACCGAGCCTATACTTGCACCTGTGCGGAATATAGTTTATAAATCGCCTATCGGCGGCAGTATGACAATGATAGATTTTTCACCCGTTATTGCAATGCTTATCTTAAACGGCATTGAGAGCGTGATATTAAAACTTTTGAGTTGATGTTATGTTTAATAAAGAAGAAATACTGAAAAATGTGACCGACAATGACGAAAAACTGCTCTATGCCAAAAGCCTTGACAAGGCAATGCTTACCGCAAAACGGCATGAGCCTGCATTTACACCGTTTTTTGACCCGTTCAAGCTTGACAGATTTAAAAAACTTTTGGGTTATACCGAAATAAAAGTTGTGGACTACGGCGGTTTTGACGAGGCTGAAAGACGTATGATAGGCTTTTTCCCCGATTATTACGATTGGGATAAGGCAGAGTTTCCCATAACACCCGTTGAGATAAGTTTCACACGCTTTTCAAAAACGCTCACTCACCGTGATTTTCTTGGCTCGGTGCTCGGTCTTGGCATAACAAGGGAAAAGGTCGGCGATATTATTGTTGAGGATGAACGCGCCATCGTGTTTGCGGAGACTTCAATAGCGGATTATATTGCCGCAAATCTTGAATATGTCGGTCACACCAAAATAAAAACAAGTATACTTGAAAGCTATGCGCCGCCCGAAAAAGAAGCGGTCGAAAAGAAAATAACGGTTGCTTCACTGCGTCTTGATGCGGTTTTGAGCGGCTGTTTTAATATTTCAAGAACAAAAGTCTCCGACCTTATAAAAGGCGAAAAGGCATATATAAATTGGCTTGCGGCGGACTCTCCGTCAAAACAGCTTTGCGAGGGAGATATCATTACTCTGCGAGGCAGCGGCAGGGCTGTGTTGAAAGAAATAAACGGCAAGACAAAAAAAGACAGATTTCTTATTACGGTGGAAATATTCAAATAAATTTGTATATAATATAGTGAACGTCAAAAATATTTGGACGTTCACTATAGGATGGGGCTCATAAATAATCCGCCTTAAGCAAGCTTAAGTCCGATTA
>ODAJ012124097.1_pt1 | contig 18915 bp, 18 predicted proteins | sample 1539241 | NCBI WGS metagenome assembly ODAJ01 (sample SAMN02144231, study PRJEB22623) | gut metagenome | biome: sheep rumen | host: Ovis aries | place: New Zealand | reverse complement strand
CAAACAAAATTGAAGTAAGCTCTCCTGATAAGGGCTCATTTTTAATTACTGATGCATCATACCTTTTTAGCGCATCCTTTACCCTTACTCTTTCAGCCGTTGCTGCTGCATTATGCATTGTACTAAGAGTTACTCTCTTAGCCTCTCTTACTACCGCCTGTTTCGTGAGCATATTTGCCTCCTACCAACTATATCTAATTAAAATGGGCCATACGAAAATGGCCCATTAAGCATTATTTATTAGTCATTTCAGTGTAAGCCTCACATACCGAAGCTGAATCACCATTCATTATGAGCTTTCCATGTTCAAGAATGATTGCCTTATCACACAGATTCTTCACCTGCTGAGTTGAATGAGATACGAATAGCACCGTAATCCCCTTATCAAACATTGATTTGATCTTTTCTTCACTCTTACGCTTGAACTTTACATCTCCGACTGAGAGCACCTCATCAAGAATGAGAATTTCAGGCTCTACAATCGTTGCAATTGAAAAGCCAAGTCTGCTCTTCATACCAGAAGAATAATTCTTTACAGGAACATTTATGAAATCTCCTAGTTCAGAAAATTCTATGATTTCCTTATACTTTTCCTTAAGAAAGCTTCTCTGATATCCAAGCATCGCTCCGTATAGGAAAATATTCTCTGCTCCGGTATACTGCTGGTCAAAGCCTGCACCGAGTTCAAGAAGCGGAACTACATTCCCTTTTCTTATCACTTCACCCTCAGTAGGCTTTAATACGCCTGCGATGGTCTTAAGAAGCGTACTTTTTCCTGCTCCGTTAAGTCCCATGATTCCAAGCCTTGTGCCCTTTTCAACACTGAAGCTTACATCCTTTAGCGCCCAGAATTCATTATATTTAATTTCTTTTTTTAATGTCTTAACAAAAAACTCTTTCAGGGTATCCGTCTTTTCCTTCTGCATTCTAAAGCGGACACCGAGATTTTTGACCTCTATCGCTGTTTTATTTGCCATGGCTTCCTCCAGATTCCTTATACATACAATATGAACTCATCCTGCTTCTTATAGAAGAAGATCATTCCGATAACACCAAAGACTACTGCTACTGCAAGAGGATACCAGGTGCTAAAAAATTCAAGTGACTGTCCATACATTATTGTACGTCTGAAATTGTTGATTACAGCATATAAAGGATTGTACTTAAGTAAAAATGCATACTCAGATACAAGCACCTTTTTAGGATAATAGAAAATAGCTGAAGCATACATTATAAGCATTGTAACTACATTCCAGATATATTCAAGATCTCTGAAGAATACATCTAAAACTGAAAGGAATATTCCAAGTGAAAAAACCAAAAGGAATAGTGTAAATAACGGTACTATTGCTTCAAGTACATGGATTGTTGGCCATATACTCTGCACTAAGGATACTCCTACTAATACTACTAACGAAATTGCAAAGGTAACAAAGGCTGAAAGTGCTGATGATAAAGGATACATATACTTTGGAACATACACCTTTCTCAGCATTCTTCCATTCCTTCTTATCGATTTCAGAGCTAACTTTGTTCCATTTGAAAAATAAGAGAACATCAATCTACCGCAAAGGATATACACTGAAAAATTCTTCTCTCTTCCAAAGAGCGTTCCAAAAATGATGGTAAGAACTATCATTGTAAGTAACGGCTCTATTAAAGTCCAAAGAAAGCCTAACATCGAACTCCTATACTTGAGCTTGACATCTCTTTTGACAAGCTCAAATAACAGGAACTTATATTTTTTAAAATTCGCTATAAAACGTTTCATTAAATTTCTTAAACTCCATATTCTAAAAGACTAATTTATGACAGCTTCTATTGTAACCTCATTCATCGTAAGATCAATTGCCGGATCACATTTTATTGTCATCTCGTAGCTACCTTCCCCAAGTCCATCCGCATCAACATAAAGGTTCAGATCACTGGCCTTTATTGTATCAATTACATCCTTAATTGCATAAACCATTACATTTACTGTCGCTTCCTTGAAATTAAGTGAATAGCCCTCTTCTAGATTTCTCTTATCAATAGTAGAGGTAAGCACTGTAATTCTCCTGGACTCTAGCTTTTCAAGCGTTGCCTGCGCTGATACTGTCTGATTTTCATCAATACAGATATACTTTGCAGCAATTATATTTCCCTCACTGTCCTTATCTGCATATTGCTTATTCAGATAATCCTGAATATTAAAGGTCTGCTCAACTACCGTCTGGTTGGTATTACTTATATCAAACGGAATGGTGAGTGCAATTATATCATCAAGATCCTCCTTAGCCCCGGCTATGGTTACCTCTGTCGGCAGGTGCTGCTCGTCAACACACTCATAGCCTGTTGCCGGACTTCCCTGTACAGAAACCAAGATAAATATCTGCTTGGTTGCAAGCACATTCACATCTACCTTAGCAGAGCTGATTTCCTTTTCTGCATCATTAGAATCAACTATTTTCATGTAAGAGGAGGTATTCTTTATTTCTCCATATTCATTATAGAGCTTTGGCACATAGTCTCCGCTGAAGGATTCTGATGCACCACTTACATTTACGTCAACTGCGACCTTCTTGATCTGGTCTATGTCTGCCTGAGAGCCCATTACCGTAATAATATTAGGGCTTACAATTGTTTCTGAAACATAGCTTCCACTTGCTGCTTCACCGCTTGTATTTACATTAATTGTAAATTTCTTAGAAACCATATCCTCAAGACTGATTTTCATTACAGACGGAGTCTGCTTTTTTATTGTAACATTTGCAGCTGTCGCCTGAGAGCTTGCTGCAATGGCTACATTTATGGGTACCGCATTTGTATCTGCGTTCAGATCTCTGAAATTTGCTGTAACCGTAAAATCCGTGCTGTTAAGCGAGGATACCTCAGAACGAGGTCCATGCACTACTATAGTTACCCTGTCACCTGACTCTACGCTTCCGATTTTCATGGACTGCTGGAAATAATCCTCATTGATGATATTAACTGAAACATTCTTAATCGTCTTATCTACATAAGGATCATTTTCGACCATCACAAGAAGCCATGCAAGTATTGCAATCACCAGTGCTATAAGCTTTAGTCCGACATTTGTTGTAAATACCCTGACCAGCTTTTTACAAAGTATTTTTATTTGCTTCATTCTTTATTTCCTCATCATCCTCAAGAAGCCTTTTAGTAATTCTCTTAACTATGCTATCCTGCTTCTTTTCACCGCTTATCTGGATCTTCTTAAGCACCTGGCGCAGCTTTGTGCTATTTAGAGCTCTATCGAGCTTGCCCTGGTAAGCAACCGAAACCTGACCGGTTTCTTCTGAAACTATCATAACGAAGCTGTCAGTTGCCTCGCTCATTCCGACTCCTGCTCTATGGCGGGTTCCAAGATCCTTTGAAAGCTTCATATTATCAGAGAGCGGCAGATAACAGGTTGCAGCAATTATCTTATCTCCCCTGATGATGACTGCACCATCATGAAGCGGTGTATTATGCTCAAATATATTTATTAAAAGCTGTCTTGTAATATCAGCATTCAGCGTTATTCCTGACTTTATATATTCATCGACATTTTCTGTCATCTCTATGACCATGAGAGCGCCTGTCTTATCTCTTGCAAGATCTGTACATGCTCCGACAAGCTCGTCGATTGTCTCGTCAGAAAATCTCTCATCCCCCTGCTTTTTCTTACTGTAATTGAACGTTGAAAAAGAACCTGTAGATATCTGACCTAGCTTCTCAAGTGCCTTTCTGAGCTCAGGCTGGAATATTACTATAAGTGCCGTAAGTATAAAGGTAAGGGCATTTCCGAATATGGCAAGTATTACGTTAAAATCAAATACCTTTGCCGCTACCCAGAACAAAACTATCATAAGAAGTCCCCAGATAAGAGTCCAGGCTCTTGTAGTCTTTACCCACTTGATAAACATGTATATGACTATCCAAAGAATGATAATCTCTATGATGTCAGTAATCTTTATTTTCCCAAAACGCGTAAGATATTCATTGTACAGAGTGTTGAAAAAATTACTCATTATGCTCATCAGCATCCTCTTCCTTCTTACCGTATACAGAAACTACTTTCCTAGACTGAAGCTTTTCTCTAACTTCTTCTACTTCCTTTGCCTCAGCCTCCTCTTCTTCCTCATCATCAGAGTCCTTTGTACTCTTTTGATTAATATGCTTTACCTTCTTTTCCCTAGGCGCGATCTTCATCTTAGGAACCGCCTTTACATAGTAGTAATAATCATCATCCTCGAACTGAACGTTCTCAACTCCGCTATAATCGAGGATTCTCTTAAAGAACAGAAGAATAAAGCAGATAATAACTGAAAATGCAGTGCCAAGCATCATCTTACCAAGATCTGCTGACTGGGCAAGCTTTAATTCCATTACAAGGAAACCAAAGATATTAACTACTGCGCCAGCAATGATTGCTATCTCGTAAGAATAGCTCATCTTAATTCTTCTTACTGTATAAACAGCTATAATTACAAATGCAAAAACGAGACTTATTCCTACTATCTGCTTCTGTGCAAGCACGCTGTCAACAAGTGACTGGAAGATAGGAAGAATGTCATTCATTGATTCAATATTGGTATTATCAGCTCTTTCCTTGATAAGCTCGAATATGTAGTAAACAACAACACCAGCTGTTGTTGGAAGCATCATGAGCGGATTTGCAATCATTCCAAGATACAATGGTACTGCATATTGCAGATTAAAATGGAATAATATCGGTATCGCTACAACTGCATATGAATAATTTGTAGCAAAACGAACTATCAGTGCATAAAGAATTATGTACACTAATAAAACAACTGCTGCAAGAAGCGGTGCCACAGAATACACATGAAGCACAGAGAGAATAAGTGCTATAAAAACTAATATTACCTGCGGTGTAAAAGCACATAGCAGTGATAAAACAAGTAAAATAGACTTTGATGTAAGTCTTTCATCATATCCGATCTGTGAATTAATTGCAAATAATGTCATATATGCAAATACAAATTTAAACGCAGGTTTGAGCACAACCTGGAACTTTTGATAAAATTTAATTAATAATGCTCTTATTTCTAATATAATAGACATGCCCTTTACAGTCCCTTCCTTTAGTGTTTTTTGCCGTGCCCGGCTTTCTTATCGCCTGCTAAAGGCTCTTCACTATCCTCAAATTCACTTGCATCCGCTGCAAGCATCGATTCAAGATCCTTGAAATCATCATCAGCTCTCTCATTTTCCTCCAAGGCTCCCCTCGTCTCCTCTAGACTCTCTGCACTAGAATCCCCTTCTAAAGACTCTTCTTCTAAAGACTCTAAAGATTCATCACCGTCAGACTCTTCGCCTTCATCCTCATCTTCCTCTTCATCATCTTCATCTTCGTCTTCATCATCTTCTTCAGACTGATCCTCTAGCTCTCCATAATATCTCTGAAGAATCTTAAGGAGCTTGTAATACTTAGCCAGTCTTTTTCTAGACCAATCGTAGTATATTGAATAACCCACTAAGGCTGCAACTGCATAAAAAATCAGCACACTGCCAAATATTGCAAGTATGACCTTTCCTATATGTAACCAGTCGAGCTCAATTGCCTGCTCGATCAAATATTCCGATTTATATAAAACGACAATAACCAAAATACAGACTATTCCGATTGCTGCCTGAAGGATTGTCTTTAATACATTAAGCCTTACATAGTCGCTTTTATAATACTTTGCAAGCTTTATGTCCTCTTTTCCTTCAGTATCCTCATATATGGCAAGCTTTGCCATCATACGGGTCTTTCGCTCATCTATCATAACGCCTCTTTCACAGCGGCCCTAGCTCATAACCGCTCATATTTTTCTGATGACTCCATTATTAAACACGTAAAGGCCGGTCACTTTTTAAAGGCAACCAGCTCATTGTGCAAACACTTTTACATTTTATTGTATCATTTAAACAATTTCATGTCAAGCGAACACGAAAAAGCATCATTCTATTATGCTCGCCTGATATCTATCTGCCTCATAAGAGGCCTCAAGTCCCTTGGTAATATACAGTTCATCCTCACAGGTAAGAAGCATCACATCAATTTCTCCTTGATGCTCTCTGGAAAACTCTACCGCTTTTTCTTCCCCCATTACATAAAGCGCCGTAGAAAGTGCATCTGCAAGCGCTCCATCTTCGCATACTACAGTAACGGATTTTAAGCCATTTTCAGCTGGTGCCCCTGTAGCAGGGTCTAATATGTGATGATATTTAACTCCAGCTTCCTCAAAATATCTTTCATATCCGCCTGAGGTAATTACCGTTTTATTGCGTATGCTTAATATTCCTATATTTTTAGAAGTATCCTCCGGCACCTCAACGGCCACCCTAAAAGCACTTCCGTCCGGCTTTTCTCCAAGCACCTGAACATTTCCCCCAAGATTCACGATTCCGCTTGTGACGCCGCATTCCTCAAAAATTTCAAGAACTCTTTCAGATGCATAGCCCTTGGCTATTCCTCCAAAATCGACCTCCATGCCGGGCTTTCCAAAGCCTACCTCTTTATTTTCTTCATCTAAAATTATTTCAGAGGATGAAACTAGAGGCAAAAGAGCCTCAATTTCCGCCTCATCAGGCTTATAAAAGCTTCTCTCCTCATTATTTTCAGCCGCAAAGCCCCATAATTTCATAAGTGGATAAATGCTTATGTCAAAGGCTCCCTCTGTCATCTTATTTATCTCAAGCGCTCTTTTAAATAAATAAAAAGTATCCTCTGATACCAAAAAGCGCGCCTTCCCCTCTTTATCTTGCGTAAGGCTCCACTTATTCAGCTGATATATTTCACTTTCAGCCCTTCCTGCAGAGAGCAAGGAATCTAGTCTTTCAATTTCCTCTGCCGCCTTTTCCACCGCATTTTCCGAATTTTCACCATAAGCCTTAAGTGTCATTATGGTATCCATGGCAAAAAGAGTTCTTTCACTATACTCATCCTTTACCTTTTTATTAGAGCAGCCGCACATAAAGACTCCTATGACGGCTGCTAATATAAAAAACGACCTGCACTTCAATTTTTAATCTTCTCTCTTCTTTCCCCAGAAGAATAATGCTACTGTGCCCGGACCTGTATGACTTCCTATGGTTGCACCTATAGGGAATATCTCAACCTTCCCGCTAAGCTTTGGGAAGTTCGCCTCTATCAAATCTGCTACCTCTCTTGCATCATCCATGCATGCTGATTGGCTTATAAAGCACTTACCGCTGTAATTTGTGCCATCTTCAGCAAATTCTTCCATTTTTTCAACTATTCTCTTTATGACCTTTTTCTTGCCGTGTATCTTTTCGCGAGGAATTAAACGTCCCTGAAAATCAACATTGAGCAAAGGGCAGATATTAAGTGCAGTTCCGAAGAACCCTGCTACCTTTGATACTCTTCCTCCCCTAATATAATAGGTAAGATCTGTAGAAAAGAACCAATGATGAAGCCTTAGCTTATTATCTTCTGCCCAGGCATGAAGCTCATCAATTCCAACGCCTGCATCTCTCATGTCAGCAAGCTTATCAACTAAAAGACCAAAGCCGCTTGAGGCTGCAAGTGAATCCACGATATACAGCTTTCTATCAGGATATTTTTCTTTAAGCTCATTAGCTGCAATGCAAGCAGCATTGTAAGTTCCTGATATTCCCGTAGAAAGAGTCAGATGAAGAACATCCTTTCCCTCTTTTAAGAACTGTTCAAAATGAGCACTGTACTCACCAACACTCACCTGGGATGTCTTTGTATCTTCTCCGGCATCCATTCTTTTAAACATTTCCTCAGGAGTTACACTTTTTCCACAATCATCTAAATAATCAATACCTCCGAGCTCAAAATGAAAACAAACATAAGGAATATTTCTTTTCTTAAAATATTCATCAGATAAGTCAGCTGTTGAACAGCAGCTAAGTACATAATCAGCCATATAAAACCTCCAAAGATAAACCTTACTCGGTCATCCCTAAAAATATGTGACATAAATAATGTCTGCTACTTTTAACCCACTAAACACGCCATATCCGCAAAAGTCTAGTAAAAGGGGTGCCACTAAAATGATACCATAAGCCCCATAAAAAATCAACAAAAACCTAGGTATTAGATTACTACCTAATCTGATTATTACCTAATCTGATTATTACCTAAAACAAAAGCTTTTGTATTTATAAAGTTGTTCATAAAGTTAAATATAAATAAAATATTACTATTTTAAGTCTTTAGAATAAAGAAGGTATTGACTTTTCATTCAATCAATGCGATAATAGAATAAATAACTAGAAAAGGAGGCGGTTTTATGAATAAGAAAGATAAAAAGGCTGCTTTTATGACCGCAGCAATTCTGACCACTGCATTATGTGTAAATGCAGCTGGCAGCTTAGACCTAAAAGCAGATGTCACCTCCAAGGAGGTAACCGTTGATGTCGGAGCCTTTGGTTATACTGATGCTGGAATAAACAAGGCACTTGCCACAATATATAGCGATGTATCAATTTCAAACCCAGATGAATACCAGCTGACAGTTATCATACCTGAAGGCACCTACGAGCTAAGCCATACTTTATACGTATATCCAAATACGACCATCATTGCAAATGGCTCTACCTTTGTGCGTCAGGAATATTCAAGTGAAACTGCATACGGTGCAATGATTGAAAATATTCAACTCTCTGAAAACAAAAACGGAGATACCGTAAATAACGGTGCTGACAATATTACCATTATAGGTGGAACCTGGACCTGTCCTGTAGAAATGATGAGCGCGAACTACGGTGTTGAGACCTTCAGATTCATCCATGCTGATAATGTAAACATAAAGGATGCCGTTTTCTCAAACGTACCAGAGAGCAGCCACCTTATTGTATTTGCAGGTGTTACTAACTCCAGCATAGATAATTGTGAATTCTTCGGCTACGGTGACAACGGAGATGACGTAATAAAGCCAAAGGAAGCCGTTCAGCTAGATACGGTGCATTCCGTAATAGAGGTACCTACCCTCCAGAAGGATCTTGTAAACTGGAATGATGCAGCCTGCGATAACATTTCAATAACGGGTTGTAATTTCCATGATTTTTCAAGAGGCATAGGCAGCCATACAGCAGTAGATGGAAATCAGCATAAGAACGTGACTATAAGTAACTGCAGCTTCAAGAATATCACTGATTCTGCTGTACGTTTGTTCAACTATATGGATACCACTGTTTCAAAGTGCAGCTTCGAGGATGTGGGTGTTGCAGTTCTTGCATACACATATATCGAAGCAACAGATGTTTCCTATTTCAGCAGAAACGATGGAACAGATGCAGTATATCCTGAAAGCTACAACATAAACATCACCGATAATACAATAGCCTCCACTCATACAATAGGAAGCAGCCTTTTCGGCGACGGAATCCGTGTAATGGCAGATGAAAACAAGATAAACGGAAAGCTTCTTCCTATAACCGGAGTAACAATAAACGGCAACACGATCGGTACAGTCCCGGCCAAGGCTTCTTCAGACCGTGCACTTGATAGATACGGAATATTTGCTTCAGATGCCCCTGGTATCTTAATTACTAATAATACAATTAATTATGCAGCTGATAACGCACTTATACTCATGGATAAGTGCGAAGGCGCAAGCATTTCAAATAACAAAATTGTAGATGCAGGAAAATTCGGTATCGACATAAATTGCTGCGACAGTGTTACAGTATCTAATAACACAATAAACGAAAGCGCAAATTCAGCATTAGCTGTACTTGATTCAAGTAAGGTAGTATTGGAAAAGAACACCATCACAAAATCAGGTAAGTACGGCATTTACACAACAAACGCCCCATTTACCAAGATAAACAGCAACACCATAAGTGATTCTGCTGACAACGGCATCATGATCTATGATGGCTCAAACAACACCTCTGCTGCCTCAAACAAGGTAACAAATTCTCCAAAATACGGCATCAGCGTTAATAAGTCAGGCTCAGTTACTCTATCAAAGAATACAGTTACCTCATCAAAGGACACCTCAATCATAGTATTGCAGTCTCCTAGCTCAATAATAACCGGCAACACCATCAACAAGGCCGGCAAATATGCAATTTCCATTAATCAGAGTGAAAAATGCAAAGTAACCAGCAACAAAATCGATTCTTCAAAGGACAACTCCATTCTCATTTATGACGGCTCAGATAGCACAACAGTAGCATCAAACAAGATAACAAAGCCTAATAAATACGGCATAAGCGTAAATTTGTGCAGCGGCGTTACCCTTTCAAAGAATACAATTACCTCTTCAAAGGACACTTCGATAATGGTACTTAATTCTCCTAAGGCAAAGGTTTCAACAAACACCATTAACAGTGCCGGCAAATATGCAATTTCCATCAACGAAAGTGAAAAGTGCAACGTGCTCAGTAACAAAATAACCACCACAAAGGATCATGGAATATTCGTATACGGCGCTTCAGATTCAACAGTCGTTAAATCTAACAATGTGACCAGCGCAGGAAAGATCGGTATCGACGTAAACGGTGCCAGCTCTGTAACTGTTACCAATAATACCGTAACTAAGAGCAAGGGCGATGGCATACAGCTTTATTCAGCTAAAAAGGGAATCGTAACTTCAAATACAGTTAAGACCTCAGGCGGATACGGCATATGGATAGCTAAGGGGGCAGATGACTCTGCCATTTCAAAGAATAAGATCAGCGGCTCAGCAAAGAAGGATCTTATGGTAACTGCAAACAATTGCACCTACTAATCGTCCAGCTCCGGATTAATTGTCATATTTTTCCGATATATTTATATTTTTACTAGCAATACAGAAAAAGATATGCTATAATGCGTACAGATATGCCAGTTAAAAGACTGTATATTTGTACGCATTTTCTATTTTTGTCAGTTGCCAATTTGCTAATAAACGTTTAAGCTAATAAGCTTTCATGCCAGAGGCCACTGCATCATCAGTAGGAATGACCTAAAATATCCAGTTCTCCTGGCACAAATAATAATTCCACGGAGGATATTATATGGAAAACTTCAAGAAGTACCTCGCCGAATTCATTGGTACCTTCATCCTTGTATTCCTTGGATGCGGAACAGCCATGACAGTCGGCGCCGACAAGCAGAATAACCTTGGCGGTTATGTCATCGTAGCTTTTGCTTTCGGTCTTGCAATCGTTGCTCTCGCTTATAGCGTAGGTAACATTTCCGGCGGACATGTAAACCCTGCTGTTTCTGTTGCAGTATTCATCAACGGCGGACTTACAGTCACTCAGCTTATTGGCTACATTGTTGCACAGTGCCTCGGCGCTTTTGCTGCTTCTGGCCTTCTCGCAGGCATCTTCAATCTCGGTCAGATTGCTGACAAGACAGGCGGATACGGTACAAACAGCTACGGACCAGTTAATAATGCCGGTGCAGGCTTCCTTATTGAAATGGTACTCACCTGCATCTTCGTTATGACAATCCTTGGGGTAACCTCATCAAAGCAGAAGCACGGCTCATTTGGCGGACTTGTTATCGGTTTCACGCTCGTTGCCATACACCTTATCTCAATCGGTCTTACAGGCTGTTCTGTAAATCCTGCAAGAAGCTTTGGTCCTGCACTAGTTGCAGCAATAAACGGTATGAGCGGTCCTATGGCTGAACTGTGGGTATTCATCTGCGGACCTTTAGTAGGTGCAATCATCGCAGCAGTCGTTTATAAGTTCCTTGAGTCAGATAGCGATTCAAAGAAGGCAAAGTCTTCAAAGTAATTTCATTTTTACTATTAAAAAATTTAAGAAGAAATATAAAGAGGTGTCACGGCAAGTGACACCTCTCTTTTTGTATAAGTCAAACAAATGACCAATCAACCATACACTTTTTATGATATATTCATCTGTAAATGTTTAATATTACAATTCCACTGTAAAGCTGCCATTAGACAAAGTGCAATAATCCAAATCACCGCTGAAACAATATATTCAAAAAATAAACCAGGCTCTTTTCCCTGCAGTAACACATTTATGGGTTCTGATATATAATATTTAAATGGCAAACATTCTACAATTCTCCTGATGTTATCCGGTAATAATTGAAACGGAATTAGATTTCCTGACGACAGTGATTTAAGAACCATAGTTACCATTATCACACCTTTTACCTTCTCTATTCTCATAGATGTAAAACCAGCATTAATCCAAATCAAAAATTCTATCATTAGTCCTATTAATAAACTGACACAAAAAAGTAAGACATTTAGTAATTTTATTTTTGCGTATATAATTACAAATAATACAGATGGAAAAAAAACAATTGAATAGCACAACATCCACGAAATATACCGTGCTGCATATGGAACAATATACGAAACAGGTCTTACTAAAAAATTGAATATTCTTCCCTCAAATATATCATTATGAATATAACTTGCAATATGCGCAAAAGGGAATGCATTAGTCAAAAGAATTACAAACAAGTAATAGCAGATTAAATATTTTAAATCTATTTCACTATATTTTGAAATGGCAATCCACAAAAACATATACATCAACAACTGTATAGGCAGATATATCAATTTTAAAAAAATACTCATTGGATATTTATGGTAATATTTGATATACGTTTTTATTAGGACAAAGTATTTAACCATTGATTCCTTCATATCGTTCAAGCCCTCTTCTCCAAATTACATTATTTATACATATCCAAAATAATAAGCAAATTACGAACATAGCTAACGAAGTCAATAAGATTTTAGCATCCATCATTCCTCTAACTAATTCTGCCTCAAAGGTGCTAAAAAAATAAAATGGTAATAGAATCTTGAAAATCAAAATTACAGGCTTAGGCATAATGACCAAAGGATATTTATTGAATGTGTTCAGCGAATCTGCGAATTCAGAAATCGCATCCATTCTTCCATGCCAAAAAGCTGTATAACTCATACATAATCTTATAAGTGATAAAACTATATTCGCACATAACACAAGAATCACTCCTGCTATAATACAAAGTACAGATTGATTTATATGACATATCAGCAATATTGCGACAAATTCAATAATGGTACATATCAAACCGACAAAATCTACATTCAGTAACAAAAACCTTATTCTTGTATCTACAGGTCTTACTAATCCACATTCAAGGTTACCACTATAAATATATCTCCAAAATCTAGACGACAATGAAAATACCGCATTTTCAAGGCCATAAAACAGCTCTGAAAAAGCTATAAATACAGTAATATCTTTATATTCCCAACCTTTTAGTTCGTATCCTATATTTGATAAAATACGCCAAAACAGAAGATTTGTTAAAAGAAACATAACTTTTCCAAATAGATTTATTACATAATCAACCTTGTAATATTTTATCCTCTTTAATTCAAATTTTCCGGCAATTTTCAACAAGCTAACGTATTTTCTTAATAACATCTTCCAAAACCTCCCGGATGCTTGTATCAACAACATTCAACTTTTTAATATCATAAGCGCTTGTAAGATCACTGATTATTTTATTTTTTTCTCTAGCATTGTAATATGTCAATTCTAGCCCATTCGGATTTTTTTTGCAAAAATCCTTGCCTTCTATTTCTCTTGCCAATTCTTCATCAATAACCTCGTCATATTCAACAGTAATTTTTTTTATATTTCCATTAATATCTAGTACCTTTTCAGGTTCACCATAATATTTTATAACACCATCAGATAAAATGACAACCTCGTCACAAATCCCTTCTATATACTCGGTTTCATGTGTTGTTACTACAATGGTGTGCCCTTCTTTTTTTAATTCATCCAAAAGATTGTACAGCCTTTTTTTCACACCATAATCAAGCCCTATCGTTGGTTCATCTAGAATAATATACTTAGGATTATGAAGTAGGACAGATGCGATTTCACACTTCACTCTTTCTCCGAAACTCAGTTTTCTGTATGGTCTATCCAACAGTTCTGAAAAATCAAGATATTTATTCAATCGTTCGAAATTTTTATCATACTCTTCCTTTTTAATTCCATATATTGCCTTAAAATATTGCAAATTATCATTTACTGATAGGTCAACAATAAAGGATGGTTTTTGATTAAATACAACTCCCATGCCTGATATTATCTTTTTTCGACATATAAATGAATTCTTCCCATCTATAAACACTCCACCTTCATCAGGTTTTATTACACCGCATATGCATTTTATCAATGTCGATTTTCCTGAGCCATTTGGTCCTAAAAGGGCAATTACTTTATTATCACCAATAGTAAAAGATATATCCTTTAGAATTATTTCCTTCTTTTTACCCTTTTCATAATACTTGCACACATTTTTTAATTCTATCATTACTTAATCCTCACACTAATTTCTCATCCATTATAGCGCAAATTTTTATTTCCAAATCAATCCACCAATTCCACATTATAAATCATTTCAGTAATGAACGCTTTAATCTCTTCAACTGACATATCCCTTATTTTTTTTATAATATCAATAAAATCATAAAAATCCTCATTATAAATAATTGCTTTTATCTTATCATTTATTATTGATGAAAAGCTTTCTGATTTTAATTCATATTCCGTACAAGTTAAATTTACTGCCCTTTTTATCACTTCTTCATCAAGTTCAACAATAAAATTAGGATCATTAAATACCTCGTCAAATATAGATTTTATCTTTTCAAAAGATACATTATGGTATTCAAATGTAATCGCTAGATAATTATGATTTATCGGATCATCATAAAATTCAAGGTTATATGAATATCCATTCTTAGCGACAATTATATCATAAAAATATGAACTCAGTCCAGATACAAAAATATATTTTATTAATTTAAAAAAAATCGAATTTACGCGCTTACACTGTATTAAGCAACAGAACCAAAACGAATTTTGTTTTCTGGTCTTCCAATAAGTTATACGTTCCTTTTGTAATGAGCTATATTCAATTTCATCATTCTTCAATAAATTAACAGGCAATAGACTCAAACAATCCCACCTTTTTTTAAATTGTCGTTTATCTTCAACTGACAAATTCCCTGCTATCAATAAAATCCATTTATCAATCCCATAGGCTTTAGAGTATATTTCTTTAATTTTAGATAAAGATCTAGGTTTTACAGTTTTCTTTATATTTCTAACTCTTTTCTTGATTATACTCTCTCCTCCCCTATAAAGACTTCTCTCTTCATTTTTAATAATTTCTTTTTCAATAATATAGTTTTCTAATGTAACATTAAAATTAATAATGGCATTGCAAACTAAATCAATTAATCTATTTAGATATTTTTTTTCAACTCGTGCAAATATTATCGTATATAACTCATACGTTTGTCCATTTATAATAGCTCCCATGCCCTCAATTTCATTCAACAATTCGTACTGCGACATTGATTCATGCCCGTGAAAAATCAAATGTTCTATTAAATGAGCAAATTCCCCGTATCCATCTATAATCGTATATTCTCCAACAGGAATTATAAAATTGCAGCTTAACAGATTTTTACTTTTATCATTTAAAAAATCGATATACATATCTGCCCCCCTTATTTTTGCAAGAAATGTGTGGAGTAAGTATTTTATTAACCTCTAATTTTTTTTCTAATTCTTTTTCGTCCTCCAAAAATTCTTCAAAAGTTGAATACTCTCTTTTTCCTTCTTTTACAGTGAATTTTGTTCCATGATTATAAAACTCTGTATCATTTGATGTACGAATCAGTCGAGAGGATTCTCCATATCCACATAAAAGCATCCCTTCAAAATATCCATCTCTCCTTTCTAGTTTTTGAACTCCATTAGAGTGATATACTTTTTCACCTATTTTTGTTATAAACTCATGGGAAGTATCGACTATACTTGTTATTTCGCTTCCTAGTTCCTTCCCTATCTGCTTTGCTATATATTCTCTATTGTTTCTAGCAATTATTTCCGCCCTTTCATAAGATAATAACGCATCATCAGCTTCATTAGTTTTCAAATCAATTGTCACACAATAACCATTTGTGTCATTATAAATTTCTTTCATTTTCTTGTATGCTTCTATAAAAATATATTCAAAAACATTTTTTGAAGGAGTCATAATTCCACTATGTATCAAAATATAACAATTACCCTCTGTATCTTTTAACAATTCAACAAAATGATTTCCTGTTTCAATTTGTCCTAACTTCCATTCATCAAGCGTTTCTTCAAATAAATTACAATAATTATATCCCGATTTTTCTGTTATCAATGATATATGTTGTTGAGGTATACCAAATATAGATAAATCATCCAAACACCATTTTATTTCATCAAATTCAAATTTTTTATCAAACTGGTAGAGCCCCACTCCACATCCTATATCAAATCCTCCTCCCGCAGGGTAGATAAATTTATCACTTACAAACAACAGTCCTCCTAATGAAAAACTAGCATAATCAGGTTCCAAATCTGAAAAAAGTTGTATTTTTTTTATATCATTTTGTTTCTTTAAGTATCTAATACGATCATTAATTATTCCTTCACTCAAATAATCACCTCACCTGTATCTCCGTTAACAAAAACTTCTGTTCCATCTTTCAATTCGAATATTTTATCTAGTAATCCTACCACGCAAGGAATTCTTCGTTCCCGTGCTACAATAGCACCATGTGATAAAATCCCACTTTTTGATGTTACAATAGCACCAATATTATCAATTTTATACAATAATTCAGGTGTTAGTTCTAATGTAACCAGCACACGTTTTTCATCATTTTTCTCAATTTTCTCAATTAGTTTGTTATCATAGTAATTAATAAAAAGAACCTTTCCTTTAAAGCATCCACTTGATGCTGCTTTCCCCTTAATAACCATATTCCCTTTTTTCATATTCAAAATACATTTTTTTTCGCTTATTTTTGTAATAGCTGTAATCGGTCTAACTTGTAATATGTAAATCCTGTTTTTATATATGCAAAATTCTATATCCAAATCTTCACCAAAGATATCCCGAATTCTTTTTGACAGATTGACCAATCCTTCTATATTTTCATCTGAAAGAACAGCTTTACGTTTGTCAGAATAAAATATACTGTGAATTGTTTTATAATCATTAGATATTACTGTTCTAACATCACAACCATTAAAAATTAAGTGCTCTCCCGGAAAAGAATCATAACCATACGAAAATACAATTGATTTATCTTCAATCATTTTTTTTATTTTTCCCTCAATAATTTCATAGCAATCCGGATTCGACAAACCTGATACAACATTCTCGCCCGCTCCATAACTAGCATTAATAACGACACTATCTTCTCCCGTAAGCGGATTCCTTGTAAACAAAACCCCCGATGCCTCCGCTGGAATCATTTCCTGAACCAGCAAAGCCTTACTTTCTAATTCAATATCCATTTCTTGCAACATTTCATGAATGTTATCTATTACATCCTTTCCTTTCACGCACAATCTAGTCTCATATTTCCCAGCACAGCTAAAATGTTCCGAATCCTCATCACTCATAGAAGATCTAATCCCATATAAGCCATCTACTTTTAAATATTCTTTTAATTCAATCATATCTTCTTTATCGATTTCATATGTTAATACTATTCCATCAGGACAATTTATACCGCTCTGTCTTAGTATACCACAATTATATGCTTTTCTACCAACTAAATCTTTCACAGTTTTATTTATATCTGTAATTCTAATGAACATATGTCAATAAACTCCTCGTATCCGTTTTATAAACATTTAAATTATGTTTTTCCATATATCTTCTAAAATTTCTTAAGATTCGTAGTTGATAAATATGTTTTACCTCACTATACCAAGAAAAATTATAAAAAATCTTTTCTGTCTGGGTATACTCATTCTTGCAATCATATTTTATTGACAAGATGCTAACTTTTTTTGAACTTTTTCCTTTTTTATTTTTTACCATTTCTTTTAACATATCAATTTCTTCATACTTATTTTTAGCGATATTAAATGTGTATAAATATCCATATTCTTCAGCAAAACGAATAAACTCATTTTCATCTGAATCCTTGTTTAGCAAGTCGAAATTATTACTTGTTACAGATAAATATGACGGCAAATTCAACTCTTTTATCCTTTTAATCCCTAATTTACTAGCCAATAACTCACTTGCTTTGTCTGATAATTCTCTATATCCTACTACAGACTCCAAAATTGACATTATGTTTTTTATATCTTTTTTAGTGAGATTCCAATTTTTCATTTCCATTTTATTGCATTCGTTAACCATTTTTTTTGCAGCATTAACTGCTTTGATACTAAAATTATATAAATTTTCTTCATCATTCATGACTTCTTTTCGTCTCAAACACAATCTATCATAGTCCTCACGAGAAACTGAAATAAGACCTGTATCCAATACATTTACTTTTAAATCTATATTCAAACATTTGGGTTCTTTTTTAGCTCCATATGCATAAATATCAAGCATCAATTTACAATCCGACTCATATATAAAGGTAAAGTCACAAATCATACAATCATCTTTAATGCTATATAAATATACCATACCTTACCTCCCAGGAAAATTATTAAAAAGCCCCTTTTGATATAAATAATTTATCAAAAGGGACCGCAATAAAACAAGATGACGAGACAAATAGCAAATTTTATTGTTACATTTTGTTACGCTTATTACGTTTTATTACTTTATATTTTTTTATTATTTTCTTATCTTCTTATCTTTCTTATCAGAAATCGTAATAGTTTTAGACAATTTCTTTAATTCAATTCTTCCATTAACTTTCTTCTCTAATTCTGAAATATTTTTCATAATACTCATCCTTGCACAATGAAGTCCCATTTTTTTGCCCTCCCAAAATTATTATCTCTACATCCTGTTATCGCCAACAAATATTCTATGACTCTTATACTATTATACTTATATATATCTTTTTGTCAATAGTTTTTTATCTTTTTATTTTTTTCTTTATTGTATCTTATTATTTACATTTTTTAATTATA
>ODAJ012177499.1_pt1 | contig 18920 bp, 20 predicted proteins | sample 1539241 | NCBI WGS metagenome assembly ODAJ01 (sample SAMN02144231, study PRJEB22623) | gut metagenome | biome: sheep rumen | host: Ovis aries | place: New Zealand | reverse complement strand
CTATTATATCAGATAAGAGGTAGAAATAGGGTTTTATATGAATTTTTCAAGGTACTATTGGCAGGGCTTTTGACCCCAACATCATAATATGGTATGATATGAGAGTCAATGTCAGCAGGGGATTCCCCTGTCGGGATCCACGATTTACAGATTTTAAATCAGCTATGTTTCCCCACACTTATGAGGAGATTTCAGGCACCCTGTCCCGCTTATGGGACGTGTTCGAAGGAGGATTTGTATAAAATGAGAATGAAACACAGTACAGTCTTGTCGTTATTGTTATCTGTTAATCTGGCCCTGGCCGCCGCCGGATTTGTATCCGGATTTCCGGCCGCTGCCGCGTCCACAGTGGCTGACCAGGAGGTTGGTGATGTGACGGTGGGAGAATTGCAGGAGGCTAACAGCAGGCAGACCCTCTGTGGTAAATATGACCAGTACCAGATCCATACGGTCAACTGGCTCGCCGATGAAAGTAAGGCAGAAGAGGACCGTTATGTAAGCCGGGATCAGCTTGTATATGAGAATGAAGACGGGATCCAGGTCCAGGATGACACGCAGGCTGATGTTTACGGCTATGACAAGATCCAGGCCAAGGGTTTCCGCTACCTCTTCATGGATGGCGGTTATGATGACTATATCCTTCATAATCCTTCCGTAGAAGGCTTTACCGCAACCGGCAAGGAGACCTTTAAGGCCGATGCCTCAAAGGAAGGAGAGGTGACAGTGGAGTCCACCGTTTCCGACCTGTCCCAGTATGACGCCGAATACTTTGACAATTTCGGCTATTCTAAAGATGATATCAAGTCTATGACAGTGAAATATGTCTATGACGCGGAGACTCTTGAGATAAAGACCAGGGATTCTTTCCTGCAGCTTGCGGAAGGGAACCAGGTATCTCTCTCCTCCTCCACTTTCAACTATGACGGGGAAGCATACCAGATCAGTGACAGTATCAGTTCCATTACCACAGGAAATGATAAGAGGAGTTTTACCCTGATTGCCGACCCGGGAACTGAGAGGGAGAAGACATATACCCAGACAGCCCAGAAGGGGAATATGATCGTATTCTATCCCTTTGGCGGCTATGAGGGCCTCTTTACAGACAAGGAATGTACTACTGAGTATGTCAGCGGCGAGGATGATGACCAGAAGAATATCACAGTTTACACTACTGTCAAGTGATGACTGAAATAATAAACAGATAAACCGCCCCGGAAACATCCGTAGGGATCATGGACTGGTCCCCGCCGGAAGCATCCGGGGCGGTTTTTATATATGTGTTTTTTATATATGGTTTTATCTATGTTCTTGTGGTTGATCAGCAGCTTTTTCTATGGCAGCCAAAGCAGTCCTCAAAATTCTTACAAGTTTTTCATACTGAAAGCTATCTGGCCTTCTTAAGCAGCTCATCCCAGCGGCGGTCAACCTCTGCCTGGAAATCAGCGATTAGGTCTTCCTTGCCAGGTTTAAAAAGATGCTTGAAACGGCCCTGAGGTCTCAGGAAGTCCTCGATAGGCAGCTTTTTCTTAGGAGTGTAGTTGACGATCCACTCACCGTCTATGACCTCGAAAAGGGGCCAGAAACAAGTGTCTACAGCCAGCTGGCAGATCTCCAGGATGTCTGCTGTATTATAGCGCCAGCCCCTGGGGCAGGGTGCCAGGACATTGAGGAAGGCTGCTCCTTGTGTGTAGATGGCCTTTTCCGACTTGGTATGAAGGTCACGGAAATTCTTTACGAAAGTTGTCTGGGCCACATAAGGGATATTGTGGGCCGCGATTACCTGGGCCAGGTCCTTGCGGTTCTGGCCTTTTCCTTCGGATACAGAACCGACTGGTGTAGTGGTGGTGTCCGCATACATAGGTGTAGCGGAGGACCGCTGGATACCGGTGTTCATGTAGGCCTCGTTATCATAGCAGACATAGACCATGTCATGATTTCGTTCCATGGCTCCGGAAAGAGACTGGAAACCGATATCATAGGTTCCGCCGTCGCCGCCAAAAGCGATGAACTTATGGGTTTTCTTTACTTTGCCCTTTTTCTGCAGGGCCCGGTAGGCTGCCTCCACGCCGGAACAGGTAGCACCGGCATTCTCGAAGGCGTCATGGATGAAAGAATCCTTCCAGGCTGTGTAGGGATACATAAAGGAAGATACCTCAAGACAGCTGGTGGCACAGGTGATGACTGCCTCGTCTCCCTCGTGGAGACCACGGAGGACATTTCTTACACCAATGGTTGCGCCGCAGCCTGAGCACATTCTGTGACCGGGAGAGAAACGCTCTTCTTTATTTAAAGTCTGTTTCAGATTATATGCCATGATTATTTGACCTCCTTACTCTCTCACGGACAGGTAGCGGTAGAATTCACCGTTGTTGCCTGTCTCCTGAATCTTCTGCAGGTCACGGAATACAGAAGTAAGACTCTCTACCGTAACATCGCGGCCTCCAAGGCCGTAACAGTAGTTGATTACTGCCGGATGCAGGTTCTTATTATAGAGGGCGGTGCGGACCTCTGCCCCAAGGGGACCGCAGGAACCGTTGAAATCTTCACACCGGTCCATGATGGCCAGGTATTTGACATTCTTTAAAGCTTCCGCAATCTCTTCTGAAGGGAAGGGGCGGAAGAGACGGATTTTGAGGATGCCTGCCTTGATTCCATGATCACGCAGGGCATCGACGGCATCTTTCGCTGTGCCGGCAGCGGATCCGATGATGACCATGGCAAGATCTGCGTCTTCCAGGCGGTATTCTTCGAAGAAACCGTAGGACCGGCCGGAGATGGCTTCGAATTCCTTAGCCACTTCCAGAGTCACCTTCTTGGCATTGCGCAGGCCTTCTAACTGGGCCCGGCGGGCCTCCATCACATAATTGGTCACGGCATAAGGACCGTAGGCGATGGACTCATCATCCTTGAGCAGGTAGTGGTCCGGCTCATATTCACCGACAAAGTTCTTAACTACATCATCCTCCAGCAATTCAATATTCTCTACGGCATGGCTGGTGATGAAGCCGTCCTGGCAGACCATGATGGGCAGCATGACGTCTTTGTGTTCGGCAATCCGGTAGGCCTGGACCATATTGTCATAGGCCTCCTGGTTGTTCTCTGCAAAAATCTGGATCCAGCCTGTGTTGCGGGCACCCATGGCGTCAGAGTGATCACAGTTGATGTTGATCGGGCCGGAAAGGGCACGGCAGACTAAGGAGAGACAGATGGGCAGACGGTCGGAAGCAGCCACATTCAGGACCTCCCACATAAGGGCAAGGCCGCAGGAGGAGGTGGCTGTGATGGTGCGGGCACCGGCCGCCTCGGAGCCGATACAGGCACTCATGGCGGAGTGCTCACTCTCCACGGGAATGAAGACCGTGTCCACCTGACCGTTGGATACATAAGAAGTAAAATACTGGGGAATCTCCGTGGAAGGAGTGATTGGGTAGGCCGGCATAACATCAGGGTTGATCTGACGCATGGCGGTTGCCACAGCTTCATTACCGGAGAGTCTTTCTTTGATAGCCATTTATTTTACCCCCTTAAACATCAGGATTGCATCGAAAGGACAGGCCTTCTCACAGATGCCGCAGCCCTTGCAGTGATCAAGGTCAAAGTCAAGGCGGCGCCCGTTGACCACGGGAATGGCGCTGTCCGGACAGGCCGGAGCGCAGAGAAGACACTGTTTACATTTATCTTTGAGGAACTTGGGCGTGTCGATGCGCCACTCGCCGGTATTGAATTCCTCAGCGGTTGAGCTGCCCACGATGGTGCAGCCGAGAGTAAGGTCCTGCCACTTGACGTCAAGACCCAGCTTACTGATATCTGAAGCCATTATCTTACCTCCTCTAAAGCCAGGGAGAGAGCCATCATATTACCTTCGATGACCTCGGGTTTGGAAGCGAATTTATGAGCGTAGGACTTACGCATCTCTTCCAGGAAAGTCTCGTCATCCATGACGCCGGAGACCTTGACGATGGCGGCAAGCATGGGTGAGTTGGGAAAATATTTTCCCAGAGCTGTAATGGAAATCTTGCGTGCGTCAATGGTATAGACCCCGCCCTTATATCCGTTGAGCAAGGGAATCAGGGATTCCTTGCGCTGACTGGTATTAATAATAATCGCGCCGTCTTCTTTGAGGCCCTTGGTCACATCGACAGATTCGAGAAGCGTCTCGTCCACGACAACTACGTAGTCCGGATCATATATATTAGAATGAACCCGGATCTTGTTCGCACTCAGACGATTGTAGGCTGTGATTGGTGCTCCCATACGCTCCGGGCCGTACTCAGGGAAACCCTGAACATAGAGACCGGTGCTGAAAGCAACATCCGCCAGGAGAAGGGCTGCTGTCTTGGCGCCCTGGCCTCCGCGGCCGTGCCATCTGATTTCCACTAAGTCTTTCATGATATCCTCCATTCTAACTGACAAATAGTGTATTTGAGCCAGTGTGTCTTTAAAAACCAACTCAATGCTGCCTTAACCCTGTTGTAAATATCTGATTATGATGCAGGGAACCCTTCTAGCATAAGGGCTTAAAATATATGATCAGGAAAAGTCTTTGAAAATGTTTCCCCCCTGCATACAGCTGTCCGTGAGTTGTAGAAAAACAGCTTCACTATTATAACACTCTTTAATTTGAATGTGAAGTCAATATAAGTAAAAATTCTCATTTCCAAAGAAGTTGGGGCCTGATATAAGGGATATGGCCGCAAGGACAGAAAGGGGACTTGCTTTTTTTGATAGGAAGCCGGCCGCCTTTGTGTTATATTAGGGGACAAAGGCAAATAAAGAAGACATTATTTGCGGCAGCTTTGTTATAGGAGGTAGCTGGAATGAATATAGATCAGAACACAGGGCTCATAGCCCTTTTCGGGGGCAGGGAGGCCGGCCGGCTCATGGGAGCCATGATGGAGGCCGGCTTCAGGGAGGCAGGTCTTGATTATCACTTTGCCACAATTCCCGTGGAAGAAGGAAAGATGGAGGATGTCGTCCGGGCAGCAGAGACATTTCACATGAAGGGCTTTAACCTGGACGGGCCCGCTGTCAGAGAAATCCTTCCCTATCTGGATATGATGTCCCCCTCCGCCTCTATCAGCGGGGAAGTTAATTCTGTCCGGGTTCAGGATGGTATGCTGATTGGGGAGAATTCCATAGGTAAGGGTCTGGTGTCCAGCCTTATGGAAACCGGTTTTTCCGTCCAGGGCAAGACCATCTGTATCCTGGGCAGTGGCCGGGCAGCCAGGGCAGTGGCTGTGGAGTGTGCCCTGTCCGGTGCGGACCGGATTGTGCTTTTGTGCAGGAACCGGGAAGAGGGGGAGAAAATAGCCTGGCTGACCTCCAGCCAGACCGACGCGGCCGTATTTGCCTGGGACTGGCAGCCGGGGACGGCCCTTCCTGAGGACAGCCAGGCCCTGATTAACTGTACGCCCCTAGGACTTACGGAGGCTTCCATGCCGGACCTGGACTATGGGCAGATTGGCCAGGGTATGGTAGTCTGTGACATGGTTTTAGGACGGCCGGACACAGCCTTTCTGGCCCGCTGCAGGGACCGGGGGGCGGTGACTGTGGCCGGAATCGATATTATGACAGCCCAGGCTTCCCTTAACTTCTTTCTGTGGACCGAGGCCATGTTTCCCAGGGACCTGATGAGGGAGGTTCTCCTGGAGGAGCTGACGGGAGAAAGACCGGGGGAGGAGCCCGCCCGTCCTGACCAGACCGGGTCGTCTGACGGACTCTCGGGCCATGATCTCCTGATAGAGAAAATGATGGAATATTACCAGGGAAAACCAGGGCAGATTCAGTATTTCCTCAAGGTTTACCAGCTGGCGGACATGATTGGCCGGCGGGAAAGACTGGAGGAGGAGACCAGGGAGATCCTGGGAATCGCCGCTATCTTTTCAGCCATGGCCGGGGGGACCAGGGTGGACCAGGTCCTTCCCAGGGTAGGCCGGGTCTCTGGCTTTGAAGGAGCGGCAGAGGCGGAAGCCCTGCTCCGCAGGCTGGGCTATGAGGATATGGTGATAGACCGGGTCCTTTATCTGCTGGACAGCTGTTGTGACAAGAGGAGGCCTGACGGTCCTGACCAGCAGATTTTTAGGGAGGCTGTCTGTCTGGTCAGACTCTGTGACCAGGATCCGGACAGGGAGACCATAGACCGGGCCAGAAAAGAGTTCTTTTCCAGCCCGTCGGCCATCAGGCTTTTAGACCTTATGTTTGGAGGCCCGGAATCTGGGAAATGATGGAGGCAGCCCTGTGGATTCACCCTGGCTGGATGTAAGAGCAGCAGGCCGGGAACCTGCCTGGAAGAGTAGGAGGTCAACCGGACAACATCCGGACCCGGGGGATTCATAAATCCGGCCGGCGGTCCGGAGTTGTCAAGATGGACCGATAATGGTATATTAAAATTAGCTTATAATGTGCTGATAACAGCTGGTCCGGTTCCGGTCCGGCCCACAGCCTGCGTGAGCCGGAGAATCTGAGAATAAGACAGAGAACAATAATGTAAATTTAGCTGGTATCGAGTGACTGGCAGATTGGTAACAGGAGGTTTAATATTATGAATGTAGCAATTATTATCGCTGGAGGATCAGGACACCGGATGGGCCAGGATATCCCCAAACAGTTTATCAATGTCTATGATAAGCCGGTATTGATCTACACTCTTGAAGGATTTCAGAAGCATCCCCAGATTGATGCCATAGAGGTGGTATGTATTGAGGGCTGGCATGACATCGTATGGGCCTATGCCAAGCAGTTCAATATCGACAAGCTTAAGTGGATTGTGAATGGAGGTAAGACCGGCCAGGAATCCATCCGTAATGGTGTGTATAATCTTGAGGGTATCTGTTCAGATGATGACACAGTGATTATCCATGATGGAATCAGGCCCCTGGTAGATGAGACCGTCCTGTCTGATCTGATTGTAAAATGTAAAAAATATGGGAATGCAGTGACATCCATGCCATACAATGAGCAGATTTTTGTGATCGATGATGAGATTTCCACAGTAAAATATATCCCCAGGGAGACCCTTCGCCGGGTATCAACCCCCCAGGCCTACAAGTTCGGTAAGCTGGACTGGGCCTACCATGAGGCTTTTGAAAAAGAGATCGGGATCTACGGGTCCTCCTATACTAATACCATGATGGTAGAGCTGGGCGAGAGATTGTATTTTGCCGCCGGTTCCGACAAGAATATCAAGTTGACTACCAAGGATGATCTTGAGATGTTTAAGGCCTATCTGAATTCAGATAAGGATAACTGGCTTAAGTAAAGGACAGGATAAAAGATATGAAAGTTTATGAGAACCCCTTATATAAAGAAGACATAAGCAGGGCTGCCGCCCTGGACCTGCCCTGGGACAAGCTTAAGGACAAGGCGGTACTCATTTCCGGTGCCAGTGGTCTGGTGGGCAGCTGTTTCATAGATGTGATAATGGAGCTTAACAGGTCTCAGAGTCTGAATTGTAAGATTTATGCCCTGGGCAGGAATGAGGCCAAGGCCAGGGCCAGGTTTGGCTACTGCCAGGACAGTGACCTCTTCCAGTTTATAGCCGCTGATATCAACAAGCCCCTGGTCCGGGATGATATAGGCAGGGTGGACTATGTTCTGCACCTGGCCAGTAATACCCATCCGGTGGCCTACGCCACTGACCCCATCGGGACAGTGACTACCAATATTATAGGAACCTATAATATGCTTGATTTTGCGGTAGCCCATGAAGCTGTAAGAGTTGCCTTTGCTTCCTCCAACGAGATCTATGGTGAGAACCGGGGAGATGTGGAGAAGTTTGATGAGGACTACTGCGGCTATATCAATTCCAATACCATGAGGGCAGGATATCCGGAAAGCAAGAGATGCGGAGAGGCCCTCTGTCAGGCTTACATTCGTCAGAAGGGTCTTGATGTGGTCGTTCCCAGACTGACCAGGTCCTACGGACCTACCATGCTCATGAGCGATACCAAAGCCATCTCCCAGTTTATCCGCAAGGGTATTGCCGGGGAGGATATTGTATTGAAGAGTGAGGGTACCCAGTATTATTCCTACACCTATGTCATAGATGCGGTGACCGGTCTGCTGACCGTTCTTCTGTGCGGGGAATGCGGGGAAGCCTATAATATCTCCGATGATGCCTCAGACATCATGCTCAAAGACCTGGCGGCCATCATAGCGGACACAGCGGGGAAGAAGGTCGTTTTTGAGCTCCCTGACGCAGTGGAGGCAGCGGGCTTCAGCAAGGCTACCAAGGCCAGGCTGGAGAGTGCCAAGATCAACAAGCTGGGCTGGAAGGCGGCCTATGATATCAAGACAGGTCTGAGCCGTACCATCGAGATTCTTAAGACCCTGGATTGACGGGCCTTGGGAGACGGGAATCTGGCTGGGGAGAGAAGTTTTCCCCGGCAAAGAAAGTAAAAGGGAAAATAAAGGCATAGAAATCACATAATACAGTCACAGTACAGACATAAAAAAGGACTGCAGTTCAGTGAAGACTGCAGTCCTTTTCATTACTCTATGTACTTTATGGAAAGCTTCTTAGAGCTTGATGTCCTTTAAGAGGGCGCCAAGACCTGTTGTGGCATTACCTTCCTCTTTGTAGCTTGTCGGTCCGTTGTTATCTCTTCTGCGGGGAGCACGGTCACCGCGGTCACCACGCTGGGGACGCTCAGAGTTGGCATTCTCATCAGCTTGCTTGATGCTGAGGGAGATCTTGCCGTCAGCAACCTTGAGAACCTTAACCTTGACGTCCTGGCCCTCTTTCAGAACTTCGCCGGGAGCTTCAATTCTCTTGTGGGCAATCTGGGAAATGTGAACAAGACCGGAAACGCCATCGCCTAAATCGATGAAGGCACCGTAGGGCTTAAGAGAATCAACTTTACCCTCAAGGATGGAGCCGGGAACAACAGCGTTGATCTTAGCTTCACGGTCTTCACGACGCTTCTGGAAAAGCACTTCCTTTACGGAAAGGACAAGACGGTTCTTGGCCGGGTCAACGGTGATTACCTTAGCCTCTACATCCTTGCCAAGGAACTCATTGGTATCCTCAACGTAGCCGATAGCCAGATGGGAAGCCGGAATAAAGCCGCGGAGGCCTTCAACGTAAGCGATCACACCCTTATTAACGATACCGCCGATTTTGACTGGAATCACAGTTCCCTCATCAAGATACTTCTGAACGGTTTCCCATGCGATTGCCTTTGCTGCATCCTTTACGGAAAGAGCTACATTGCCCTCACCGTCGTCTGCTGCGATAACAGTGGCCTTCAGGCTGTCGCCAACCTTTACGGACTGCATGTTAAAAGCGGGATCATCGCTGAAATTAGCTTTCTTTACGATGCCCTGTGCATGGTAATTGATGTCGAGCCAGGCTGCTTCTTCGTCAACAGCTGTGACGGTACCATCTACAACATCGCCTTCTTTGATCGGACGGAAGGACGCTTCAATCTCTTTCTCAAAATCTGCCATAGTTTCACTCATAAAATACTTCCTCTTTTCTGTAGATTTTACACGCAGTAATCTCACGATAAGCTTTATTATAGCATTATTTCCAATAAAACGGAACCGTCAATTTTAACAAAAGCAATTATTTATGGGTCTTATGTATTCATAAAAGAATCATAAACAAAAGTCTGAAAGGACCAGGAAGGGGCAGGCCGGCTGCGGACAGCCTTCTGCCGGCGGCTCTTCTTGATTTTCCCCGGTAAATAGATTATAGTTTTTCAAGAGGACTTAATGAGCCTGAGGCTGGTCCCGGGCTGTTTTATTTATTAACCGGATGGAAGAAAGGACATTTATGACTGGATCTGATAAAAAACTGGAAACCGGAATACATTTGACCATGAGAGAAGAAGTGACAGAGGCCAGGGCGGCCAGAACTTTAGGCAGCGGCAGCCTGATGGTTTACGGGACACCGGCCATGCTGCTTTTAGTGGAGAGGACGGCGGTGGCCCTTCTTGAGGGTAGGCTGGACCCGGCCATGACCACTGTGGGCACAAGGCTTAATATGGATCATGTCTCGGCCACACCCCTGGGGGCTGAGGTCAGCTGTCAGGTGGTGCTGGAGAATATTGACAGGAAAAAGCTGACATTTTCCGTGGAGGTCTCTGACCAGGCAGGTTTAATCGGTAAAGGGATCCACGAAAGGTTTATCGTTGACGGGGCCCGTTTTCAGAAAAAGGCTGATGAGAAGTTTCTTTAAAAGGAAGCAGACAAAAGGAAGCAGACAAAAGGAAGCAGACAAAAAAAAGCAGACAAAAAAAAGCAGACAAAAGAAAACAGACAAAAGGAAGACAGACAAGGGTGGTGAAAGAGGATATGCCGGAGAAAGTACGTTTAAATAAATATCTGAGTGAGGCCGGTGTCTGTTCCCGCAGGCAGGCGGACCGGCTGCTGGAGGAAGGAAGAATTCTGGTGGATGGGCAGCCGGCCCTTATGGGACAGAAGGTTTCTCCCGGTCAGGAGATCCTGGTGGATGGCAGAAGGGTCGGCGGGAAAAAAGAGCCGGTGGTCCTGGCGGTCAACAAGCCCAAGGGTATCGTCTGTACCACCGATGACAAAAGGGAGAAGGATAATATCGTCCGTTTTATTGATTATCCCGAGAGGGTCTATCCTGTGGGAAGGCTGGACAAGGATTCGGAGGGGCTGATTCTGATGACCAATGACGGTCAGCTCATGAATGAGATCCTCAAGGCCAGAAACTATCATGAAAAGGAATATGTGGTCACGGTGGACCGGCCTGTCACCATGGATTTTCTGAAAAAGATGTCCGGCGGAGTGGAGATTCTCGACACAGTGACCAGGCCCTGTAAAGTGAAAAAAACCGGGGCCAGGACTTTTCATATCACCTTGACCCAGGGCCTTAACCGGCAGATCCGCCGTATGTGCGAGGCTCTGGATTACCGGGTCCGTGACCTGACAAGGATCCGGGTTATGAACATCCGCCTGGGGTCCCTGGCTCCGGGCAGTTACAGGGAGGTTACCGGGGAGGAGCTGCAGGAACTGCGCCGGCAGACCCGGACATGAAAGAGAAGCAGGGCCCTTGCAAGATTGATAGGAAGGCCCCTGGGAGAGGGAAGGAAAGACTATCTGCCAGGCGGGAAGTTAAATGCTTTGCCAGGCGGGAAGTTAAGGATTCCTGCGAGGTGAAAGAAGGAAGGCCTCTGAGGGCGGAAGGATGATGAATATGTCAGAAAAGCATATAGAATATATGGAACATAAGGAAGACAGCCGTCCGGCAGCTGGGAAGCCGGGACCGGCAGACAAAAAGCAGCGGATGCAGGACCTGGTGGGGATACTGGGCCAGGCTGCCCGGGCCTACTATCAGGAGGACCGGGAGATCATGTCCAACCTGGAGTATGACCGGCTTTATGATGAATTGCTGGGACTGGAGCAGGACCTGGGCATCGTCATGAGCCAGAGCCCCACCCAGCAGGTGGGCTACGAGGTCTTAAGCGAGCTGGAAAAGGAGGCCCATGACAGCCCCATGCTGTCCCTGGATAAGACCAAGAGCCCTGAGGCTCTGCGGGACTGGCTGGGGGACCAGGAGGGCCTTTTATCCTGGAAAATGGATGGCCTGACGGTGGTCCTGACCTACCGGCAGGGCCGGCTGGCCAAGGCAGTCACCCGGGGCAACGGAGTGGTCGGTGAGGTCATCACCAACAACGCCAGGGTATTTGCCAACCTGCCGGCCCGGATTCCCTATGAGGGGGACCTGGTCCTCAGAGGGGAGGCTGTGATCAAGTACTCAGATTTTGAGAAGATCAATGAGGCCATAGAGGATGTGGAGGCCAGGTACAAGAATCCCAGGAACCTATGCAGCGGTAGTGTAAGGCAGCTGGATAATAAGATTACGGCAAAGAGAAATGTCCACTTCTTCGCTTTTTCCATGGTGGATCAGGGAGTGGGAGAGGCCTCCAATTCCGTGGAGAAGAACATGCTCTGGCTGGAGAGCCTGGGCTTTGAGATCGTGCCCTACCAGAGGGTAAACAAGGATAATATCCTGGAGGCTGTCCAGGCATTTTCCGACCGGATCCAGGATAATGATTTTCCCTCAGACGGCCTTGTTTTAATCTATGATGATATCGCCTACGGCAGGTCTCTCGGAAGGACGGCCAAGTTCCCCAGGAATTCCATCGCCTTTAAGTGGGCCGATGAGGAGCAGGAGACTATTCTTACCGGCATCGAGTGGAGTCCTTCCAGGACCGGGCTGATCAACCCCATCGCCCTCTTTGACCCGGTGGACTTGGAGGGGACTACCGTGAGCAGGGCCAGCCTCCATAATCTGAGTATTATGGACAGCCTGGAGCTGGGCATCGGGGACCGGATCAAGGTCTACAAGGCCAATATGATCATCCCTCAGATTTCGGAAAATCTGACCAGGAGCGGCGGCTATCCCCTGCCGGGCCATTGTCCGGCCTGTGGAGGAGCCACAGAGATCCGTATGGAAAATGACGTGAAGACCCTCTACTGCAGCAATCCCTTCTGCAGCGCCAAAAAGATCAAGCTTTTCTCTCATTTTGTCAGCCGTGACGCCATGGCCATAGACGGGGTCTCCGAGAAGACCCTCGGCAAAATGATTGACAAAGATTTTTTAAAGGAGCTGGATGACCTCTACGGCCTGGACCAGTACAGAGAACAGATTACCGCTATGGAGGGCTTCGGGGAAAAATCCTTTAATAACATGATGGAATCCATAGACCGGTCCAGGAAGGCCCGGCTCTTCCGCTTTGTCTATGCCCTGGGCATCCTCAATGTGGGCCTGTCCAATGCCAGGCTGCTCTGCCGGCATTTTGACAATGATCTGGGTCGGCTGAGGGAGGCCTCCGTGGAGGAGATGACCCAGATCGAGGGCATCGGCGAGGTGATCGCCCAGAGTGTCAGGGATTACTTTGATAATCCCCACAACCATGCCCTGGTGGACCGTCTCCTTGCCCTCATAGATTTTGAGGAAGAGGGCCGGCCCGGTGCGGCCCAGGCCGGGGGAGAGCCTGGTCAGGACCAAGCCGGCAGCCCGAAGGGCAGTTCTGGTCCGGTCAGCCTGGAAGGTAAAACCTTTGTCATTACCGGGTCAGTCTATCATTTCAAGAATAGGAATGAGTTGAAGGAGAGGATCCTGGAACTGGGCGGCAAAGCCACCGGGTCAGTATCCAAAAAGACGGATTATCTCATCAATAATGACAATAGCTCCGGCTCATCCAAGAACAAGAAGGCCAGGGAACTGGGCATACCGGTGATCACTGAGGAGGAATTTCTCAAAATGATTGGCCAGGAGGCCTGATTGGCTTATCCTTTTCTTGCAAAAAGAATCTATTCGGATTAGAATAGGGAATAGCCCTGTTTGAAACAGGACAGATACAAAAATACATGATTAGATTTTTAGAAGAGAGATGACTTGTTATGCCGATAAGAATTGATGCGGATCTCCCGGTGAAGGAGATTCTGGAAAAGGAAAATATATTCGTTATGGATTACGAGCGGTCTTTACGTCAGGATATCCGTCCTCTGGAGATCGTGATTATGAACCTGATGCCGACCAAGCAGGAGACAGAACTCCATCTGCTCCGCAGTCTGGCCAACACCCCTCTTCAGGTGGATGTTACCTTCTTAAAAACGGAAAGCCATGATGCCAAGAATGAGTCAGCGACTCATATGGAGAAGTTCTACTCCACATTTTCTGAAATCAAGGACAAGTACTATGACGGCCTGCTGATCACCGGGGCGCCGGTGGAGACCATGGACTATGAAGAAGTGGATTACTGGCAGGAGTTGGTCAGGATTATGGAGTGGTCCAAAAAGCATGTGACCTCCACCTTCCATATCTGCTGGGCAGCCCAGGCCGGACTCTACTATCATTACGGGATCCACAAGCAGGACCTGCCGGAGAAGATGTTCGGCGTCTTTGACCACAGGACCATCCATAAGAAGACTCCCCTGGTCAGGGGCTTTGACGATGTTTTCAAGGCACCCCATTCCAGGCATACAGGGATTATCCGGGAGGAAGTGGAGGCCGATCCCAGGCTGACCATTCTGGCCGATTCCGACGTGGCAGGACCCTTTATTATTATCGCCAGGGGCGGCCGGCATATTTTTGTCATGGGCCATCCGGAGTATGATGTGGTGACCCTGGACGGAGAGTATCAGAGAGATTTAAAGAAGGGCATGGATAATGTTCCCTTCCCCCACGGCTACTATAAGAATGATGACCCGGCCCAGGGCCCGGTCAAGTCATGGCGCTGCCATGCCAACACCCTCTATTCCAACTGGCTCAATTATTACGTATACCAGATGACACCTTATATTCTTGAAGATATCGAGAAGATGGAATAGGGACGTAAACAGGACCTGCAGCAGGCTTGAAAGTGCCTGGATATAAGGACCAGGGAGGTTTTTATGGCAAAAAAAGTAGGAGTGTTAATCAAGGAAGCTAGAACAGGAGCGGGACTGACCCAGGAACAGCTGGCCAAAAAGGTCAAGGGGCTGACGGCGTCAGATATCAGTAAGGCAGAGCGGGGCGAGAAGGACCTGACCAGGGACCAGCTCAAGCTGATTGCCAAGGCAACAGGTGTCACCCAGGCCTCCCTTTTGAATGCGGCAAAGGGGTCTAAGACAGGCTCATCTTCATCATCAAGCTCTTCATCCTCCTCAACCGGCAAAAGCTCCATGAAGCTGACGGCAGCGGAGAAGAAGCTGGTAGAGCTTTACCGGGATGCCGACGCAGATACGAAAAAGGCAGTCATGAAGCTTTTAAAGGGAGACCAGAGCCAGGGAGAAGATGTCCTGAATACCCTTCTGGGTAATGCGGTAGAGATGTTTCTTAACCAGAAAAAATAGGCAGAGATAATACAGATAAAAAGAGAAAAAGGCTCCGGGAGGAGACCGGATTGCAGAGGCTGTCGCTAAAGCGGCAGCCTCTTTGGCATAAAAAAGGCAGGAAGGTAAAAAGGCAGGAAGCCTCATGTCTGTGTCAGATCAGACCCTTGGGCTTCCTGCCTTTCATTTTAAAAATAGATTTCCCTTAAAGATTTTTCCCTTTAGCAGGGCAACTTGCTTTTTAAGCTGGCCCCTGCCGGAAAGGAAGAAGGGCTCAGCCCTCGTAGATATTGATATAGGCTTCCACAACCTCGGCCAGCTTCTCATAGGAGAGGCTGGAGGTGTTGAGGCAGAAGTCATAGTTGGATAAATCCTGCCAGTCCCGGCCGGTGTGGTAGCGGTAGTATTCTGCCCGGTACTTATCGGTCTTCTGGATCATGTTGATGATATCCTTGTCCGTGCCTCCGTTCTGCCGACGGACACGGTCTATACAGTTCTGCCTGGAGGCATAGAAATATAGCCTGATCACATTGGGCTGGTCTTTGAGGATGAAATCGGCACAGCGGCCGATGATGATACAGGGACCTTCCTCAGCCACCTTGCGGATGATTTCAGCCTGGATATTGAAAATGTTGTCAGCGGAGGTGTACTTGTCGCTGCTGGGCGGCAGTACCTGGCCACTGTAGACATTTTCCGATTTGCCGAAAATACCGGCAGTCTTACTTTTCACTTTTTCATCCAGCCGTCCGAAAAGAGATTCATGGATACCGCTTTCCTCGGAGGCCATACGAATCAGGTCATAGTCATAGTATTTCATATTTAACCGCTCGGCCAGCAGCTTGCCCAGGGTCCGGCCGCCGCTGCCGTAGCTTCTTGCTATAGTGATAACTTTATGATCCATTACTGTCACCTACTCTCCAAGATAAGCCTTGCGGATCTGCTCATTGGACATGAGGTCTTTGGCGTCTCCGCTCAGGGCAATCGTTCCGGTTTCAAGGACATATGCCCGGTCTGCGATGGAAAGAGCCTTTTTCGCATTCTGCTCTACAAGAAGAACTGTGGTTCCCTTGGAAGAAATCTCCTCGATGATGTGGAAGATCTCCTCAACAAAGATGGGAGACAGGCCCATGGAAGGCTCATCCATAAGGATGATGCGGGGGTTGGACATGAGGGCCCGGCCCATGGCAAGCATCTGCTGCTCGCCGCCGCTCAGGGTTCCGGCTGACTGGTTCTTTCGCTCTTCCAGCCGGGGAAAGCTCTTGTAAACCATCTCCAGGTTCCTGGCAATCTCATCTTTATCCTTCCGGGTGTAAGCACCCATCTTCAGATTCTCGTATACAGTCAGGTTGGCGAAGACTCTCCGGCCTTCCGGCACATGGGCCATGCCCATGGTGACGATCTTGTGACCCGGAACCCGGGTGATGTCCTGACCTTCAAAAATTACATGTCCGGCCTTGGCACTGAGCATACCGGTGATGGTCTGGAGGGTGGTCGTCTTGCCGGCGCCGTTGGCACCGATCAGGGCGATGACTTCTCCCTCGTTGACCTCAAAGGAAATGCCCTTGATGGCCTGGATCATACCGTAAAATACCTGCAGATCTTTAACTTCAAGCATAGCCATATCAGGTCACCTCCTACTCACCAAGATAAGCCTTGATTACTTCCGGATTCTTAAGCACGGTCTTTGTGTCACCCTGGGCCAGAACCTGGCCGAAGTTTAAGACGGTCAGGTCTTCACAGATTCCGGCGACAAGACGCATATCATGCTCGATCAGAAGAATCGTCATGTCAAAGTTGTCACGGACAAAACGGATAGTATCCATCAGCTCCTGGGTCTCGTTGGGGTTCATGCCCGCTGCCGGCTCGTCGAGGAGGAGCAGCTTGGGATTGGTGGCAAGAGCCCGGGCGATCTCCAGCTTACGCTGCTGGCCGTAGGGAAGGTTGGAGGCCAGGTAATCCGCCTTGTCCTCCAGCTCAAATACTTTGAGCAGGTCGATGGCCTTTTCATTCATGGCCTTCTCCATGCTGTGGTACTTGGGCAGGCGGAGAATGCCGGTTAAAGTGGAATATTCATACTGGTTGTGAAGACCAATCTTGACATTGTCCATCACGGTCTGCTGGCCGAAAAGACGGATATTCTGGAAAGTCCTGGCTATGCCGGCCTGGTTGATTTCGATGGTCTTCTTTCCCACCAGGTCCTGACCGTCAAGGCGGATGATTCCCTCGTCGGGCCGGTAAACACCGGTGAGCATGTTAAATACTGTGGTTTTTCCCGCTCCATTGGGGCCGATCAGTCCGTAGAGCTGGTTCTTTTCGATGTTCAGGGAAAAGTTGTCAACGGCCCGCAGGCCTCCAAAGGAGATGCTTAAATTACTTACTTCCAGTAAAGCCATATTATGCAGCCTCCTTTTCTTTTTTCTTGAATACATCGGCGATAAATTTCTTCCGGAATTCAATCAGCTTGGGTGACCAGTTGAATAACATCATGGCAATCAGGACGATGGCATAAATCAGCATACGGTAGTCGGCCAGGCCCCGGAGAATCTCCGGGAGCATGGTCAGAAGAACTGCGGCGATTACAGAACCGCGGAAGCTTCCCATACCACCGAGAACGACAAATACCAGAATCATGATGGACATATTGTAGCCGAAGTTGGCCGGCTGGGCTGTCAGCGTAGACAGGTTATGAGCATAGAGAACGCCGCCGATGCCGGCGATGGCAGCCGAGATGGTAAAGGCCAGCAGCTTGTATTTGGTGATGGGGATTCCCACGGATTCCGCTGCGATCCGGTTGTCACGGATGGCCATGATGGCGCGGCCGCTGCGGGAATTAACAAGCTGGAAGCATACAAAAAGGCTGATCAGCAGCAGGATTACACCAATGGTAAAAGTGGACTGATGGGGTGTTCTCATGATACCTTTGGCACCATTGACGAGGACTTCACCATCTTCCCCCAGTCCCAGGGAAGTTTCATCCTTCATACCGAAATGAAAACCTGCGGAATCTCTTCCAATGTAGAGAACATTGATGACATTTTTTATAATCTCACCGAAGGCCAGTGTTACGATGGCCAGGTAGTCGCCCCGCAGACGGAGAACCGGGATACCGATCAGATAGCCGAAAAGGGCAGCGGTGAGAGTACCTACCAGAAGGGCCAGGAAGAAACGGACATTCTCATTGAGACCCGTGGTCATGGTACATTTGGTGAAGAAAGCAGAGGAAAAGGCGCCGACACACATAAAGCCGGCGTGCCCCAGACTCAGCTCTCCCAGGTAACCAACGCAGAGATTGAGGGCTACTGCCACGATGGAGTAGGTACAAAGGGGGACAAGAAGTCCCTGCATCAGGTTGGAGATCATTCCCAGGGACAACATAACCTGGACGATGATAAAGACACCGATGACAAGTCCGTAGGTAATCAGCTGGCCTCTCACTTCTTTTTTCATATTCTTAATACCAGTTTTCATACCATACCACCTACACTTTCTCCTGGATTGGTTTTCCGAGGAGGCCGGTCGGCTTGATCAGGAGAACCAGGATCAGGACTGCAAATACGATGGCATCAGAAAGCTGGGATGAGATGTAGGCACGGCCCAGGATTTCGATGATTCCCAGGACAAGGCCGCCTACAAAGGCTCCCGGAATAGATCCGATTCCGCCGAATACTGCCGCGGTAAAGGCCTTGATACCCGGCATGGCTCCCGTGTAAGGAGACAGGGTCGGGTAGGCGGAACAGAGCAGAATACCGGCTATGGCCGCCAGACCGGAGCCGATGGCAAAGGTCAGGGAGATGGTTCCGTTAACGTTGACACCCATGAGCTGGGCTGCGTCTCTGTCTTCTGAGACAGCCAGCATGGCCTGGCCTGCCCTGGTCTTGCGGATGAAAAGCATAAGGGCAATCATGATGACGATACAGCTTAAAACAGTGACGATGGTAACTGCAGAGATCGTCAGTTTTCCGCCGGCCAGATGGAGAGGCGGCATGTTGACTACGGATGTGAAGGACTTGGTATCTGCGCCAAAGATAAGGAGAGCCAGGTTCTGGAGAAAGTAGCTGACACCGATGGCTGTGATCAGTACAGCCAGGGAATTGGCACCTCTCAGTGGCTTGTAGGCAATCTTTTCTATG
>ODAJ012134987.1_pt1 | contig 18933 bp, 18 predicted proteins | sample 1539241 | NCBI WGS metagenome assembly ODAJ01 (sample SAMN02144231, study PRJEB22623) | gut metagenome | biome: sheep rumen | host: Ovis aries | place: New Zealand | reverse complement strand
AACATTAAAAGCAAATATTAAGCTTGTAAATAGAAGTGAAAATACTATTCTAAATGGAATGGTTACGATTGATATTCCACAAGGATTTGTTGTAAATGAAGAAAGCCTAATGCTATTGGAGAAAAATGGAATAATAGAAAAATATGAGACATCATATACAGCAATAAATATATATTTAAGAAATTTTGACATAGGTCAAGTTATAGATTTAGGAGTATCGTTTAGAGCAAGTTATCCAGTAGATATTACCGGAATGGCAGTAAAAGTATATGACTATTATAATCCGGAAATTATTGGAACTTCAATGCCAATAAAAATAAATGTAAGACAATAGTTTTTAATAAGAATTAAATGATACATATATGAATTTGTAAATAACAATGAAGACAGAGCTAGTAGTTTTATCACTTTATGTGATTAAAACTAGATAGTTCTGTATTTTTTATTTAACATTACACAAATATTACAATTATATTACAATTATATTACAATATCGTAATAATTGATGAAAAAAATCGAAAAAAATGATATATTAATATTGTACAGTTTTATGCAAAAATATTGAAGAAAGGGTATTCTTATGAAAAAGTTAATCAGCATTATAATCATTGTAATATTATTGCCAATTTTATTTGTAAACAGTGTAATAATATTAAATTCAATTATTCATCCAGGAGAAATCCCATCATTTTTTGGTTGGAAACCATTTATAGTTTTATCAGGTTCAATGGAATCAGAAATATTTCCGGGAGACTTAGCAATAGTTAAAGATGTTGGAATAAATCAATTAAAAGTAAATGATGTTATAGCATTTAGAAGTGAAAATATAGTAGTTACACATAGAATAGTAGAAATAAAAAATGAAAGTGGAACTTTAAAATATAAAACTAAAGGAGATAACAATAATTCACAAGATGTTGGATATGTATTACCAGAACAGGTTGAAGGACTTTACAAATTTAAGATTAGTAAGTTAGGTAATTTAGCAATGTTTATACAAACACCTACTGGAATAATTTCTTGCTTATCAATTCCATTATTACTTTTAGTTTTACTACATATGAAAGAAATCAAGGAAGATAGAAAATACATAAATGAAAAAGCTAATCAGCAAAAAAAGATGGAACAAGAAATAGAAGAACTAAAAAAGAAAAACGAAGAACTACAAAAAGAAAAAGCAATAAAATAACACTGATATTAAATTTTTATTATTTATAAATATATTAACTATAGAAAGGGGTGAGATACGAATGAAAAATGACAAAATTACAAGATTTGCAATTTTAATTTTAGCTTTAACAATGATAACTCTAATGGTTGTATCTGGAACGTTTGCCAAATATACATCATCTGCTACAGGTTCTGATACTGCCACAGTAGCTAAATGGTCTATTAAAGTTGGATCTGGAGATGGAGTGGAAATAGCTGGATCATCAAGTACAGTTTCATTTGATTTGTTCTCTACAATTAAAGATGAAGATGGTGGATCAGAAGCTGATGTTGCAGGAAAAGCAAGTGGAACAGCAGTTGGTAGCACTTCAGCTACTGCAAAAATAATAGCACCAGGTACTTCAGGAAGTTTTGATATTATTGTTAAAAACGAATCAGAAGTAAATGCAACATACAGTATTGCTTTTGAATCAAATAATACAAGTATTCCAATTGAATTTAGTACAGATGGAACTACTTGGAAAAGTACTTTATCAGAAGCTAATGTAACTAATGCTGCAATCAATATGAATTCAGCTGCACAAACAAAAACTGTTTATTGGAGATGGGCATATGATGTAAGCGCAGCAAGAGATACAGCAGATACTAACTTAGGAGTAGCTGCTCAAACTTCACCAGCATCAGTAACATTATCAGCTACAATAAGTGCAACACAAGCACAATAATAACAATACAAGTAAATTAAGTTAGATAATATATATTAATGAATTGAATTAAATTAATATATATTATCTAACCCTTAATTAAAATATATTGACAAAAGCACCTATTGTGTTTTTGTGAGTATATTTTAAAACTAATGAAAGGAGAAGTGTTAGTATATAATGGCTACAGGCACATTAGAAAAAAGAAAAATAGGATTAAAAGATCAGAATTATGCAGATGAGTATAATACACATAAAAAATATAGAAGAATAAACAAATCAGTTGCATTTCTTATATTTTTTATATTTTTACTAATATTATTTATATGCTTAAAAATATCTAGCATTGGTTTTAATTCTTTAGAAGCATGGGAAGTTGATAAAATTGAACTTACAGAAGAAAATTTACAAATATTAAATAATACAAAATTAAATATTTTTAATGGATTAAAGAATAATAAGATTGCTCCAAAATCTAGTGGAACTTATAGATTTAGTGTAAAAAACAAATCAAATCATGATATGATATATAATATAAAATTTGAAGATGATATGAAATCCTTTATTAATATGAAGTATCGCTTAAAAATGGATAATATTTTTGTTAAAGGGAATAGTGACAAATATGTTAGTATAGATGAATTAAATTTGGAGAGTATAATAGTACCCAAAAATTCTATAAATATATATACATTAGATTGGTGTTGGGAAGATGATGATAAAAATGATACAAAGGTTGGCACAATGAAACAAGACCAATATTATTATTTTAAAATGCAAATAACATCAAATATATATGAAAAATAAAGGAGTAGAGAGTAATGCTATATACAGAAGAAGCAATAATAAAGCGTAAGCAAAAAGCTCAATCATTTAAAAGAGTAATTGCAATAACAACATATATATTGATTATATTATTGCTAACATATAATATTTCTTTAATCATACAAGCTGTTGTAAATCCATCAAAAACCCCAAGTTTTTTTGGAATAAAAACATATTCTATCATATCAGGAAGTATGGAACCTACAATTCATACAGGAGATATTGTTATTGCAAAAGAAACTAATAAAGAGAATTTACAAATAGGAGATATTATTTCATTTAGATTAGGCCAGAGTGTTGTGACACATAGAATTATAGGAATTGAAGAAACAGAAAACGGAGAGGTTTATACAACAAAGGGAGATAAAAACAATACGGAAGATAAAGTAGAAATAAAAATAGACTTAATTGAAGGAAAAGTTATAGGTCGTATTCCATTTATGGGTAAAATCGCAAAACTATTACATGGAAATATTTCTATAATAGTTATCATACTTATGGTATACATTTATTATTCACATACAAGTAAAGTTAGTCGTATAAAAAACAGGAGAAAAGCCAAAAGAATGAAATACGAAGAAAATAATAAGGAGGAGTGAGACAATAATGAGAGTAAAAAAAACATATAGATACTCAGGCTTTGCCATATTTCTATTATTATGTCTAGCTCTTTTTACAATAGCACATATAAATGATGCTAAATCTAAGTACAAATCAAATGCAGGAGGAGATTCAAATGCAACCATTGCAGAATGGGTTGTTGCATTAAATCCTGTAACTGAAGGAACTGACTTTAATCTAATTACAGGTAATACAGATGTAGATTATACTATAAAAGTTAAAAGTACTTCACAAGTGTCATGTAGATATACAATAATTATATCTAATATTCCGAATGATATAAATGTTTGTTTAGATAGTGTTAATGAAAAATCACCAACAGAAAATAGAGTTGTTTTTTCAAATGTTGGATCATTCATTTTAGGGGATGGCATTGAGGAAAAGGAGCATAAATTATCTTTTAGTGCACCTATAGACTCAAATGCAAATAATAATCAAATAAATATTCAAGTTGTTTTTACACAAATTGATTAATAATAAAGAGAGGATAAAAATTGATGTATAAGAAAAATGCCAAATGGCTGATACTTGGTATATTAATTGTAATTTTATTTTCAATAAGTAGTTTTTCATCAAGCAAATATGTTGAAACTGTAAATAAACAAATTACATTAAATATTAGAAAACCAATATATACATTAAAATTCCATCCAAACAATGGTGGAACAGATGATGTTACAACACAAAACGTTACATATGGAACACCACAAAATTTAAATGCAAATTCTTTTACCAAAGAGGGATTTATTTTTAAAGAGTGGAATACAGCAGCAGATGGAAGCGGAAATCCATATTTGAATGAAGAAGAAGTTGAAAATTTATCTAATTTAGAGGGCGATATAATAGACTTATATGCCATATGGACAGTCCCATCTAATTGTACATACAAAGTTATCCATAAAAAAATGGACTTAGATGGTATAAACTATACAACTTCTAGCGTAGAGGAGATAGAAGCTGATCCAGGTGATGTTGTTACGCCTATTCCAAAATTTTATACAGGATTTAATATGCCTGTTGAGCAAACTGCTACAGTTGCAGCAGATGGTTCAACTACAATAACATATTTATATGAAAGAAAACAATTCCATGTATCGATAGTAAGTGAAGATTTGTTAACAATATCAGATGGAATTACATCAGGATATTACTATTATGGTCAACCAATACATATTGAATTTACGCCTGATGTTCCAGGAGTATCATTCATTTTTGATGATTATTTGATTACTCAAATAGATGAAGATGCCACAAGAACTTCAACGACAATAGGTGAAGAGATTATAGATCTTACTGTTGAGAATAATATAATAATAGAACCTGAATTTTCTTCATATCCTGTTGCATATTTTAAACCTTTTAATGGTACACCATGGTTAGATGGAGTATATGCTCAAAATCATGTTGATGTATTTAATAAATTATATACTAACTATAATAATTATAGTGGCTATGGTCCATTAAGAGATCCAAATAATACTAATTATGATGAGTATATGTTTGGAGATATGAATAATCCTACAAATGGATTATCTAAAAAAGGAATAACTGAATTTAAACGTAATACTACAAAAACAATGGATGAAATTGAAGAAATGTATAATGCAGGTAATGCTATACTTGTATCAAATCAGGTTGATGATGGATACTTAAGCCCAGTTCCAGTTTATGCATGGATTGATGGAACTACAATGTATTGGGATAGTTTAGCTTATATTGTAAAATTTCATCCAGATACTATTTCACCATTTTATTGTATGACAGAAGCTACAAAAATTGATTTAACAAACACAGATACAAGTTTGATTAAAAACTTTTACTCTTTCTTCAACACATGTTTAAATATGACAGAAATAAAAGGATATATAAATACTAATGGTATTGTAAATCCAGGAGCTAGTGATACATTTAATTATGCAGGTAATACAAATAGTGATGATTCTAGTAAGTATGGTATGTCATATATGTTTAATGACTGTAAGGCATTATTAGATCTGGATGTTTCAAAATTTAATACATCAAATGTTGTTGATATGAAGAGAATGTTTGCAGGATGTGCTAAATTGACAACTTTAGATTTATTCAGCTTTGATACATCAAATGTTAAATCAATGTATTGGATGTTTAGAAATTGTAAACAACTCACAGAATTACGTTTAACAAGTTTTAATACAACAAATGTTAAAAATACATTTGGAATGTTCTACAGCTCTAATAACCTTAAAACTATTTATCTAGGTGACAATTTCCAAACACCAAATTTAGTAAATTGTTCACAAATGTTCCAAAACTGTCAAAAATTAGAAACAATATATGCACAACATGATTTTGATAGAACTAATGTTACGTCACATGCAACGATGTTTACAGGATGTACAAGATTAGTAGGTGGTAGAGATACTGACTATGAAACACCATTTAATAGTAGTATTATAGATAAAACTTATGCTCAAATATCAAATGAAGATCAAAATGGATATTTCACATCAAATGTTCAGGGAACAAAATATTATATTAATTACCATTTAAATGGTGGTACAGCTGATAATCGTAGTTATTATTATGAAACTTCACCATCATTTAGCTTATCAAGACCTACAAAAGATGGATATATATTTACTGGATGGACAGGATCAAATGGGGATACTCCAGAAACAGATGTAACAATTGCACAAGGTTCAACAGGAGATAGAAGCTACACTGCAAATTATGAGCCTATTACATATAGAGTTAGATTCTATCCTAATGGTGGAACAGGAACAACAATGCCAGCACAGGAATTTACCTATGATATAGCACAAACATTAAGAACTAATACTTATACTAATGAGAGCAGAACTTTCCTAGGATGGAATACATTGGCAAATGGTTCAGGTATAGATTATGCAGATCAAGAAAGTGTATCTAATTTATCAAGTACAAATGAGGATATTGTCAATTTATATGCACAATGGTCAAAAGAAAAGTATAATATTTCATATAATTATGGAACATTTAATTTTACTGGTTCAAATTATATGAATGCAGATATACAATTATATAAACCAGAAAACTTTGATAGAGATTTTGAAATATCATTTGATGTTAGTAATTTTATAGTTAATCAAAAAGAAAATAGAAATACAGTTTTTTCTGCACAATATGAGACCAAAGCTCCATATCCTGGATTTGCTCTTCAATATAGAGGAGATAAGAGCCCTAAAAAGATATATTTTCAGGCAAATACTATTAATTCAGGATATTTAGGAGATTCTTGGTTAGATCCTACAGTTGCAAATTCTGGATCGATAGATGTTGTGAAAGAAAATGGAATGATATATTTTAATGGTGAGCATGCAACAGATGGAGTAACACATGATAATATTAATTTTAATGATATAAAAAGTGAATATAGAACAGCAATGGAAAGTATGAATATCCCATTAACATTTGGTGCAAACTATGATCAAAATGGTAAAATGAGAAGATTTTCAAAAGTTACATTGTCTGATGTTATTGTTAAACTTCCATATGCCTCTGATGAAGTGGAAACTGTAACTATGCCAACACCAACATTTACAGGATATACATTTGATGGATGGTATACAGAGCCAAATGGAGAAGGAACAAAAATAACATCAGGAGCGCAAATTACAAATTTAAATACAACTCTTTATGCAAATTGGATTAGCCAATAAAAATCTTTACAGAGAAAAATAAAAAAAGTGTCTTTAGACACTTTTTTTACAATTTAATATGAATGTTTCGATTTAACCACTGTTGGAGCGATTTCAAATTTTATTTTAAAACAACTAAATTTATCGGTTTCGCCACTTTCTAAATAATCTAAATAAATATCAAGTTCATCCAAATTTTTACATGCAGTAATAATTGCAGGATGTAAATTATAATTAAACATAAGTTCAAATCCTAAATCAAAAGCTTCTTTTATAGAAGTTTTTTCTTTGTTACGCATTAATTTATAACTTTCTCTAAATCTTGAAATAAACGGATTTTTGTATAAAGAAATAGGTAAAGTATATTTTTCTTTTATAATATCATCAATAGATGAATAGGTGTTGTTTTGATTTTCTAATTTATGCTTTAATGTCTCAAGCTCGTATGGAAGAATAACTTCTCCACTAATTTCTGAAATGATGAGAGTATTATCTTCATATGTTTTTTCTTCAGATATATTATTAGACTGCTCTGAATTATTTGCTATTTTAGGGTTTTCTGTAATGCTAGAAGGTTCAATATTATCTAAATCAGTTCCTTGATTATCAGAAAAAGATTGTATATTCTCATCTAAAGGCTCAGTTTTAGGATTGATAGAAGCATTTGTAAAATTATCTAAAACAATATTATTAAATAAATCTGAATTATCTATTTCTTGCAATAGTTTTTCTGATAAACTTATGCTATTATTACATACCTCTAATGAGGATTTCAAATCTTCTAAAATATTTTTAATTTCATCAACAAAACGAATATCAATTGGATTAGTAGATTCAGCAAATGATTGCATTAAAGCTAAAATTGACTTTTTTGAATCTTTTTGAGATTTAAGAATACTATTTAGAATTTCTTTGTTTTTTTCTTTTTGATCATTTGTATTTATCATAATTACTTCAGTTCCTTTCTATTTTTTAAATCAGTTTGAAAAAGAATTAAAATTAATATATTAAAACTGAAATTTTTCTTCACATAAATTATATCTTATTAATAAAAAAAAGTCTATAATAATTTATTTGATTTAAAATAGAAAATTTAATAAAAACAAAAGGATAAACAATTTGAATTAGGAAAAAATATAAAACACATATGGATAAAAAATCTGAATATTTGACAAAAACATAGAATAAAAAGTATAATCTAATAATAAAACTCTAGATATATAAAAATGATAATAGATTAAAGTAGTTATATTTGAAGATATTGATGAAATTATTATACTGAAAAGAGCTGATGATGGCGAATAATGCTTATTATAATATTAACAAAATAATCAGAATGTTCAAGTATATTGAATACATAAAAAGACTTTAAGTAAATAAGAGAAAGGAGATGCTTTTATGGTAGATATAGAATTATATAGAATATTTAAAACTGTTGCTGATGAAGAAAACTTAACAAGAGCAAGCAAGTTATTAAATATATCACAACCAGCAGTAACAAAACACATACACAATTTAGAAGATGATTTAGAGATAAAACTATTTGAAAGAACAAAATATGGTATGAAATTGACTTTAAATGGAAAACAAATATATAATCAAATAAAAGATGCCATAAATACACTAGCTAATGTAGAAAATAACATAAAGCAGAATAAAATATTAAACCTTGGAATTCATACAAATATGCCAAAAGAAATATATAGAGATTTGATTTCAAAAATAAAACAAATGGATACTATAGAAGTTACTATTGAAAAAGCGCCTACAGAGACTATGTTTTCAATGCTAGAAGAACAACAGATAGATGCTTATTTATCAAAAAAACAACCGGAAAGTATACATAGTAAATTTATAAAATTTATAAAACTAGGATTTTTTCATGATGATTTCTTTGTAAAAACCAATTCAAAATATTTAGATAATAATATATTTAAAGACGAAAAAGAAAATGTTATATATACATTAAGAAATATCTCAAGTACAAGTAGAAATCTGGAAAAACTATTAAAGGAAAAAAATCTAAAAAATATAAAGATAAAAAATGCAACATTTAATACAATAATTGAAGAAATGCAAAATAATGATATAATTGCATATATAACAGAAGAATATATAAAAGGTGAACTTAAAAGTGGTAAATTAAAAAAATTGAAATTGGGAATAGAGTTTTCAAATGTAGAGTATGGAATTTATTATAATTCAAATAATAAAATAAAAAATGTTAAAAGATTGTTTGAGAAATCCAAAAAAAAATGAAACAAATCAAAATATAACTTTTAGTTATATTTTGATTTGTTTTTTCTATTTTACAATTTTATGTAACTTATTTATAATTAGTTATAGGAGATGATACATTTGGTAACTAATTTTTCTTTAAATGACTCAACCCAAAGAGAAATTTTAAAGCATTTAGAAATTACATCAAAATTATTAGATAAGGCTACTACAAAGATATCCGGTAGAAAAAAAGTATGTAATATATATGCTATGCCTGATTTAGGAATAGCTCAAAATGGAACAAGAATGATGGGGGGGTTCTATACAGGAGCATGTTATATATGGGATTCAGATATTCCATTTATTCCAGTAGATGCAACGGTAAATGTATGTGGTATAGCAGTATATAGATTAAAAGAAAGAATAACAATAGAAGAATTTAGAAAAAGGCTAGATAAAACAATGAAAAACAGATCAACATATATAAAATATGCCAAAACATGTTTGCCAAAACATATATTAGGTTCAATAGATTTAGAAAGAACGGATGAATTTTACTGGAATTATAATGTTGGAAATCATTTTGTTATTTTAGCTGAACAAAAAGATAGAAATTCGAGACTTCCAGTTGGACAATACATGATGGTTCATGCATCTGCGATAGAATTAAAAAAGGATAATTTAAAATATGGATTATATCCAGCAGAAGGTAACTGGTTTTATGATGATATTCAAACTGTATATGATGATGAAAATAGATATTTAAGATATATACAAGGCGAAAAAGCAGGTCAATTCTATGAAATTGCTAGTAAACTAAAATTGATAAATGAAGATAGAAACAGATTTTTTTGTAAAGAGGTACTAGGAGAATTAGCTGGAGAAGAAGTTATAAATTTAAGTCATTATGGTATGCCAAATAGGAATACAGTATGTATTGGATGTCAATGGGAACTAAATGAATATACATTATTAACTTCACCTGGAAACAATATATATTTGGTAAAACCTAAAGAAAATGCAATGAATAGTATTAATATAGGAGATAAAAAAATTATACTAACTCCGCATGGATGCGGGGCTATGTTTAAAAAGTCAGATGATAAAATTAAATATTTACATGGAAGATTAATCATTGGAAGTAAACAATTTGAAAAATGGCAAAATATCAATATTGGGGAAGATGTATTAATCAGGACTAGTAATATGAATAAGGATAATTTAGAAGAATATATAAAAAAAGTTTTAGGAAAATGTCCAGGAACAATATATGGAACAATGCATCAATTATTTGCAAGAACTAAATATGGAGATTTTAATTATGGAACAAAAGAAGTAGTTAGATAAAAAATATATATAATAATTTATCCAAATAACTAAGGATTAAATCTTTAGTTATTTTTTTACATTTAAAACATATAATTAAACAAAAGAAGAGAAAGGATTTTATTTTAATGAATAAAGAAATTAAGATAATAGTTTTAGGAAGTTTATTAACTTTAATACTGACATTAAGTTTATTTACAGGATTAAATCAAAATGAAATATTTACAAATGCAGAAGCAGGAGTTAGTAATACAAAAATAGGCTGGGGAATAAAAAGAAAAGATAATCACGAGCAACCTGAATTAGGACAGAAAAATATTGAATTGATTAATAAATATGATGGAATAGCACTTGGAAATAACCAGAATAAAATAATTTATTTAACTTATGATTTAGGATATGAAGCGGGTTATACTGCAAAAATACTAGATACTTTGAAAGAAAAAAATGTTCAAGGTACTTTTTTTATAACAGCACATTACTTAAATACAGCAGAAGACTTAGTAAAAAGAATGATAGATGAAGGGCATATTGTAGGTAATCATACGGTTAATCATAAAAGTATGCCAGAGCTATCAGATGATGAGTTAAAAGATGAATTATTAAAATTAAATCAAGCCTTATATGGAAAATTTGAATATGAGATGAGATATATGAGACCTCCTAAAGGTGAATTTAGTGAAAGAACATTAAAGAAAACAGATGAGTTAGGCTTTAAAACTGTAATGTGGAGTTTTGCATATGTAGATTGGAATGAGGATAGTCAACCAAATAATGAAGAAGCACTAAAAATGGTTACTTCTAATTTTCATAATGGAGAGATAATGCTACTTCATGCAACATCTAAAACAAATTCAGAAATAATGGGGCAAATTATTGATGAGGCAAGAGCACAAGGGTATGAATTTAAGAATATTAACGAATTTCATTAAGTATAAACAAATGAAAAACTTCGTCTTGCGTTGTTAAAATTTTATTCAAAAATCCTCATGTACCATATGTACACTCCGGTTTTTTCATAAAATTTTGCCAGCTAACGCATACTGATGCTGTAACTCACTAAAGTTCGAACAGCCTCAGCATAGTAATACTCGTTTTTGATTTGTTTAAATAGGATTTTATTTTATGAAGATAGATACTTATTTTTAATAAGGAGATGAAAAATGTGAGAGGAAAGAGAAAAATTAATGAATTATTAGAAATTCCTAAAGAAGTGTATTCAAATGTTCCAAATATTATATTAACCGGATTTGAAGAAATGATCATAGAGAACAATAAAGGAATTTTAGAATATGAAGATTATTTCATAAGAGTAAATACACTTATTGGAATTATAAATATTAACGGTATAAATCTTAAATTAGAAAAGATGACAGAAGATAATCTTAAAATCAAAGGAAAGATTGAAAAGATAGATATTGAAAGAATAAAAGATGACTAGGGGGAACAATGTTAATTAAATTAATATTAAGGATGATTTTAGGATATGTAAGAATTCAAGTAGAGGGATACTATGCAGAAAGATTTATTAATATATGTACGAATAGAAAACTATTAATTTGGAACTTAAAAAGAAAAACTGTAGTAGAGTTATGTTTAAATATTGGAATAAAAGATTTTAAAAAAATATCTGATATTGCAAAAAGAACAAATTGTAAGGTTAGAATAATTAATAAAAAAGGAATTCCATTTTTACTATATAAGTATAAAAAGAGAAAAATTTTTGCTATTTTTTTATTAATAATTGTTATTATGATTTTTATTAGCTCAATGTATGTTTGGAATATTGATATTTATATTCAGGATAATGAGTCAATTGAGAACATTCAAGAAGATTTACAAAAACTAGGACTGAAACAAGGAATTAAAAAAAATGAAATTGATACAGATAAAATTATAAATGACATTAGATTAAATAGAAATGATATAGCTTGGATAGGAATAGATATTGAAGGGACAAATGTGAAAGTAAAAATTGTTAAAGCGAAAGAGCAACCAGAAATAATTAGCAATAAAGACTATTGTGATATTATAGCCAAAAAATCAGGAACAATATCGAAAATTACTGCTCAAAATGGTACTGCAGTTGTTAAGGTGGGAGACACAGTAAATACAGGAGATATTTTAATAAAAGGCATTATGGAAGGAAAATATACTGAGCCAAGACAAGTACATAGCTTAGGTGTAGTAGAAGCTGAAATAGTATATAGTAAAACAAAAGAAATATATTTTGAACAAGAGATATATAATCAAACAGGTAAAAAAGAAAATAAATACGAGATAAATTTTAATAATAAAAAAGTAAAACTATATAAAAATATTTCAAAATATGAATTTTACATTACAGAAGTAAATCAAAAAAAAATAAAAATTTCAAAAAACTTTTATTTACCAATATCAATTACAAAAATAACAAATTTAGAACAAACAAAAAAAGTAAAAGAATACTCATTGGACGAAGCAATTGAAATAGCTACTAAAGATTTAGCAAAAGATTTTGAAAATGAACTTTCAAATAAGGAAAGTATTATTGATAAAAATGTAAATACTATTCAAAAAGAAGATTCTGTAATAGTTACACTTGTATATAAAATAGTGGAAGAAATAGGGGAAGAGAAAAGATAATAGAAAAATAAAAAAATTAGCAATTTTTTATTGCTATTTTTTTTTATTTAGTATAGAATGTATTTGGTAAAACATTAGATAAAATGAGTTAAGAAAGGAAGATGCTGATATGGAAGAAACAAGTTTAAAAATCACAGGTGCTAACAGATCTTTTATGAATAAGATTTCAAATACCTTATCAAAATTATTAATTCCAACAAAAATAGGGATTAATGGAATGTTTATTTCTGTAAAGAGAAATGCTATGCTTAAAGCATTTGAACATTTTAACTCAATTGAAGATAAAGAAGCATATGAAAAAAAGTATGAAGATACATATGTAGCCTATTTAGAGTCACTTGATAAATATGTAATGGATTCAATATATAAAAAAGTTAAAAATAATACTGCTTCTGATTTTGAAAAAGAAGCTTTATCAAAGTATTATGGAGTTATATCTCTAAAAGAGAACGAATATGTGGAATATAAATTTAGAAAGCAAAAGTTTTTAATAGAATTAGATAATGAAACTGTTAAAAAAACTGGGAAAGAAAAGTTACAAGAAAAATATAATGCTTTTTATATTGATAAAATGGACTGGTTATATAAAGGAATACTTAAAAACTATTCTATTAAATTAGCTGATACTACTTCTAAATATGATTCAACAAAAGAATGGATATATATTAAAATATTTAACACTTTAAAAGATTATATTGAAAATATTTTAACATTAAAGATTGCCTTAGATAATAAATCTGAGACTCAAAAATATCAAGAAATAAAAACAGATTACGAACAATATGAAGCTTTTGAAGTTGGAAAACTAGATCAAAAAGATATAATTGAAAAGAATATGCTACTACTTGGATTAAGCAGAAAATTATTTACGCATAGTTTACCATTAACAGTTGCAGAACAATGCTATATGAAGTTATTAAAAGATGCAAGATGTCTGGTTCAAGATACAAAGCTTGCAGTTAGAAGAGAAAAAGCCTATAATATGCTAATAAATCTAATTGAAGATTATAATATAAAATTGTTGTCAACAAAGGTTTATTGGGAAAGTAGTGCGCAAAGAGAAGAGTTTAAGCAATTTTGGACAAAATTCAAAAAAATTACAAAATACAAAGAAATTGATTATATAAAATACATTCAACAAAAGGAAATACTTTTTATTAAAGACGATTTAAAGAAAATTAAAAATGAAAAATTCGATTATTCACAATTAGCAAAATACTATAAAAGAAAACTAATAGATTATGGAGCTATGAGAGAAGTTAGAGGATATAAATCTTACGTTAATTGCACAAAGATAAAAGCATAATTTGAAAGAGATTTCAATTTTACTTTGTAAATGATTATTTTTTTACAAATTAAATCATAGTTTAATTTTAGAATAGGAACGATGATAAAAGTGTATAATATAGAATATTTAGATTTAGAAGAAAAAAAGGAATATGAAACAATAATTTCAAATGTATTAGAAAAATGTTTCGAAATTGAACACTTACCAAATGATAAGTTTTTGGTAAGTGTGACTTTAACTAATCCAGAAAATATCAGAAAAATTAATAAAGAATATAGAAATATAGACAAATCAACAGATGTTCTTTCTTTTCCTATGTTTGAAAAAGAAGAATTAGAAAAAATAGTTAAAGAACAAGCTTTTGAGTATATGGATATATTAGGAGATATGGTAATTTCAATTGAACAGGTTGAAGGTCAAGCAAAAGAATATGGACATAGTTTTGAAAGAGAACTTAGTTATATGATAGTGCATAGTTTTTATCATCTTATGGGATATGATCATATTAAAGAAGAAGACAAAGAAAAAATGAGACCTAAAGAAGATTTTGTTTTAAATGAGCTGGGAATAACTAGGTAGGATAAAATTTATAAATAAAAAATCTCATAAAAATTTATGAGATTTTTTGTTATTTACAAAGTATATACCTAAAATAAATACTATTTTAATTTTAGTAAATTATATAAACATATTATTTGTTTGAAGAAATAAAAATACTACAACAATGGACTTACTTCAAATCTAATTTCAAAATCATTAAAGTTGTTCAAATTGTTATTTTTTAGACAATTTAAATAGTCCTCTAGTTGTTCTTGGGATTTACAAGCCGCTATTATGGTTGGATTTAAATCATAATTAAACATAACGTCAAATGCAACTTTTAATGCTTCAAACACTGACTTTGCTTCTCTATCGCGAATCAAGTAATAAGCTTCTTTAAAGCGAGATATAACAGGATGTTTTGCATAAAGTTCAAGAGAACAAATAAATTCTTTATTTACCACATCTGAAAATGATTCATATTGATCTGGGTATTTTTCTAAATATTCCTGAATTTCCTTTTGTGAATAAGGAAGATACACTTTTTTTGAAGATTCAGATACTATTAAACAGTGATTATAATCTGGAACATCATTTATAACAGGTTGTTTATCTTCAACAGTTTGTATTAATTCATCATTTTTAGATGAATTATTTAATGAAATATTATCATATAAATTATCCATATAACTTTAGCCTTTCATATTCTTTAGTATAATATAACTAGTTTTAATATACTACAAAATCTACAAAAACTCAACAACATTTATATGTCATTATCATTACAATTTTCCAACAAAATGTAACATAATTGTAAAAAAAATGACATATTGCTGTTGTTGAATTTATATAAAAAACATAGTAACATATAAAGTGAATAAAATTAGGAAGGGAGTTCAATAATGAAAAAATCAAACAAGAAAACTCATGCTATAATAGTATTAATAGTATTACTTATAGCATTAGCTGTTGGATATGCAGCATTTCAAACTACTTTAACTATTAATGGTAGTGCATCTGGTAACACAACATGGGATGTTAAATTTACTGATGCAAGATTGTTAGATTCTACAGGTGATTTAGATACTGCACATGGAGATGCTGATGGTATATTAACTTTTACTGATACAACAGTTACAGCAACAGGAATAACATTTGCTTATCCAGGAGATGCTGTTAAACTTAAAACTGTAATTACAAATGCTGGAACATTACCTGCTACTTTAACTACAGTAAATGTTAATACAGGTAGTTTAGGTAATGATATAACAGTTACACCTGCTACACATACTCAAGGAACTCAATTAGCAGCAGGACAAGCATGTACAAATGAATTTGTAATTCAATGGAAACCAGAATCAACAAATCAAAGTGTATCTGGAAGCTTTACAGTTACATTTGTTTATGATCAAGCAGATCAAGCTATTACAATAACACCAGCTCACTCAGATACCTAAAAAATAATCTAAAAGGTAATGATTTCATTACCTTTTAGAAAGTTTTATTACTAATTTTATTCGATAGTTAATTAAAAGAGGAGAAAATGCAAAAATCTAAATTAACGACACTATGTTTTATTATAATTATATTAGTATATGGATTAATATCTAGTGTTAAACTTGTATACAGCATTAATTTAATATATTTAAAACTATTAAATCCATTGTTTTGGATTTTATTAACCATATTGATATTTTTTACACTTGGAAAAGGGTATGAAAATAGAAAGCTTAAAAGAAATATATTACAATACACAATCATTGCAGTTTTGATATATATTATTATTTATATGGTATCAGGGCTGTTTGTAACATTTGGAAAAAATCCATATAACACAAATTTTATTGGACTAATAAGAAATATATGGATGCTTGGAATTCCACTTTGTGCAAAAGAATATATAAGATATAAATTAATAAATAATGTATATGAAAAAGATAAAATAAAAATTGCAACATTAATATCTATTGTGTACATTATCATAGATATAGAATATGGTAGATTTATAGGAAGCCATGTTGCAACTTTAACAGTAATAAAATATGTATCACAGGTTATAATACCTAATATTGCAAAAAATACCTTATTTTCTTATACAGCTATATATAGTGATGCAATTCCTGCAATAGTATATCAATTTATAACCAACTTATATTACTGGGTTTCACCAATTTTACCAAATTGCCCATGGGCGATGACATCAATAATAGATATAATAATTCCTGTAATACTATTGTTATATATTAGATATGAAAAAAACAAACTAAGTTTTAGAAGAGATAGAAAAGAAATAATAAATACTAATCCTGGAAGTGTAATTCCATTATTTATTGCAATAATATTAGTATTATGGTTTGCAATGGGGATTTTTCCTATAAAGCCAATTGCAATTGCAACAGGAAGTATGGAAAAAGAGTTATGTCCTGGAGATATAGCAATAATAAAAAAATGTAAACCAAATGATGTAAATGTAGGAGATATAATAGAATATAAAATGGAAGGATATACTGTTGTTCATAGGATTGCTGAAAAGAAACAAAAAAATGGAGATTTTTATTTTATAACAAAAGGGGATAATAATAATGCACCTGATAGAGATGATGTCAAAGAAGATCAATTAATTGGAAAGGTTATATTTAAAATAAAATATTTAGGATATCCAGCATTATGGTTTAATATGTTACAAAAAGAAGAAGATATTGTTAAAATCGAAACCGGGAAATAAGAAAAAACTAAGGAGAGGAGTAAAATGAAAACAAGAGAAAAATTCAAGATACGTAAATCAACTAAATATGTTATATTGACAGTTTCAATCATTTTGCTGTTACTTTCTTTAAGCAATTTTGTAATAGAATTACAAAGAGAAAATATGGCTACTGCAACGAAACAAATATATAAATATACTAATAAATACAATTATGATTATAAAATAAATTTAATATCTAATAAATATATAACAGATAAAGAAATTGAAGATAAAAATTTAGCATATGTAACAGATTTGATTGATAATATTAAATTAGATTTAAATTATGAATATTTAGCAGATAAAGAATCAGAATTAAAATACACATATTCAATTATAGGTAAAATGCAAGCATATTATATGAAAAATGGAGAAGAACAAAAGATTTGGGAAAAAGAAGAAACTTTGAAAGAAGAAAAAAAATTTGATATAGTAGCAGATAAAATAAATATAAATGAAAATCTTATATTAGATTTAAAAGATAAAAACGAATTAATAAATAACTTTAAACAACAATTAGGGATGACAATAGATGCAAAATATACTGTTGCTTTAAAAATACACACTTCTACAAATATAGAGGAAAAAGAAATAAATAACGATGTTCAACCTATTATAAATATCAATTTAGCAGAAAAAACAACAAAAATTACAGGAGACAATAATTTAAATAATACAGAATATATTTCAAAGCAATATAATGTTTCTGAAAAATCAAATCTAATTAAAAATATTTTTAATTTAGTCATTATGATAATTGGAATTGCAATGATAAGATATTCTTTAAAAGCAAAAGTTGCAAATACTATAAGAAATGAGTACAAATATGAACTTAATAGAATTCTTCGAATTTGCCAAGATAAAATAGTTAAAGTAAACACAAAACCAAATGATGAAGATATAGAAGTAGTAATTGTAAAAGATTTTGGGGAAATACTTAAAGTCTCAGAGGAATTGTTTAAACCTATTTTATATTTTAGTGAAGTAGATATCGAAAAATCATATTTTTCAGTAATGAGTGGAAAAACATGTTATAGATATATATTAGAAAAATAAAAGGGTGTAAATGGGACACCTACAAAACATCCTTTAAAAAGATGGTTTTGTAGATGTCCATTTTGAGTGCGACAGGCATGTCGCTTAACTAATCGGTGAAAGTCCGTAGTGGAGGTATATATCGCCAACCACATAGAGAAGCACAAGCTATCCATC
>ODAJ014787707.1_pt1 | contig 18934 bp, 19 predicted proteins | sample 1539241 | NCBI WGS metagenome assembly ODAJ01 (sample SAMN02144231, study PRJEB22623) | gut metagenome | biome: sheep rumen | host: Ovis aries | place: New Zealand | reverse complement strand
GTTATAAGTATTATAAGAAGGGTTTTTGAAATTGAGGGGTGTCATTTTTTAATTGATAGAACTGATAACTGATAGATTTTAATTATTCATTATTTCCCTATGAGGCCTTTGCGACCTTTTTGTTTGAGGATGGTGCGTTCCACCTTCTGGGCGATGGAGAGGGCTTGGTGGACGAGGGGGACGGAGTGTGTTTTATGGCCATATCTGCCGTAACGTCTTCAGTCGACATGAATTTTGAGAATGGAAAAAGTTGTAAAAATGAGATCTGTTAATTGCGATTTGGTGTCAAAACATGTATTGTGATAAATGCGATTTGGTGTCAAAAATGGTGGTACGTTAAATGCGGTTTGGTGCAAAATGCGACGGTGTGAATTTCTGAATAAATTGAAAATCAGAGAGGTCCGAATGAATTGTGATAAGGGTCGACTTGGAAGACCATCGTCATAAAATGATGCTTGACTTCGTCCGTTTGTCGGAAATTATGCAAGGTGAATTATGTGTTTTTCATAATTTTTTTTGCATAATGAGAAAAAAGTTGTAATTTTGCAATCGAAATTATCTTAATGCACATTAAATTAATTGACGTTACATGAGATTCTACGACAGGGATAAAGAGCTGAATATACTCAATACAAATTGGAATCAGACAGCAGAACGGGGTCGATTGACGATAGTCACAGGACGACGTCGAATCGGCAAAACCACCATGCTGAGGAAGAGTGCCGAAGAGGGCAATCAGCCGCTCCTCTACCTCTATGTTTCGAAAGACAACGAGCGTGTACTGACAGGCAAGTTTCAGGAGGCTGCCGAGCAGGCGCTGGGGCTCCAGATTTTCGGTCGGTTGGAGACATTCGCCCAGTTCTTTGAACAGTTGATGCGTTATGGCCAGCAGAATCATTTCACCCTGATTTTTGACGAATTCCAGAATTTCATCAAAGTCAACCCTGCGATTCCCAGCCACATTCAGGACATTTGGGACAAAAACCACGAGAAGGTGAAAGTCAATATGGTGGCTTGTGGAAGTATCTATAGTATGATGCAAAAGATTTTCGACAATGAGGACGAGCCGCTCTATGGACGGCAGGATTGCCGCATCAACATGCAGCCCTTCCGCATAAGTGTGCTCAAGGAGGTACTGCACGACCACAACCCCAAGTATACCTCCGAGGATCTACTCTGTCTCTATATGCTTACCGGAGGTGTGGCCAAATATGTTGCCTGGCTGATGGACGCAAAAGCCGTCACAAAAGCCAAGATGCTCCGCTGGGTTACACAGGCGGGTTCACCCTATCTCTCCGAAGGCACAGAACTCATCATGTCGGAGTTCGGCAAAGACTATACCAACTACCTGAGTATTCTCCAGCTGATAGCTTCGGGGCTTACCACGCAGAGTGAGATTGACGGAGTCATCGGCAAGAACACGGGAGCCTATCTCGACAACCTGGAGGTGGAGTACAGCTACATCCACCATCGTCAACCGATGTTCAGCAAGCCAGGCGGACGCAACTCACGCTGGCAACTCGACGACTGTTTCCTGCGCTTTTGGTTCCGCTTCATCCTGCGCAACCAGGCGCTTGTTGAGATGGAGCGCAACGACCTGCTGCTCGAAATCGTCGAGCGGGGGTATGAGCAATATTCGGGACTTGTGCTCGAGCAGTATTTCCGTCAGAAATGGATGGAAGAAGAGCGTGTGACGCTAGTGGGCAACTATTGGGACCGCAAAGGTGTAAACGAGATAGACATGATAGCCATCAATGAGATTGACAAGAAGGCGGTAGTGGCCGAGGTCAAGCGTCAACGAAAGAAGCTCAATTCTTCGGAGTTGGCCGGTAAAGTGTCCACCATCAGCAAAAAGCTGGCAAAATATGAAGTCCGCCAGATAGGATTGACGATGGAAGATATGTAACTAAGGTGTTACGCAAATAAGCTGCGCAGGGCAGTTGTACCTTTGCAGCCGAAAACAACGAAAACTAGAACACTATGCCCGCAAACAAGAACGCCGTAACGAGGTACTATATACTGGATAAGTTGTTGGCCAACCGCTACCACCATTATTCAGTGGAGGACTTGCGTCAGCATGTTAATGAGGAGTTGGAAGAACTTGGCCAAGAACCTGTGAGTCGCCGCACCATCGAACTAGACCTAAACTATTTGGAAAATGCTGGGCTTTTCCTCGCTGATATTGAACATTACCAGATTGATGCTCCAAGCCAGACAAACCCGAACAAGACTGTCAAGAAGAGCTGTCATCGTTATGCTGACCCCTCGTTCTCCATCTTTAAGAAGGAGATGACGGAGGATGAGAAGTATCTCCTCTCCGAGGCGTTGTCTCTGCTGGGACAGTTCGACGGCCTTCCCAATTTGGATGGATTGGAAGCTCTGCGGAAGGGTTTGCATGTGAAGACCGACCGGCAGATAATCTCATTTACTAAAAATCCTTTGGAGAACTCTACGCTGCTTGGAGAGCTGTTTACGGCTATCTCGCAGAAGCAAGTGATAGAGTTGCATTATCACAAGTTCGAGGCTACGGATGAAGTTCGACAAACAATACTCATTCCCTATCTGCTCAAGGAATACAACCGCCGGTGGTTCCTGATTGCTGCTGCGGAAGATACTGGTAAGATTTTGAATTTCGCACTTGACCGCATTGATAGTGTCGTGCCTTTGCCGAGTCATAATTATGTGGAATATGATGGGAATTTAAATGAGCGTTTTGAGGATATTGTCGGAGTGACGCTTCACGAAGACCACCCCGTGCAGACGATCCTCTTCTGGGTCAGCGACCACTCGAAGGACTATGTGGCCACCAAACCCATCCACGAGTCGCAGAGGCACTATCGCAATGAAAAAGAAGCGGAGCTGCGCCGGAAGTATCCCATGCTGGAAGGCGGCGCCTTCTTCACCATCGACTGCATCGAGAACTACGAGCTCATTCGGGAGTTGATATCGTTCCGAGAAGACCTCATAGTGCTTTCTCCAGACAATATCCGTGACACCGTAATGGAAAGAATTACAGCGATGTATGAAACGTACAAACCTTGGCGCAAATAAGTTGCGCGGGGAGGTTGTACTTTTGCAAACGAAAACGAGAGAAGGAAAATTTGTGCAGGTGCTATAAAAATTGTATCTTTGCAAATTCAAAATGAGAGAAATCCGGCATAGCACTCTCAATAATCAAAAGCCAATGCCAGAGAGACCTTTGAAACGATTGTCATTCCTGTTCTGAATTAGAACATCCAGGCTGTTAGCAGCCTGGTACGCCCGCTGCCTCACTTTTGTGGGTGCAAACAGAAATGCTTGTAATTCGGCGGGTCCATACTTTCAGCGTATGGATTTGAAAGTTAGTATTACCATCTTATAGTCTTATATGTTTATGAGATTATATGGATATGAGATTTATTATCTATATTCAGTTATGGAGTATTGATCTGAAGTAATGAGAAATGGGGATGACAATCGTCAAAAGGAACATAAGGCTATAAGGAACATGTCAAAGAAAAGAACAAACAGCAGAGCTGACCTGAAGAAGGTTCTTGACCGAGGTCATCATAAAGAAAAAGTGATGGAGGAGGGTGACGTGTTGCCAAATGAGGAAGAGATTGCATACATTGACATGGCCGATAATGAAGAATCAGCCCCTATGCATTCTTCAATAGAACAAAGCGAGAATACAGAGCTGGAACAAAAAGAAAAAGCAGGTAAGCAAGAGCTTCATCCGCTTTCCGATGAAGAGAAGAAGGAATGTCTTGATGTTATTCGTGAAAGATGGCCACAAATTAAAACCAAGGTTGGATTGTTGGACGTACTTAATACCGCTCTTGTTGTTCTTTATGGCAGAGATGCTCGGAAGTTAAGGCTTCGGACATTGAATTATTACGCATATTCCTCCCACAACAAGAATCGTTATATCACATTCCAGGTACCTAAAAAGAAGAAGGGGGAGTTCCGCACCATCGATGCCCCTTGTGCCGGATTGAAAATGATCCAGCGAGCGCTGAACCTAATTTTCCAGACGATATACATCCCTCACGAAGCAGCAATGGGCTTTGTCCCTGGTCGGTCGGTTGTAACGAATGCCAAAGTGCACGTGGGACAGAAGTATGTTTATAACATTGACTTGAAGGACTTCTTCCCAAGCATCACTTCTGGTCGCCTGTTCAAACGTCTGTTGGTAGCTCCGTTCAGTATGGACAAAAAAGTGGCCAGTCTTGTTGCGGATTTATGCTGCTACACAAATGCCAATGGACAGAATGTACTGCCACAAGGCGCACCAACCTCTCCCACCATCACTAATTTCATTAGCGAACACCTCGACAGAAAGCTATCCAAACTGGCGCGGGCTTATGGTATGAAATATACCCGTTATGCCGATGATATTACTTTCAGTTGTTCTTCCAATATATTCGCAGAAGACGGGAAGTTTTGTAAATCTTTGCGTAATATTATTGAGCAAGAAGAACACTTCACGATTAACTCCAACAAGACTCGACTTTGTCATGTTGGAGAGCGTCAGGAAGTAACTGGATTGACTGTTAATGAACGCCCCAATGTTACGCGAAGATATGTCAAACAGGTGCGACTCTTTCTCCATATATGGGAAGCAAAGGGATTGCCCGAAGCACAGCGACTCTTTGAAAAACATTATACACCGAAAACGACCCGTCCTAATGTTGGTATTCCACATATCGAAAATGTAATTGCAGGAAAGCTGCTATACCTGAAAATGGTAAAGGGAGAAGATGATGGGACTTACATGAAGTTATATGAGCATTTCTTGAAATTAATAACATCAACAGAGGGTGTTGAGAATAGTACATTGGACAAGAAGCTGGTTAATAGTAATACGAGTAGTAACCTTATCGGGCAAGACATGGACTCTTTGGTACAAGACCTGAATGTTACTCTCGATTCAATAATAAGTAACTATGGATAAGAATCTTATAGATGCTGTAGAAAAGATAAGGAAGTTATCTGCAAAGAATGCTGAATTTGATGCAGCAATGCGGAACCTGTTTGGAAAAACGGATTCCGCATCAAGTGTTTATAATGGAGATAATGTAGCAAAGGATGTCGCATTTATCCGATTTGCATTAAATATTACAGCAACAAATAGCATTAACTATGACTTTGTTAAGCACCAAAGATTAAGAGACCAACTATATATCGATAACCTTCGCATGGAAAATTCTATGTTGGATTTAAAGGTAAGTGAGGACGTTAGATTTTATAATTATTGTGTAAATGCATTCTACCAGATAGAGAATTTGCTAAACTATTACTACTATATAACATATCCAAATATATCAGATTTACTTGATGAGATAGAATTGTGTACTCAACAAGAAGACGCACAATTCCGTTTTAAACGGAAGGGTGATGAACAGTCTGTTGGCAACATTACAGCATATAATAAGTTGTTAGCGTTCTGTAATTGTATGAGCATTTCGTGGAATGATAAAAACACACTCAATTATATTCGGAGGGTGCGAAATGAAGGAGAACACCGTAATACAATTGAAGCGACATCAAAAAAAGGAAGTGATAAATTTGAAGCATTTATTAATGCAAAAGATCGTGCTAAGGTACTTGCTGATGTAAGATTGGTTGCAAGTAAAGTAGAAGTGAATATTGGGCATCCCATAAAAGACACGATTGTGTATGGAGAGATAAGTAGCATGTTGCCTTCAGAAGGATATTTTACATACAATGGGAATAGTCCTCAGAAAATCCAAGATAAGTTTTTTCAGAATATAAGGACACTGGGGAAAGGCGATAGGATAAAAATCACAATGCACGGAGGTTGCCTTATAAATATTGAAAGTGCAGCTTGAAAATATAAACTATGGATAAAACAGAATATTTCAAAACCAAGTTGTTGGAATTTGAACAGAAACCAAACGAGGAAATCGTTGAGTTTCTGAAGTCCTATTGGCAGATTGACAGTTTAAATTCGGAGGATTATTCATTTAAACTTATTGCCACATATGAAAAGAGCAGTAAAGTAGACAAAAACGGTAAAAGTTTTGGCTTCTTTAAAAATGTTAGAAATCTCAGTGGAGATTTGTTATATTACCCATTTAATGTAGATTTGCTGTTTTATCCATTCAAAAGAGAGCCCGCTCAGGTATTTTCACCACATAATCCGACATTTGAAAAAGAACAATATTGGTTGATAAATGTTAGATTGGCATCAGATTTCGAGCGAATGAAACACAACAATCCATTTATGCTGCAACTTGCCAATCAGATAGTCGGTAAGCCTTCATTGAATCTTGCTGATAGATTGAAAAAAGAGGAACTAACAAGAACTATTTTCAATAACACTGGGGCAACGGAAAACGATGCTATCAATACTTCGGGATCGTTGCGTTTGATTATGGCAGATTTATATGAAAATGAAGATGACCGATTTATTTATGAGCTTTTGCAGAATGCTGATGATTTCCCACAAAATGGAGAAAATGTCTCCGTAAATATAAAATTATTGGACAAACACTTGATATTTGCACATTCAGGTAGACCTTTTTCTGAAAGAGATGTTGAAAGTATTTGTAGAATAAATGATAGTACAAAGAAGTCTGAGGAAAATACTATTGGATATAAGGGTATTGGATTTAAGTCTGTTTTTTCAGACAATGTGGAAACTGTATTTGTAAACTCTGGTAATTTCTCATTTGCTTTTGATAAATTGTCTCCCATATACAAAGGGAAAGATACAAAGAATATTCCATGGCAGATAAAACCGATATGGGAGGAGAAATACAGATTGCCGAAAGAAATTCAAGATGAGGATGTTTATTTTAGAATGCCCGTTGCGTTTGCCATAAATATTGGAGATGAGAGAGAACGATACGATAAGGCTATAACGGAATTGTTGTCGGCTTCAAAGTTTTTGCTTTTTTTAAGGCATGTAAATGAGATATCGTATTCAAATGGATATAATACTATAACTCTAACAAAAGAAGACCATGATGGTCAGACTATAATAAAAACAGATGCAGAGAACTCATGTTGGATAACAACGCACTATGTTATCCCAATACCAGAAGATATTAGATATGAATTACAAACAGAAAGGGCAATTCCGCAGAAATTAAAACAAGTTACTTCAACAGAAATAATTTTCGCAGCGGAGATTAAAGACAACAAGATTGTTTGTCAACAAAACACATCGCTATTCTCTTATTTGCCAACAAAGGTAAGGGATTTTAAATTTCCATTTGTTGTAAATGCCGATTTTCTGACAACGGCCAGCAGAGAGTCCATACATACAAAAAGTGTGTGGAATAAATTTTTGTTTAAAACAATTGGGGGAAAATGTTTGCAATTTATAGGAACATTGCACAATTTCGATGATTATTTGCAATTGTTGGTGTCCGATTATATCTCTGAAGATAATGCGTTATCAACTGACTTTAATGAATCGTATCGAAACGCATTGAAAGAGATGCCATTTATTCGCAACCAGAACGGTTCTCCGGCTAAACAGTCCGACATAATAATAGATAGAACTGGATTGTCAAAGGTTATCGGAGCAGAATTATTTTGCAAACTTATTGGAACACAGAAACTTCTACCGGCAGAGAATATTATAAGTTCAGTATTAGAAAACAAAATATTTGAAGAGATAGAGAAGGTAGATTTTGATGAGGTCATAAAATCAATACTCAATAATCCTAAGTTCAACCAATGGTTTGTTTCCGCAAATACAGCACAAAAGGAACAGTTATACAAATGGATTAATGAACGAAATACGCCAAGTAGGGTGGAGAAAATGAAAGATTTGGCTTCAGATTTGCCGATATTTCATTTTGAAACAGAAAATGGTTATGTTGATGTATCAGCCTGTGAAATAAAAGAGAACAATGGTTTTTATGAGGGATTGCTATTAGACTATCCTCAAGGAGTCTTGCAGGATTTGTACGAAAATGACCATGATAGCTATATTCGTTTAATCGAAAATAGGGATGCGAAATTTCACGATGCATATTGGGAAGGTATAATTATTCATCCATTATCATATTATGTAATAAACACCAGTAATATTTACTCCATCAAGGATGTAATTAAAAAAATACATTGCCATTACTTGTTCTCACTTGAAGCAAACTGTACAAAACTACCGTTTAACTGCTCTAGCGGCATATTTAATGAAAATCATCCGTTATTTAAGTTAGTGACTCCACCGGATGATGAGGGACTGTTCTCAATGATTGGGAAAAGTGATTTTTCTTTGTTGGATTTTGATGAGAGGAAAACTCTATTTTTCGCCTTGAAAGAACTTCATGGTATTGGCCCAGAGAAACTCAAAGAAATAGCTTTATTCAAAAACCAGAATGGTGAGTTCAAACCATTGGGAGAAATGTCTGCCTACTGTGAGAATGTGCCAACATGGTTATCTGAGTATGTTTTAAGAAAAGATGAGGACGACGGGAGTTTTGGAAAATATCTTATTGATGATGAAGGTTTCTTTGAAAAAATAGTTTGGAAGCACAGAAATGACATTGGAGTTACAATAACCGAATTATACAAAACCATCCCGTGGACCGACGAAAAGTATACTAAAGAGTTAATTGACCAATACAAGCAAGAAGATAGACTACAAGAATTGCTCCCCATATTAGAAGATGATGGAACGAGTAATACAACAAAAAAATACTTTTTAGATAAAATAGAGAAGGTCGAATTCCAGTCTGACAAGACTTATAAAAAAGATTCATGGGAATATAGGGTATTGCAAATAGCGATGCAAGTTTATGAAGACCCATCCTCCTTCTCTAATAAAATTTTCTTTGACGGATTTTGCATTGATTCTTTTTCTGTGTCGGATGATGTTGTATGTAAGTATGGTCCCAACAATAGTAGAAGTGTTACTTTCTCCTTGGCTAAATTATTGCCACAAGATCAGAATAAGTCAGATGTTATAGCGCGATTTAAGGGCGTTTTTGAAGAGAAAAAGAACATGGATGTGTTCTTTGTTACAAAACCAATGCCGTTGTCAAGTATTGTAAGAAGTTTAGAAAGCAAGGATTATCTGGGGCTCACATATGGAGAATGGAAGTACGATAAAGGAGGCAATGCTTATCAATATCTGTTCTATGTATATTATTATAGAGGAGTAAAAGGATGGACTTCTAATTATGCAATACATATAAAGTTAGAGAATGAATCCGATGTTTTTATACAAGAAATGATGGATTTCTTGAAAGGCAATAACATAGACATCAAGACATCGCCATTTACATTCCGTATACATCAATATTTTACTGGAAAATATTTTGACAATGATTTTATTTTTGACACAGAACAGCTTCTCTCTGCAATTGAAAGATGGTGCGGCGAAGACGAAAGTAAGAGAGAATATTTGTACGCGAATGGGGTTAAAAGAAATACAGATTACACAATAAAGTTCCGGCAGCTATTCCAGAAAAATGAGGTTATTGACTTTGTTGACAAAATGTCAGATGCAGATTTGGCCACAAGTGTTCGATTTGTTGCACACACAAGCGGATACAAGAGGCCGTTTTCTGGTGATAATCAGCGTGCGGTATTGTTATCGTTAAAAGAAAAAAAACTTGGGAATATAATAAGTATACGGAATCTTGAAAAAATAATTCAAGAATCTAAAGAATGGGACAGCAAGAAATATGCCCAATGGATTAAGAACCACCATCCTAAAATATATCTTTATCCAGGTATACTCCCGAACAGGTTGTACTATAATACGCCTAATGATAACCTTTTGCTTGATTATGAAGAAGATGTCCCTCCATATTGCTACGACAAAAACAACTCTCGATTATTTATTAGTGGAGAGAAGAATATTAATGATCAGTTGATCAAGATAGTGCAAGACGGAAATATTCCATTTACCTTGGAAAGTTTTCAGTTTCTATGTCTGGAAGGAAATGACATTATATCAAGGGAGGAAATCGAGGAAAATAAAAGAATAAATAAAGAAAAAGATAAGAAAATAACGGAATTGCAGGAGGAACTTAGGCTGTATAAAAATAAATTTGGGGAAATAATAAGAATTAACGAAGAGGTGGATTCCGTAATCCAAGAAACGAACACTTCTGAAAATGATAGAGAGAAACATTTTGATGGTTACCAAGATGAAATAAAACAATCATATAAAGAAAAGGAGCGAGAGCAATATGAGCAGACCATTCGCGACTTTCTCGGAGGTTCATTCAACTTGGATCAATATAACACGAAAAGTGAGCATATCATTTCATGTTATAGAATACTCAAATATTTGGAAGAGCAAGGATTCCAAATTGCATCTGATTTTGACCAAAAGCAATTTGTCGGCTCTGACGATTACCAAAAGATTAAGCTACAAGATGGCGTCTGGGTAAATCCATGTGGCGCAAAATGGGGAGTGTGGTATATACATCCTAACGTATGGCGTGATATTGTCATAAATGGTAACTGGGCTTGTGTATGTACCGGCAACGGGGAAAATGACTTTATATTAATTAAGACGGAAGAAGACCTTGGCAGAATAGCAAATCCCGACAACAGCATTTTGATGAAGATAAACTCATCTGACGATAATGATGTCCTTGAAGTCGTAAACACGGTTTTCCCTGGTCTGGGTAATGATAGCATGGATGTTCATTTAATGATAAAACTGCACGATACACCCGATGAAGTTTTCAATAGTATATTTGACAAGATGTATGAATTGAGTCGTAATGAGAATTTTACAATATAAATGTAAATGATGACGGAAAAACTTAATGAATACAAGAAGTTCTTTGACCTCCAAAGGCGAGACCAGGAGCGAAAGTTTGAACAATATGCAAAAACTCCGCTGAATGCTCTTTTTGCTGATGGGAGAGCCTTTCATGGGAGAGTTGTTGGAACAACGGAGCAGGGTAACATAGTATTGCATTTTGATACTGACCTCACTCCTCGTCTGAAAATTCCAATGGTGATATGTGTATTGAGACCTGCGGCATTTGAAAAGTATAGAGATGCAATACAGAAATGGAATTGTACAAGCATAAGATTCAGGGAGGACGATAATACACATACAAGTTTTTCCGATGCTCTTCCTGTATTCTTTCTTTCTGATAGAAAAACAATAGGATGTGGCCAAATCCGGAATGAATTATTGGTTGCCATTAAGAATGAATTGGATAATCATAGGGAATTGCGGTTCGTAATGTTAGAGACATTGCCTCCAGTAGAGCTTCTAAAGAATCTTGCAGATTATATAGAGTTACATCAGGAAGATACCAACTTAGTCCTTCAGCCCAGAAAAACGTATGATGAATGGACGCCCACGGAATTGACAAATAAAGATAATGTCGCAGATAAAGTCCTTGATGCCTTGGAAGAGAATAATGTCTGTGTTCTACAAGGGCCTCCAGGAACTGGTAAGAGTTATACTTTGGGTTCAATTATTAGTAAAGTGACTGCGGAAAACAAAAGAGTTTGTGTCACCACCCAGAGTAATGCGAGCCTTATTTCGTTAATATCACAGGAAACAATCCAACCTCTGATCGGGAGGGGCGTTATTAGCAAAACTGTTTTAACGGCAGAAGAGAAAAAAAAGCATCCTTTTTTGATCTCCGCAGACAAAGATTTATTGGTGCCAGAAGGAGGATTGCTATGTACTACATATTATTCGTTGTCAAGAATTATTAACATCGTAAATGAGCCGATATACGATTTGATTGTTATAGAGGAGGCTTCTCAGGCATTCCTTACAGCTATAGCGGCATTTATGAAACTTGGAAAGAAATGTATCATTGTTGGCGATCCTATGCAATTACCGCCAGTTGTTGAGATAGGGAATGAGGCTGATTATAAAGCCATCGATATAAATACCCAGACAAATGGAATGATGACATATATATGTTCTGTCAATGTTCCCAGTTTCAGAATTACAACATCCTTCCGTTTGACTGCATGTAGTGCCAATCAATCGAAATTCTTCTATGGGGGACATCTTATCAGTGTTCAGAATGAGGCTGTAAAGTTTGATGTTTCCGCAGAGATGTCTCAGTTCTTTCCAGACGAAGGTGGCACTATTATCTATAATACAAAAGGGGGCTCAAGCGCGAATTATTCTAAAGAGGCATTAGATATCATACATAAAATTGTATCGGTTTTTTTGGAACGCTACCCTAAACGTAGATTGGCCATTCTCACTCCTTTTGTATTGACAACAAAAAAACTGCAGGAAGAATATTATGGAGAAAATACCAAATTAGATATATTGGTGGAGACTATAAATCGAATACAAGGCGAAACGGTTGATTATACAATATATTACGTTCCTTCCAGGAATCATGGGTTTGCATTTTCAGAGAATCTTTTTAATGTAGCGACAAGCCGATCAAGAAGTACAACCTTGTTACTTTCCGATATACCGATAGATGCAATACATATTCATTCTAATAAAGTTTTGGGATTCCTGAAAAACTGTAATGTAATACACAAGCAATAAGTACTTTGGACAATGAAAAGACGAGTGAGAAATAGAAGCATTCCTTTGGAGATACTTGCTGCCCGCAAAGCTAACCGCGAGATTGAATGCCTTTTGCTTGGTGATGGCTTTCACGCTCGTACCAAAATCAAGAAAAGTAAAAAGCTTTATTGTCGCAAAAAGAAACATCATAATCGTTCCGAAGAATAGTTTGTAATTCTATAACAACTTAATATTCCCTTCGCTGGTTTAGAACTGGCGAAGGGAATTTGTTTATGCGCAAAAAGATTGCGCGTGACGATTGTAATTTTGCGCCCGTAAGATGTTTAACAACCTATAAATATAATGAGATTATGAAGAAATTTCTGATTATCGTGGCTTTATTGGCCACATGGGGAATGGTCTCCGCCCAGAGTTACACACAGAAGTGGAACAGCTTGTACGAGAGAACGGAGTATTATGACTCTTACGGGAGAATGATAGGCTATTCCAAGTACAACAAACTCTACGACAGAATGGAGTATTACAATGCAAACGGCACTTTGGTGAAGACAGAAAGTTACAACAGTCTGTACGACAGAACGGAGACAAAGAGCAGTTCTGGCAATGTCCAGCAAACCCGTAACTATAACTCGCTGTATGATAGAGAGGATATTAAGGACAAGAACGGCAATGTGATTGGCTACAGAAAATGGAATGACCTATACGATAGGTATGATGTTTTCAATTCATACGGCACACTTGTGGGTTACTATAAATGGAATGATTTGTATGACCGATGGGAGTACCATGAGCAATAGCAGAGCATTCAAATAATAAACCACTAACAGTTGCGCCCGACACGTATCAGGGATAAGATTATGTACGACGATTACGAAGAAGAGTCCGAATTTGCAGGCACCTATGTCCACGATGTGGAAGGGTGGAGCGACGACGACATCTATGATGTCCTTGACGGAGAACCAGATGCATACTGGAATATCGACTAAACGACGAATGGCTATGGAAACGAAGGAAGAAACAAAAGCCCCAAGGGAAGATATGGCTATCGCAAGGGCTGTGTTTTGCTGGGAGGCGGAAGCATGGTCAGGATGGGTGTTGCACTACTATGGGAACAAAGATGGCACCCTGGTGAGTTATCCGACACCGCAAGAGATAGCAGCATATAACAACAAAAAAAACAAGTAATGGAAATCAACGGAACAATCTACAGAATCCTCCAGAATCAGGAGGTGACATTTAATGACGGAACAAAGAAGGTAAAAGGCGGTTTCGTCATCATGCGCGAGGGCGACTACCCCAAGCCCGTGGCCTTTGAGCTTTTCGGAGAAGAAAGGCTGTCGATGCTTAACGGCCTCACGCTCGGTATGCCGGTAAGGGTTAGTTTCTACGCGGAGAGCCGGGAAGGTAAGGACGGCAAGTTCTACACCACGCTGCGATGTACCAATATAATGCATTTGGTGGCCGCATCAAACATGCCCCCCGCGGCTTATTCGTGGAGTCCCAACGGTGACACAGTATCGACACTGAATCAAGAACCTACAGCTCTTCCTAAGGAAAATGACCTTCCGTGGGCAGATGACGATGTCCCCTTCTAATACCCCCCTGTTGATAATTCATTTTTCGGGGCGGTGTTGAAAAAAAAAATCGGAGGCTGACAATGTGCCGGTTGGAGGGGTCGAAAAGTCTTCTTTGCTGAAAATAAGGCCAATATAACTGAATAGTATATTGCTGATATTTAAGACGATACGCACGGTTTATAACTTCGGGGCGATGTTGAAAAAGGGTAAGGAAAAATGCCATAACTTTGCACTTCGAGACGATGATCGTGGGATGCGGATAAGAAGCTATCAGCCACCGCGATTAAGCGTATAGACCGAGAAACAATTTTATTTTAAATCTTATTAACGTATTAAATATCAATAATATGAATGTAAAACTATCTTTAGCCGAAGGGCTCAATGTGGCTGATATGCTACTGGTTAAACTTATTGCAAACGGACATGAGGGATATTTTGCTCTGAGTTACTGGCCGAATCTAAATCTTATTTGCGAGGATTTGGTAAAGGACCTAGACGCGATAGTGTGGAAACTTCCCAATGACACTCCCGAACAGGTCAAAAATAGAAAAAAATCATATAGTTTATCAGTCACTGCCGGTGAAGTGCAAATCGAAAACGTTGTCTGTGTCGGAATTGATTCCGAGGCTTTCTCGGGAATGACCAGATTCATGCATCCTGAAATTATTGGTTATCTCGGCCTAAACTTTCTACGGGAGTTAAATGCCACCATCGATTTTAACAAGTCCGAATTGACACTGAGATTCCCAGACAAGTGCCGGAAAAATGCGACTTATGTGATGGTTAATCAGGGAATGCTATAAAAAAGTGCAAACACAACAATAAACAATCACAATTATGACCAAGAAAGAACTGGCCGCAATAGTGGCAGAGACATACAACACCAAGGATCTGAGCTTCGTTGAGCCTTATCTGTCGGAGGATTTCGTCTTTGAGATGCCCTCGGAGGCATTCTCATGGTTCAGGCGAGGAACAAAAGGCAAGCCGTTTGTACAAGAGCACAGCAAATCACGGTTCCTGCATTTCCAGCAGATGACATTCGAATTTGTCCACAAATGGAAAGCGGAGGTGACATACTCAAAGGCGCTCAACCAGATTGTCGTGAATCTGTTCCATTGTGGCAATTATGACGGTACATTTAAAATCTGGAAAAGGGGGGATAAGATTGTCAGGATGCGTCAATGCTATCTGCCGGAGGAGAATGGACACTCCAAGACCGCATGAAAATCACTTTATAATAACATAAATAAACAAGCACAATTATGACACAGAGAGAATTTGCCGAGACCGTTGTCCAGGCCTATAACACAGGTAATCCAAAGATTCTTGAACCCATCCTCTCGGAGGATTTCACCTACCATCTGCCGCCCTCGTCGAGAGCCCGCGTTGAAAGCGAGTGCATACGCAAGGGGAAGGCATTCTCGCCGGCATCCTGCCAGTGTGACAAGGAGGACTACATCGAATTGATGTCCCTGTTTTCGGATATCAGCAACATGCGTGCGGGACTGGCCTTCCGTCGAGACGCTAAGGAATACGTCGTCGTGATGCTAACTAACGGCATCTACCGTGGCGTGTTGCATATACAGCATAAGGACGGTAAAATCACCGGCCTGCGGATGGAGGACTCGCTGGAAGGAGTCGGCCCTGTGGAGGATTTGATACATGTAAATGAGAAATAACACTATAAGCATAACCATAGTATGGAAACTGCAACCACACCCAAAAGAAGAGCTCCTCGGATGACCTTCGCGCAAGCGGGTGAGATAAACGGCATGATACCGCCGCAAGCCGTTGAACTTGAGAAAAGCGTGCTGGGGGCTATGATGCTCGACCAGGAGGCTCTGTATGGCCATATATACGACATGCACGAGGGGCTGTTCTACAAGACGGAGCATCAGATCATCTTCTCCGCCATAAGGATGCTGATGAACGGCAAGCATGACGTGGATATGCTGACGGTGGTGGAGGAGCTGCGCAGAGAGGGGAATCTGGAGGCTGCTGGAGGTGCATACTACATCTCGCAGCTCACGGCCAACGTGGTGTCGGCCGCCCATATAGATTACCACCTGCAGATACTGACGGAGAAGTATATGCAGCGCGAGGTGATACGCACCTCGACGGAGAGTATCAAGGCAGCGTACGACGAGACTTGCGACGCGGTGCAGCTGCTCGACGATGCGCAGAAGAGCCTGATGGAGGTGAGCGAGAAGAGTTTCAGCCGCGACAGCCGGAGTATGGATGCGTTGATGGGCAATGCGGAGAAGACATTCCTGTCGGACAAGCCGGAGGATGACCGCAGCGTGCTGTCGGGCTTCATGGAGTTGGACCGCCGTATAGTGGGCTTCCAGCCGGGCATGCTTATCATCCTCGCCGCCCGTCCCGCTATGGGCAAGACGGCCTGCGGTCTCACGATGGCAAAGAATATCGCCGTCAACTTCAAGAAACCTGTGGCTTACTTCTCGTTGGAGATGACCGGAGAGGAGCTGGTGGCGCGTCTGCTGTCGTCGGAGGCGGAGATACCTGCCAGCCGATTGCGCAAGACAGCCAACCTGAACAAGTTTGAGAAGGATCGTATGGCCGACTGCATAATGAAGTTGAGGAAGGCTCCGCTATATATTGACGACAGCGCTGGGATAGACATCTTCCAGATGCGTGCCAAATGCCGCAGGCTGAAGCAGCGATATGGCATCAAGATGGTGTTCATCGACTACCTCCAGTTGATGAACGGCGCGCCCGATGCCAACAGGAACCGCAACAGAGAGCAGGAGATCAGCAACATCTCGCGTCAGTTGAAGGAGATGGCTAAGGAGTTGGAGATTCCCGTCCTGGCTATGTCGCAGCTCAGCCGTAAGGTGGAGGACCGTCCGATGGCCATACCTATGTTGTCGGACTTGCGTGAGTCGGGTGCCATAGAGCAGGATGCAGACATCGTGATGGCCATCCACAGGCCTGAGAAGTACGACATAATGGTGGATGATCAGGGCAACAGTACGGCGAACCTGGCCAACATACACATATTGAAGTTCCGTTCGGGCGACACGGGTGTATGTCCGCTGATGTTTGATGGCAGATATGTGAGGTTCCGTGATTTTCCTGTTTTCAACGAGCCAGTGATATTCGACTCCAAGATGAACGCGGAGATAAAGCCGAATGAAAGCTTTGACAACCCTGCCAAAGAACCGGAATATGACAACGACGGCAACCCCATCCTGCCTCCGCCTGAGGAGGACAAGACGGAGCCGCCGTATATACCGCCGGCCAAGCCTTCCCAGATGCCGCCGGACGACGATTTGCCGTTTGCATGACGGGAACGAGGGATAAGACTTACAATAAAACAACGATAAAATGCAAGACACTCAACACAAAAGACGATACTTTACGAAAGCTCAAATTTCGAGAGTATTAAAACAACCTCGTTCCCCCGATTGGAGAGGAGCCTGTCCCCCTCTTCCGTACCTTTTTTGTGGGCTTTTTGTGCCTCAAAAGTTAAATAATGTTAAAGTTTGGGGGTGATTTGGCCCTTTTTGGCGAAAAGATGGGTTTATATATACAGATAATTTTTTTTCGCCACAGTAGCGTCATGGAGATAGAAGAACAGTTCGTACGGTTGATGGAGCGCCATAACGGGACGGTGCGCAGGCTCTGCGTGCTGTACTCCGACGGCGACAAGCAGCTGTGTCGCGACCTGATGCAGGAGGCTGTGGCGTGCATGTGGAAGAACTACCGTCGCCGCGGTGGGCTGCTGTGGGAGGCCGCCCAGGGGGCGTGGGTCTACTGGCAGACGATGCACGGCATCAACCACGCCCTGCGCGGCAGGTGGCGGCGCAGCGACGTCGGGGCGGCGGAGGAAGCCGCGGAGGCCGCGGAGCAGCCAAGCGACGGAAGCCTCGTCGACGAGCTCGCCGACGGCCTCGGCGGCCGCGAACGGCAGCTGCTCGAGCTGCTGCGGCAGGGCTACCGCAACGAGGAGATAGCAGCAAGGATGAACGTCAGCCCCTCCACACTGAAGCGCATACGGCGCACCATGCTGGAGCACATGCGCCGCCGCGCCGAGGCATTGGGCATGAAAACAAAAAAGCAATGACAGATATGGACAAGACAAAGGAAGAGTCACGGCCCAAAGCCGTGGATGTGGAACGCCTGGTGGACAGGATGCAGTGCCGCGCCGCCGCCGTGGGTGTCGTGGAGGCCGACTTGTCGTGGTACGGCAAGGAGCGCCACCGCATGCGGCGCCGCTCAGCACTCTACGCCGCCGTGGCGGGTCTGCTCGCCTTCGCACTCCTGCCGGCGCTCCTGCCGGTCCCCGACTACGGCTACATGGTGGGCGACCAGACATCGGAGCCGCACGAGGTGTGCGACGGGATGCACAACGTCCTGGAAAAGGTATGAAACAGAGACTGCTCATAATAGGAATCGTGGTGCTGCTCTGCGCAGGGGCGTCGACGCTCTGGACTTACCGCCAGCGCCTCTTCGCACCGCGCCGCGTCAGCGATACATACATGAAGTACGCCGACCGCCAGGACATCAAGGCTACCTTTATAAAGGACTTTGCAGTGTCTGACAGCGTCTGTACGGACATCACACTGCTCCAAGCTACAGACACCGCCAGCTGGTTGAGCCTGTTCGGCGATTTTAATATGAACATGAAAAACATACAGGAGATACCGGAACAGTACAGGCATCTCTACCTTTTTGACGGGCTGGCAGTACACTGTTTCCCCACGGGCCACCCCGAACTTATGGCAGACTCTAACTCTACAGATGTGGAGATCGCAGTAATATACAAAAACACGTGGACCGTGATGGTCTGCCATACAAAGACATTCAAGGAAACACGGTCCATACTGCGATACCAAATGAACGATTATATAAATAATTTAAAATAACACAACTATGAAAAAGACAGTTAGAA